>ENA-ORSK01001571-ORSK01001571.1-human-gut-metagenome-genome-assembly--contig:-NODE-1571-length-17436-cov-5.007307_pt1 | contig 17436 bp, 10 predicted proteins | sample MGYA00242192_ERZ509159 | MGnify/ENA primary metagenome ERZ509159 (study PRJEB26280, sample SAMEA2338663) | human gut metagenome | biome: human gut; feature: human-associated habitat; material: faeces...
GTCGGGCGGCGGACCCCGCAGAGCGCAAGCCCTGCGGGGTTCGTGCGCTGCGGGGAAGAATATTGAACAGCGGGGGAATACAGCCGTGACTTCGGCGGTAAATGTGCAGATTGCGGCAGAGAACCCCGATGAAAAGAATATATTAACATAATGCTAAGCAGACAAAAAACAATAAATACTGCAAAAAAAGGAAAAACATCAAACCAAATTGAAATCACAGGCAAAAAAAACTTCCAATTTTTTAAAAAAAATATTTGCATTAACGCCCGATGCTTGATATAATATAGCGGAATGGAGGAGTACACATGCCATTCGTTCAATTCACGAAGCTATTGCCGATCCGCCCGCCCGGGCGGAACAAGGCTTTAGACTTATAAAATGTTGGAAGGAGAACCACATGAAAAGATTCTTTGCAGCGCTTCTTGCGGCACTGATGGTATTCTCACTTGTTACCATCCCCGCAGTTGCAGAGGGCGAAGTTGTGTTCGAGGTTCCCACCGTCAACGCCCAACCCGGCGACACGGTTTCGATCCCCGTAACCCTCACGGGCAGCAACTTTGAGTGCCATGCTATGAACATGAACGTTCAGTATGACGCTGAAGCTCTCACTCTCAACAGCGCAACCGAAGGCGACGCTATCAGCGGCGCAACCATGAAAGTTCTGGATACCGAATCCGAACTCGGCAAGGTTAAACTCGGTCTGCTCTATGCTTACGACGGCATGACCGCCGGCGGCACTCTGTTCACAATGAATTTCACAGTCAACGAAAATGCGACCGGCAATGCCGCTCTCACCATCAATGTTGTGACTTTTGCGAACATGCCCGCAGGCTCCACCACCGCGACCCCCATCGCTTATATTGCGAATAACGGCGCGGTTGTCGTTGGCCAGCCCGAAACTCCCGTCCCCGCAACGGATACCCCCGCTCCCGAGACTCCCATCCCCGAGACTCCCGCTCCCGGTGAGGAAATGACTCTTGACGAGGCTCTGAACGTACAGGGCGGCACGCTCCATTTCGAGAACGATGCGGATTACCCCTTTGTTGTTGAAAACGACTATGTAAAGAGCTCCAACCAGGGGCAGAGAAACACTCAGCCCGGTGTTACCACCACCGTAAACCTTGCTGCTGCAAAACTCCTCAGCTTCAACTACAAAGTCAGCAGCGAAGCAAACTGGGACTATGTCTTTGTCAGCATTGACGGCACCGTTGTTGCTCCCACCGATGCAGACAGCAAGTACATTCTTTCCGGCGATCGTGCCGCAGAATGGCTGAACTACACCTACATTGTTCCCGAAGGCGAACACACCGTCACCATCGGCTACAGGAAGGACAGCAGCGGCGATCGTCTTGATGACACCGCTTGGCTGGACGAGATTCAGTTCATGGATATCGTCAACGTCACCGGCGTTGAGTTCTCTCAGGAAACTCTCACCATGCCTCTTGCAAGGACTGCTCAGCTCGAGTGGACCGTTCTTCCCGCAGATGCAGCAAACAAGAACGTCACCTTTGCAAGCGACAATACCGAAGTTGCAACCGTTAATAAAAGCGGTCTTGTAACCAGCGTTGCTCCCGGCACCGCAAACATCACCGTAACCACCGTTGACGGCGGCTTCACCGATGTTATTGCAGTTACCGTAGAGGAAGCAGTTGCTGTTACCGAAATCGTTATCGCTCCCGCAGCAATCACTATTCCTGTTACAACTTCCGTAACCGAAACCCTCGTTGCAAACGTTATCCCCGAGAATGCAACCGACACCACCGTTGCATGGACCTCTGAGGATGAAACCATTGCAACCGTTTCTGTAAACGGCCAGATCAAGGGTATTGCTCCCGGTACCGTCACCATCAACGCGACCAGCGCAAACGGTGTTACCGGCACCTGCGAAGTTACTGTTGTTGCTCCCGAGGATTTCCCCGGTCTTGACAGCATCAACTTCACGAGCATGAACCCCCTCCCCTATGACAATCTTGAAGTCGGTATCGGCCCGGGTTACGGCACTCCCGTGCTCATCCGAAGGGGAAACACCAACACCCTTACCTACACCTATGCAACCGGTTTCAGCATCAACGTTGAAGCAGGCCAGAAGATTTATTTCAACACCTATTGGTACGGCGGAACCCCCGGTGGTTCCAACGATCCCAACAGGAAAGACACCTTCATGACCCTGTATGATTCCGAATTCAACTACCTCGATCATAACGACGACGGTGCTTCATTCGGCATCAGCCCCTATTCCGGCATCGAATACGTATTCGAAACCGCAGGCACTTACTACGTTGTTGTAACTCCCTACAACCATGCAAGCAATAACGGCAACGGCAAGGGCCTTGTTGAAATGCATGCGGCGGAAGTTCTTCCCACCGAAATCGAAACCATTGAACTCGCTGACTTCAGCATGTTCACCGGCACCAACACCAACATCATTGACCGCGCTGTCTTCACTCCCGCAGAATACGAAATCTCCGACTTCGTATTCACTTCCAGCAATGAAGCAGTTGCCTCCATCGATGCAGATGGCAAGGTTCACGCACTCGCAGAAGGCACAACCACCATCACCATCACCGATAACGTTTCCAACGCAACCGCATCTGCGGTTCTCACCGTTAACGAAATCAGTGAAGATGATTATGCAATGATCGTTCTCAACGTCAATGCAGGTGAAACCGGCGTCTTCCAGGACGGCAGCGGTTATCAGATGCTTCTTGATGCTGACGCAACCGCATACGGCAACGAGATCCCCGCACAGGGTCCTCTCACCCAGAGCGGCAATGCACCCGCAGGTCTGTATGACGTATTCGAATACAAGATTCCTGAGAATGCAGACGGTATTCTCACCACAAGCAACATCGTTGTTTCCGGCATGGACTACGTTCTCGTTCCCGCCGGCACCTATGACTGGTGCATTACGAACCCGACTCCCGGCGACCGTATCTGGATTGCTTCCGACAGCGGTTCCATTGGCGGCAGGGCAAACGACTACACCTTCGAGGCAGGCAACACCTACACCTTAACGGTATCCCTCGATGGTCAGTACGACAGGACTGACATCACCGTAACTCCCGGCATCGAACAACCCACTCCGACTGCCACCCCGGCTGTCACACCCACACCCACTCCCGCTCCCACTCCCGACCCCGGTGCAACCGGTTGGGGCTTCGAAACCGATCCCTTCGCTGAAGGCTGGACCATCCGCGATGACGACGGCGACGGCTACAACTGGGAATGGATGGAAGGAAGCGGTTCCGACTACAACGTATACGAAGGCACCCACTGCATGGCATCCGCTTCCTATCAGAACAGCGCATTCGGCGGCGGCACTGCACTGAATCCCGACAACTGGCTCATCAGCCCGGCATTCACCGCAGGCAGCACCGTTACCTTCTGGTATGCAGGTCAGGATCCCAACTATTCGGCTGAAACCTTCGGCGTATATGTAATCGCAAACGGCACCACCAGCGACGAACTCGCTTACTTCACCGCTTCCAACACCTATCAGCAGGGCAGCGTAGACATCAGCGATTTCGCAGGTCAGACCGTTCAGGTTGCATTCCGTCACTATGACGTTACCGACATGTTCAGGCTCAACCTCGACCTCGTTGAAGCTGATGCAGGCGGCAGCATCCCCAACACTCCCGTACCTCCCACTGATGCACCCATCACTGAGGCACCCATCACCGAGGCACCCATCACCGAGGCACCCATCACTGAGGCACCCATCACTGAGGCGCCCATCACTGAGGCGCCCGTAACTCCCGCACCCGGTGACGTTATCTTCAGCGTCGGCGGCGTACACTATGTTGCAGCAGGCAGCCAGGTCAGCGTCGATCTCACCATCGACGGTGAATATGAGGCAAACGGCATGAACATCTGGGTACAGTACGACGCAGAGAAGCTCACGCTCAACAGCGTTGACGAAGGCGAGATTATGAAGGCCATCAAGGATCTTGGCGGCATGAACATCCTCGACTTCCAGAGCATCCCCGGCAGCGTACGCCTCGGCTCCATGCTTCCCACCGACCCGGTAAGCGGCAGCGGCAAGATCTTCACGATGAACTTCACCGTTGCAGAAGGCCTTGAGGACGGCACGGAAATGCCCATCGAGATCCTCGTTAAGGAATTCTTCAACATGCCCGTAGGCGGCGAGAACACGCCCATCGCGTTCTTCGCAGAGAACGGTTCAATCGTGGTCGGCAGCGAGCCCATCGTCACCGATGAGCCCGGCGTCACCGATGAACCCACCGCAGTTCCCACCGATGCTCCCAATCCTCCTGTAACCGGCGCAATGAGCCTCATCGGCGTTGGTATTGCAGCGATCGTTGCGAGCGCAGGCGTTGTTATCTTCCGTAAGAAGGAAGAAGACTGAGCCTAACCTCAGTGCAGTGCAGCCGAAAGGCCGGCATTGCAGCAAACTGAATTGATTCACCCCGACTTTGTCGGGCGGCGGACCCCGCAGAGCGCAAGCCCTGCGGGGTTCGTGCGCTGCGGGGGGCAGAGTGCGAAAATTCTCAAAAATAATGGGTAAAAACTTCAAATTCTTATATACTTGCTATGAAATGCGGTGCATAGTATAATGAATCGTTAAGAACAGCCGCAGTTCGGCGGCGTTGATACGGAATAACTGATGATTAAAATAAATGACGTTAAATATTCATACGAGAACTCCGAAACGGAGGCTCTCCGCGGGGTCAGCATAAGCATTGCGGACGGTGAGTTTGTTGCAATTGTCGGGCATAACGGCAGCGGGAAATCAACCCTTGCAAAAATGCTCAATGCATTGCAGCTGCCGTCGTCCGGCAGCGTGACTGTGTTCGGAATGGACACGGCGGATGAGTCAAAAACGCTTGATATACGCAAAAAAGTCGGTATGGTTTTTCAAAATCCCGATAATCAGATCGTGACGACAGTGGTTGAGGAGGATGTCGGATTCGGTCCGGAAAATCTTGGCGTACCCACGGAAGAAATCCTCCGCCGCGTTCACGATGCACTTGAGGCTGTGGACATGCTTGATTACGCAAAATCCGCGCCGCATATGCTTTCGGGCGGGCAGAAACAGCGCATTGCAATTGCGGGGATGCTTGCAATTGAGCCGCAGGTACTCGTTCTTGATGAAGCAACGGCGATGCTTGACCCGCTCGGACGGAAGGATATCCTTCGAATTGTTAAAGACTTAAACCGCAAAAAGGGTATTACGGTGATTATGATAACACAATACATGGAGGAGGCAGTGATTGCGGACCGCGTGATTGTGATGAATGAGGGCCTTGTTGCGTTTGAGGGCACACCGGCGGAGGTGTTCAGGCGTGGTACGGAATTGCGAAAAATAAATCTGGATGTTCCGCCGATGGTTGAGCTGCGCGATGACCTTGCGGCAAGCGGCATCATTAAGCCCTGCAATGCAATGACCGTTGAGGAGATGGCAAACGAATTATGCCCATTATTATTGAAAATCTGACCCATACATATATGCCAGGCAGCGTAACTCAGTTCACCGCGCTGTACGATATTAACCTTACCGTTGAAGACGGCGAGTTTTTCGGCATCATCGGGCACACCGGCAGCGGCAAATCAACGCTTATTCAGCAGCTGAACGGTCTGATTCAGCCCACAAGCGGAAGAGTTATTGTTGACGGCTTTGACATGAACGAAAAAAAACAGCGAGCCGCAGGAAGAAAACTTGTCGGCATGGTTTTTCAGTATCCGGACTATCAGCTTTTTGACAGCACGGTTTATGATGATATTTGCTTCGGCTTAAAAAACTTAAAACTTCCGGAAGAGGAAATACGCACTCGTGCATATGAGGCAATGGAGCTTGTGGGGCTTGATACAAAGCAGGATGCGGAAAAATCGCCCTTTGAGCTTTCGGGCGGGAAAAAACGCCGTGCCGCACTGGCGGGCATTATTGCGATGCGCCCAAAATACTTGGTTATGGATGAACCTATGGCGGGGCTTGATCCCAGCGGCCGCAGGGAAGTTATGAAAACTATCGAGGGTTTGCGCGCAGAATTGGGCTGCTCCGTGATAATGGTCAGTCACTCAATGGAGGATGTTGCCCGCTCCGCTGAGCGCATTGCGGTGTTGAATAACGGCAAAGTATACGCAGTCGGCACGCCGACGGAGATTTTCTCCCGCACGGCGGAGCTTGCTTCAATCGGCCTTGACACGCCGGCAACCGCGCAGCTTGTTGAAAAACTCCGCGGTATGGGCTGTAAAATTCCGGATGGACTGTACACAAACGAAAAGTTCGAAAAGTGGCTGAAAGAGGTATTGCATAATGCTTAAAGATATTACTTTGGGGCAATACATTCCCGGCAATTCCGTCGTTCACAGGCTTGATCCGCGAACAAAGATTTTGCTGATGATTGCATATATCGTTGCGGTGTTTATCGTTAAACGAATTGAAATGTTTATACCTGTGATCCTGTTCACGGTGCTTATAACGGTGCTTGCAAAAGTTCCTGCGAACTATATGCTGAAAGCTCTTAAGCCCATGCGGCTGCTGCTGCCGCTGATGTTTGTTATGAACCTGTTTCTTATCAAAACAGGGAAGACGATTGTTGATTGGTGGATCATTCGTATATATGCGGACGGTCTGACAAATGCTGTTTTTGTCGTTCTGCGCCTTGCAACGCTTGTTTGCGGCACGAGTCTTCTGACGCTTACAACAACGCCCATCGCACTTACGGACGGGCTTGAAAAACTGCTTTCACCGCTCAAAATTATCAAGTTTCCCGCACATGAACTTGCAATGATGATGACGGTTGCGCTGCGCTTTATTCCGACGCTTATTGAGGAGGCGGATAAAATCACAAAGGCGCAGCTTGCACGCGGCGCGGATTTTGAAAGCGGCAATGTTTTTAAACGTGCAAAGTCAATGCTGCCGATTTTGATACCGCTGTTTGTCAACTCATTTCGCCGTGCCGATGAACTTGCAATGGCAATGGAAAGCCGTTGTTATCACGGCGGCGAAGGGCGGACGCGGATGCGCGTGCTCAAATTTCATATGGGAGATCTTGCTGCGGTCATTATCTTTGCGGCATTTATCGCAGCCGTTGCGCTTGCACAAAGATTTTTGCCTGCTGTAAAACTCTTCTGATTTAACTTAACTGATTGGAGATATTTGCGGGGATGAAGAACCATTTAAGAAAAAGTCCCGGAAATGTACCGGACGGTCACCAAAAAATCGATCCGAAAACGGCGCGGACGCTGCTTGTTATTGCTGCCGCACTGCTTATCATTGCACTTGCCTGGCGGTTTTTTCTCGAAAAAAACAGTTTTTCGGGCGGCATTGTGCGCAGCCTCGCCCAACACGGCTGCAATATCGAGGCGGATGAGCTTTATAAACACAATTTCGCCAAAAACACCTCAATTCGCGCACTTGTCGGTGACACGGATATGACCCGCGCTGCGGATGTTTCCCGCGAATGCGGATTTGATGCCGACATTGACAAAACAGGGGATGTTTACGTTCTGCTTGCCAATCTTGGTGATGAACAGGTGCTGACGGTTTATGTTGTTGATGAAACGATTCAGCTTGCCTTCATTCAAATTCCGAATTCGGACTCCGTGCTCCCGATTTCGGCTTGCGGCGATGCAGAGCCGACATCGACTGCTGCTTGAACCGTGTGAAATATATTGAACCGAAATCGAAAAAAAGTGTTGACATCGGCTGAAAATTGCGTATAATATTAATGTTCAAGCAGAAGCCGCCCGCTTCTCACTTGCCGCAGGTATTTATGCAGGCAGAGTAACGGCAACAAATACATTTTATTTGTGCGTGCGCGGTGCTTAGGCAGCGCGTTTTTTGTTTGAATAATTCTTTCAAGGTGGTGAAACCCATAGCAACTCAGGAATTGTTGATCAATGAGGAGATCCGTGACAAAGAGGTTCGACTCATCGACGAAAAAGGCGAACAGCTTGGTATTGTCAAGATTGAACATGCGTTGAGAATCGCAGACGAAAAGGAACTCGATCTTGTTAAGATAGTTCCCAACGCAAACCCGCCCGTCTGCAAAATCATGGATTACGGCAAGGCTCGTTTTGAGCAGATCAAGCGCGAAAAGGAACAGCGCAGAAATCAAACCGTTGTCGAAACAAAGGAGATCCGTCTCTCTTCAACTATCGATACGCACGACATGGAGGTCAAGGCCAAGGCGTGTGTCAAGTTCCTGAAGAGCGGAAATAAGGTCAAGGCTTCCATCCGCTTCCGCGGCAGACAGATAAGCCACGGCAGCGTCGGTCTCGATGTTATGAACGCATTCTATGAGATGGTTCGGGATTATGCCGTGATAGAACGCCCGGCAAAGCAGGAAGGGCGCAACATGGCAATGATTTTGGCTCCCAAACCCGCAGCAAAGAACTGATTATTTTTTAGGAGGAATTCCCATGCCGAAAATTAAGACCCATAGGGGCGCCGCAAAGCGTTTCAGCTTCACCAAGAGCGGCAAAATCAAAAGGGGCAAGGCTTATAAGAGCCATATCCTTACCAAGAAAACTACGAAGCGCACCCGCAACCTTCGCAAGATCGGCTACATCGCTGAGGAAGAAGTTTCCAAGATTAGCAAGCTGATCCCCTACAAGAAATAAGGAGGATTATTCACAATGGCAAGGATTAAAAGAGCAGTAAACGCAGTTAAAAAGCGTCGTAAAGTTTTTAAACTCTCCAAGGGCTACTACGGAGCAAAGAGCAAACTCTATCGTGCGGCAAGCCAGCAGGTCATGAAGTCCATGGCTTATGCCTATGTCGGTCGTAAGCTCAAAAAGAGGGAGTACCGCAAGCTTTGGATCGCTCGTATCAATGCGGGCGCAAGGATCTGCGGAACCAACTATTCCAACCTCATCCACGGCCTCAAGGTTGCCGGTGTTGATGTGAACCGCAAGGTTCTCGCCGACCTCGCAATCAGCGACATGAACGCATTCAACCAGCTCGTTCAGGTTGCAAACAAGGCTCTGAATGCATAAGTTTATCCGTTTGGCGGAATAAACATTATTCATGAAACGAATATCGTGCGCGGCTCGCAAGGGCCGCGCATTTTCGTTTTGACCTTAGAATACGAAGATTCAGCTCCGATTTGCTGTCTTGCCGCAGAAAGCAGCATCAGCTGAGACAGCTTTTGACGGGAGTCAGGAAGTTACCGAAAGAGGGAAGCGGCTGACACGTTAATGCCGCATAGTGAGAAGTGTACCGGAGCTGTTTTATATAAAACGAACCCGGGCAGCATTTATTCGAAGCTGCCCGGGTTATTTTTGTGCATTAAAACGCGGATTCGGGTTTGTTCGGTGCGCTTTTAATGCGGGTTAATGATCTGCATGTGCTCGACTCAAATTCCGAGAGCCGTCCGCAGAATGATCTGAGCGTCCACAACGTTAACGCACATATCCTCATTGATATCGGCCGCAGCAAGCTGCACTTCGCTCGGCGTGACAAGCTCCATTGCAATTCGGAGAGTCAGGAGAGCATCGGTGATTGTGACACTTCCGTCCGCATCAACGTCGCCCGCGGTGATTGCAATGCTGTACTGCGCAACAACGATGGTTTCTTCGGTAATGCAGGAGGTATCCGCACTCCAGCCGATAAAGTTGTAGTACTCACGCACGGGTTCTTCGGGAAGTTCCGCTGCCTGTCCGTAGGCAACGAGCTGACGTGAAATCGTGCTTCCGTCCCAATCAACAAATACGACAAGGTAACGGTTGATTTCATACTGAGCGGTTGTCGTAACATCGGATGTGATGTTGGTAAGACTTGCATCCCAACCGATGAAGGTGTAGCCCGTTCTCTCGGGAGAGGGTATCTGCGCTGCGCTTTCGCCGTGAAGAACGGTTTCACTGCCGAGTTCTGTTCCGTCCCAATCAAGGAAAGTGACGGTGTAGGAATTGCGGGCATATTGCGCCGCAACGGTCATGCTGCAGGATACGCTTTCGAAATCATTATCCCAACCCGTGAAAGTATAGCCTTCGTGCGCGGGGGCTTTGGGAGCAGCGGCGGCGTTTCCGTATTCAACGACCTGCTCGGAGAGCGTGCTGCCGGTAAGCCCGTCAATGAATGTTACGAGATAACTGTTGACGGAATATTCGGCGGTAACGGTGATATCATCGGTGATGAATTCGCCGTTGTCATCATAGCGAACGAAGGTGTATCCGTCGTGAATCGGTGCTTCGGGAAGAACGGCGTTCTCGCATTCGTTTACGCTTGCGGTGCTTATGATGTCTCCGGTGAGTCCGTCAACAAATGTGACGGTGTAGGTGTTGACATCCTCATTAACAGTGTGTTTGAAGAGCCTTACGGGGGTGTAGGCACTGTCCGTACGTTCGAAAATATCGAAACCTGCACTGAAGCCGGAAGCCGATACGCCGAACGAGAGGTAATTGTAGCCGTTGGCACCTGCATCGTTATGGCTGAGTCCGCCGTTGTTGTCCCAATTCCAAACCACATCGGTTTCGGTGCGAAGGCCGAGCCATGCATAACCCTGTGAGTAAATTGTGGACAGCAGCCTGCCGCTTGCAATATGGGTGACTGTCTGCGCATCTTCTGCGGAGAAGCTCCATTCGAAATTCGCAAGTCCGTCGTTCACGATAACAGCATTGCCGTTAACGGAGCTGACTTGCACCTGCTGACCGTTCAGACCGACTTCGCCGCCGATATGCGCCTGACTGCTCATGATATAGGTGCTGCCGTTGTAATCTGCGGCAATGAGGTAGGCTTCGCCGGGAACAATGGTATCCGTTTCGACATATGTCTTGCCGACAGGGATATTCCTGCGGTATTTTGCGGTGAATGTGATATCTTCTGAAACTTTATGGCCGCTCACAACCTTGTCAAAGCCCCAGAACAGGTGATCGCTGTCGGGTGTGATTTCGGGAATGTCGGCATCGGTAAGCACGGTTCCCTTTTCAAGCACAAGCCTTGCGGGACCGTTTACCGTGCCGTATTCACCTGCATCGAACATTACGATTGCATAATTTTCATCATCCGATTCAACAACGGTGATTTGAACGGAATCGGAGATGTTGAAGCTGTTCGTTGCCGTAACGGTTGCGGTGCCGGGGGCATTTGCGGTGATAACGGCATGATTGTCATCGCTCTCAACGATGCTGACAATATCGGAATCGGAGCTTGTCCATGTAAGCGGGCAAATAATCTCAGTGTCCGTATAGGAAGTATCGAATGCATAGAGCTGATTGATTGTCAGGCTGTCGCCGACAACAAGGGTTGCATCTTCCCTGTCCAGCTCAACCATATCCTCTTTGTTGTCCATGCTGACGTAAACATAGTTATAGTTGCCTGCATAGTCCATTGTTCTTGAAACGAAATCGGTTGCCGCATTGGAGAGCCCGAGAGTCACGTTAGCTGTGCGTCCCGCGGGTTCATATCCGCCGTAGGTCACCTTATACTTGGCATATGCGCCGGTGTTAAGGTTGGCAAAGATTTCGGTGTAGTCAACGAAACGATTTTCGTTTATCTGATTCTGAACATAGTACTTTGCGCCGGAAACATAGAGCTTGACGGCGGTGATGGGGGCTTCCGTGTCGCATGTTACGGGGAATTCCCAACTGTCAATGCGCGTGTTGTCCTCAATGTCCGCAACAGCCTCAATGCGTACGATAACGGTTTGATTGTTTGCAAGCGTTGACCAGTCAAAATCAAGTTCATGACCGGAATACATACCCGCGCTTATGATATCGTCATGAATTGAATTGTAGTAGGTTTTGGGAACATAGCCCATATCCTTGCGATAGAGTTCCTCACCGGTTTCGCGGTCGGTGATGATATAGCGATATTCCTTAACATTTCTGTAAAGGCCGGTGACAACTTCAAGAAAATCGCGAATGCCGTCGCCGTTGGGAGAGATTGCATTGCGCTCATCCCAATACATCATTTGTGAACCTATCTGAATGCCGTAAGGCGTTTGACCGTTGCCCGAACGGGTATCGCCGAGGAACCATGTCTCATTGTTGAGCTCGTCATATGTATAGACGGTGTTGGCAATAAGCGTGGTGTTTGCGGGATAATCCTCACTGGGCCAATCATAGAAGAAATTCTCTTCAATCGCAGGTGCATCGCGCCAGTCGCCGTAGAATGCAAGGTAAGGAGCCGAAATGCTTTCCCCGCCGACTTCGTCAAGAGTGATGAAGCCTTCAACGTATATGCCGTTCTCAAAGTATTTTTCAATATACTTGATGTCCCTCGCGGAAAGGGTCACGGTAACGGTGACGGAGACGGAAGAACCGGCGGCAACAGTCACGGTTTCGGGAGCATCGATGTTTGATTCAAGTTCGTACTCAAACTGTTCCATGAGGTACTCATAGGTGTGGTCGGGGTTTACCCTGCCGCAAACGGCACTTTCGGTCAATGCGCTGACGCTGAGATTATAGACCTTTGTTTCGTTGGTGATGTTGACAACATCGAAAGTCATTGTGTAGCATCCCGTGCGCGCCCTGTCATCACCGAGTTCAAACTTGGACTTATCAGTGCCTGCAACATTGATATATGCGCCGACGGAGACCGCTTTTCCCGCATCAACAAGGCCGGCGCCCTGCACACGGGGCGAGAAAGGAAGGCCGCTGTCGGCATCGGTGACGGGCGATGCGCTGCTCATCATAAGTTTGTCAACCGCTGCCGCAAGTTCCCTGCCGCCGAGGTTGGTTGTTGATTTGAGATACTGACGAACAAGAACGCTGATGCCCGCAATTGCGGGGGAAGCCATGCTTGTGCCGCTGGAAATTGCGATTGAGCCGTTTTTGTATGCGGAAACAACGCTGCCTCCGATCGCCGTAATGTCGGGCTTGAGGGTAAGTTCATTGGTTGCACCCCAGCTGGAGAAGGGGGAAATCTGATTTCCGTCGGGGCGGGTCACCCAATAGGACTGCACATGGATGGTATCGGGTATGATACTGTTGGCAAGGTTGTTGCCGTAGAAATATGCCATGCCCACGGTCGGGATGGTGTATTCATCATGGGTCGTGTCGGGAATTTTGAAATTGCCCGCAGCATTGGTTGCGGGATAGAGAATCAGGCCGACTGCCCCGTGGGACTGTGCAATCCTTCCCTGTTCGTTGATGGAAAGGTCCGCGCTGAGCTTTGCAAGAACAAGCTTGCCCGAAACATCAACGCCTTCGTAATCCGTTTCCGCACCGGTATCAAGACTTACATATTCCCAGTCTCCGCCGAGCTTTGCGCCGAATCTGTATGCATAGGGGGATTTGTCGGAGAACTGATAATTATATCTGTTTGCGCCGACGCTGAAGGTGAAGTAATCGAGTTTGCTTGCAAAGCCTGCCAAATAGGTGCTGTTGTCGGCACTTGCAACGCTTATCGGGGCGTCGAAAGTTGCGGGCATGCTGAGAACACCGATATCGGGGTTGCCGGCAAGGCCGAGGTCGTTGTTCCAAAGGCTCTTGTTGGTGCTGTTTGCATCGTTTCCTGCTGCAACCGCAACGTTTATGCCGGCGTCAAGGGCGGCATTGAACACGGCGGTTATTTCGGGATAACCTGTAACGGAGCCGCAGCTTGTGCCGAGGCTGAGGTTTGCAGCGTCAACGCCCAAAAGTATTGCGTCTTCAAGCGCGGCGGTAACATCCGTCATGCTTGCTCCGCCGTTTGTGTCGAAAACTTTCATAACAACAAGCTGCGCATCGGGAGCAACGCCGACGTTCTTGATGTTATAGGTGTTTATCAGGTTGGCAGTCGTTGCGCCTGCAATAATGCCCGCAACGTGAGAACCGTGTCCCATTGTGTCGGTTGAATCCGCATCGCCGTCGGCGTAGTCGAACTGGAACGGAATCTTTGCGGCGGAATAAAGCTGCTCCGCGGTGACTCCGGGAACGATTTGAGAAACATGAAGGTTCGATTCCGCCAAAATTTCCGCAACCTTCTCAGACGTCATAGACGGGTTTTCGGGTTGAACGGAGAACATTGCATGAGTGAGGTCAATGCCGGTATCGATTACGGCAACGGTCATGCCTTCGCCCGTATAACCTGCAAGCCATGCGGCTTCGGTATTCATATCGCTGTTGGCATTCTGCATCTTGGGATTGCAGCCGCCTTCGGCAAGAATGCCGATTGTTCCGTAATCATCGGAGGAGAGAACTTCGATGTTATCGCTGCTGATGCTGAATGAAGGAGCAACAAAGGCATATTTAACGCCGGGCAGCTTGTTGACAGCCTTGAGCTCGCCGTATTTCATCTGTGCGCCGAATCCGTTGAGAAGGAGTGTGAAGTCATATTTCACCTTAAAGGATTTGCTGACACTGCCGATTTCGGATTCAAGCTTTGAATGCTGCAAATGAAGCTTTTCGGAAGCGTTCAGTGCGGCCTTTGTCAGCCCGCCGAGTTCCAGTCCGTAAAGTTCGTAAACGCTTTTTCCGTCAAGCACGACCATAACATCAACAAGTTCGTCATCGTCATACATTGCGGAGGGGCATTTTACCTGCGCAGCTTCGGCAACATCGTCGTTGAATTCGGCAAATGCCGCCGTGATGCTGTTGACCGTATTCTGTGACGAATATGTGCGGACGGTATAGGAATTGCCGTTTTCATCGTAAACGGTTTCAACCTTATCCGGTTCAAAATTCATCAGATCGGCAAAATTTACCTGTTCGCTTTGAGCACCGGTTTCCGCATTGATCCAAACGTCGGAGTCAGCGGTAAAGGTAAACCCGTCGTCAAAGCTTGACTCGAAGGTTTCGCCCTTTTTAAGGTAGATCCATTGTTCATCATCAGAACTGTTTACAACAGTTCCGCCGGATTGTTCAGCAGCAAATGAATTGCTGCCGGCAAATGGTTTGCCGTTGGTTCGTGACGTTCCGGCAAGCGAAATCGCCGTCGGCACGATCAGCGTGAAAAGCATCATCGCGGCAATAAAGGCCGAGAGGAGCTTCTTCCGAGAGTTCAAAAGCATGTTCAATATGCCTCCTTAAAATGATGGTGACTATATTATACCAAGCATCCATATGACTGTCAATACATCCATAAAAAGAAAAATCAATACAAACGTATGGCAAAAATCGGGATAAATGGCTTCGGCGATATTGACAAAGGTCGGGAAAGGGTGGTAAACTAACTTGAACGGTGCTGCAAAAACAGGCAGCATTACTGTAGAAAAGGATAATAATATGCTTATTAACAGAAAAATCAATCCCCTGCTGGAAGCCTTGCAGTATTACAATCGAAGAGTGAACGGAACCTCGGTATCAGACACAATGATTAGGTTGGAAAATGCATATCCGGAGCGTGTTCATGAAATTCATTCAACCGTTGCACCGATTCTTGATCTTGACAATCTGCTGTCCGCCGAGCTTGTTCCGGATATGGACAGGCTGAACTTCTTTTTTAAGCAGTTCGAAGGGGTGAACGGCGCGGACAGCATAGGAACGTCTGCCGCATCCATAATCTTTTTTGAAGAAGCTTATAAGAATTTTGATGCTGCCGATGAGCTGTTTGAACATATGAGCAAATTTTCCCGTGCGGAGATACGCTCAAAACTCCGCACCGCATTCGGCAACTACACAACCATACAGCCCAAAGCGGAGCTTTCGTTGGAGGAATTTTGGGATTTTACCGAGTCCTGCCCTTTCCCCGATGAAACGAAGTGGAGAATACTTGACACATACCGGCATTATTCTGAATATGTGTCGGAACTTTCGCACATCCTCGGTCCCGCAATGGACATTATAATCAGCCATTCGGAAAGGTTCGGCGATGCGCTTGAAAACTTTGCGGAACCGAATGACGAAGGACTTGACATTTATGACTATGTGCGTTCAATAATCAGCGTTGATATAACAGCATATCAAAATGTGCTTGTGTATCCGACCGTGATGGGGTTCAATTCCATGCTGCTGCTGTTCCCCGATTATGATGACGGCTCGGAGCCGCTTATAATTTACCTTGGAATACTGATGAAGAACCTGCGGCAGGAGAGCGTATCGATAGATATGGGCAGCCTCATTCGTCAGATAAAGTCCCTCGGGGATCAATCACGGCTTGAGATGCTTTGCAGCATAAAGGATAAACCCACATACGGGCAGGAACTTTCAAACAAATTTTCCGTATCGTCAACGACTGTGTATCATCATATGAATAAGCTCATTGTTGCCGGCCTTGTGGACAGCACCCTTGACGGCAACAAGGTCTATTTCACAATGAACAGAGCCAATGTGGTTACATTCATAAGCCGACTGTGTACCCTGCTTCTCGATTGCGATATAAAAGATGTTTCGATGAATCTTTGACGGGTATAGTTTGCGATGCCGCCGAAAATGACGAATCGCATCATCGAATACCGACTGAAGCGGCAAGCGAAATTACAAGTGAACAGTGACTGAATCAAAACAAAAGAACTCCGAATGCGCAAGGCCGAAAACATGCATCGGCAAACGCATTCGGAGTTTTTGAATATTACGTTTAAATATTCTTTAGCCGGAGTTTGTTCAATCAAAACTGCCCGAAAACATTTTTTTCGCTGCGCCCGGTGAATTTCCGCCGCAGCCTGCCGAATCCCGCAGCAAGCGGGGGGCGTTGCTCAATCGGGAATCAGCAGTGCCGTTCAATCCTGCATTTTGGGAACAACTATCGTGCCGTCGGCAAGCATGTATATAACCTTCGCAAGGTCGCCGCTGCCCTGAAGAGTGACTTTATAGGCCTGCCTGTCGGACAGCAGTGCATGGGTCACGGACTGAATCGTATAACCGGGATATTCTTTTTCGACTGCGGAACGAATTTCCGGAACGTCCTCGGGTTTGACAACTTTGCCTTCCCGAAAATCGGCAATCTGCCCGCTGCCGTCCTCGGTGGGCTTTTCACTGTCGGGTGCATCGGTTCCTGCGGGTGAATCAGTGCCGGGTTCGGCCGTGTTCATGCTGTCGGTCGTGCGGGCATCCGTTGCGGCGGGAGTTGTGTTCAGCTCCGTCGTGCCGGGCGCGGTTGCGGTGTTCTGCGGACGCGGCGTGGGCTTATCGCTGTTGCCGCCGCATGCGGTGCAGCAGAGAACTATGCAAAGCACTGAAAGGACTGCTGCAATAAGCTTTCGAAATTTTCGTGAATGATTCATTCTTTCCTCCGAAAATGCCGTTTTACGGCAAGATGAGCGGGCAGCAATGCACTGCCTGCCGAATCATATTCTTGCCGAAAATGCGGAGCATTATTCCAAGCGGAAAGAAAATGCGAAAACGCATTGCGAAATATCCGATTCCGAATTTTAAAATACAAATTCAATTTTTGAATCGGAACGGCGAACAATTTGCTTTTGCGGTCAAAAGTCCGGGCAGGTTCCTGCCATTTCGCAAAAACAAACGGAGCTGTCCGACGCTGCCCGTCAGTTTTTGCCGCCGGAAGGAATATACGGCGCAATGGAGCCCGCAACGGCATTAATGGGCATGGTTTGAAGCAGAACCTTGCCCGGTCCCGTCACAACGGTGTTGAAAAAGCCTTCTCCGCCG
>ENA-ORSK01001572-ORSK01001572.1-human-gut-metagenome-genome-assembly--contig:-NODE-1572-length-17434-cov-3.474423_pt1 | contig 17434 bp, 9 predicted proteins | sample MGYA00242192_ERZ509159 | MGnify/ENA primary metagenome ERZ509159 (study PRJEB26280, sample SAMEA2338663) | human gut metagenome | biome: human gut; feature: human-associated habitat; material: faeces...
TGTTTTACCCGGCTAACGATAATAAGCCTTTGTTCGTAACTGTACTTCATAAAAACACCCCAAAAGTTTTGTGTCTAACTTTTGGGGTGCACTTCATTTTGAGACTCCTCGATTCAGATTATTCCATCAAGGAACTCGTTATTTTTTGATCAATTCGATTCGCATAAAGCGGATATTGTCTTCACTCTCATTCTGTATATCTTCACCAAAGAATCCCAGACGACTGAATGTTCCTGTGCTGTTTACAGACAATTCTATTGTCTTTACTCCTTTCTTATCAAACGAAACCGTACCTATGTCACTCCATGTCTCCGGATAAGAATTTTGTCGCACATTCGCAATTTCACCATCTTTCTTCATTTCCACATTCTTAAACGAACGTCCATCTACCTCCAATGAAATTCGGGCACCCTTTGCAAATGAACGTCTCCAATGACGACTCGTAAAAATCCGAATCAGATAATCACCCGGTTCATCAATTTCACATTTCAATTTCAGTTTTCCGGTTTCACTATTAAAATTCTGTGTGTTTCCTCCTTCGGCAATACTCAATACACCTTTCTTCCCAGGAATAATCCGCCCTGTAGCCACAGGCAAGCTCACTACATTTTCATTCATGTAATTAGTTTGATCGAAACGGGCAGGCTGCTGACAAACCAGTTTCAACACCGGAACACGGGCATAATCCAAATTAGCCGGTATATTCAGTTGGAACTGCTCACCATCTGCATAAGTCAAATTCTGATTCGATGCCAGAACGCACGCCTGTTCCACAGGAGACAATAACCCCTTCAATACTATTTTCCGGTCAGCCGGTTCACGCAACAAATGCAAATACAGACAATTTTCCTTACGAGTTACATATCCCCACGGGAAATTATCATTAAAAGGATTTCCAGAAGCGCCATAAATAGATTCAGAATTAACTTTCATCCAGTCTCCTATGAAATTCATAATATCCACACTGGGCTGAGGAACCGTTCCATCTGCTTTAGGACCAATGTTCACCATATAATTCACTCCACGGCTGACACATTCAATCAAAGAGCAAAGAATATCTTTCGGGCTCTTCCAGGCATGATCGTTTTTCTTGTAGCCCCAGGTATGATTCATCGTTGCTACCATTTCCAAGTCCATATCAGCACGATATGCAGGCATTTCATTATCGCCTAATGGTCCATAATCACCTAAATTATATCCCACACGACCATTAATGATGCAATGAGGCTGCAATTCACGAACCACGTCCACAAAAGCCTGGCTTTGTTCTTTGGTTAAATCAAAAGGAGTATCATACCACAACAAATCAATTTTCCCATAACGCGTAAGCAATTCACGCATTTGCGGTAAAGCCTTTTCCTGAATATACCGGTCCAAATTCGGTTTCACTTCCGACTTCGGCTTGCCGTAATGTCCATCATATTCATTCTGCATCACAGCTGCATCCTCTTCCCGCCAATCCTGACGATGAGAATAATAAAATCCAACTTTCATGCCATATTTATGACAAGCTTCCACCAGTTCTTTCAGAGGATCTCCTTTATAGGGTGTACGTTCTATATCAAAATCCGAGACACTACTTGGGTATAAACAAAATCCTTCGTGATGTTTGGTAGTAAAGACAAGATACTTCACCCCTGCATTCTTTGCCATTTTTACCCATTCTTCCGGATTGTATTTATCAAGCGTAAAACCGGAAGCCAATTTTTCATATTCACTATTGGGCACTTTTGCAAAGTTCTGAATCCACTCACCAATTCCGTCTACCGGTTTTCCGTTCCATTCACCGGCAGCTACAGAATACAACCCCCAATGAATAAACATCCCGAAACGAGCCTCACGCCACCAATCCATATCCGCAGATTGTCTGGCATAGCCCAATACTGAAATCCAACCCAATAAAAAGATACTTAATGCCTTTCTAAAATTCATAGTAACTATTTTTCCAATTAACTTATCCGGTTATTTCTAACCGGATATTAATCACTTTATTTCTGTTTTGTTAGTTTCATATACACAGGAAGTCCGTTTCGCAACAAACAAGACACTTCCGTATTTCCATTCTCCATTGTCTTTAAGAACACACCAGGCACATTTCCATCCATCTGCCAGATACCCTTCAGTTCAATAAATGCAGGGGTAGGAATCTCCTTCCAGTTCTTCTTGTCCAGCATTTTAGGACGCAAGTTCGGATTGGCCATACCCAACAACAGACTACCATCCGTATTCTTTTGTTCTATCAGCAACAGTTCCGTAGCCGAAGAAACTACCTCACCGGCTGTCAATCCCTTCGCAGGAATAAAGAATGAATAAGCCAGCACATTCTTCGGTGCATATTTAATAATGTGCAAGGAATCCTGCATTTCCACTACCGAAAATAATTCTCCTTTTGTCTGACGGTCGGCCACATCCTTCATCTTAGCTTCATCCGCTGCCGGAACTACTACAAAAGAATAAGACTTCTTCTCCGGTTTCACTCCGTGGTTCATATACGCTTTTGCCACCACTTCTTTAGCCGGTTTGCCAGCCATACCTACAGAAGAAGGAGTTTCCTGTTCGTCATAAATCACTGTAAGTTCATCGTGACCTGCCGGAACAAAGAAGCCGGTTGAAACAGGATTAATCATCGTCACAGGTTCTGAAGAAGCATAATTCTGGCGATTTCCCTTCGTTACCTCCTGTCCGTTCACCGTCAACTTATTGTACTGCTTACTTACTACCGACTGGAATAAGTTCGTAGCTGTAATCATGTTGTCCGCATAATCACCCTTTGCAGAAATACCATTTCCAATACTGAACAACATACCATCGATAGCCAACACCGACTTACAGAAAGTCAAATTAGTAGGAGTGAATCGCTGGCTTCCCCAACGGTCATCCTGATCAAAAGCGGTAGCAAAGAGTCCGTAATCCTTCATGGATACAGCCCCGGCAAAGTTACTTGTCCGTGCCTTCTGGTCAAAACGATCCTTATCGTTTTTATAAGGCATCATTTCCGCCCAGTCGGTATAATGCACTGTCGTACTTCCCGGCATCATGTTCCAGTCCCATCCGGCACCCTTGTTCTCATTGTTAGAAGGATAACCTGTAGGAACCAGTCCTCCGTCGTACAGAATCTCCAGCGTACCGTGACTCTGGTAACGTCCGAAACGATTGGTCTTGTTATAAATTTCACTTCCCCACAACATAGCCGTAGGCGACTTCATCACAGCCACCCATCCCGGCTGGCGATACACTCCGGCCGAGCTGTAGTTATACTGGTAGAATCCGTTGGCATCAGCAGCCGGTACCGGATACTTATCCGTCTTAAAGAAGTAATTATAATAAGCAGCCAGTTCCTTATCTAAATCCGTGCCTGTGGCATCCGCTCCAATCTCAATCAACTGTTCGAACAGTTTCTGCGTAAAGGGCACTTCAATACTATAGAAAGGATGGCGTCCTGCCATACTGTTGGCATAAATCCGGTTCTTATCACCTTCTGCACGCACAGCAGTCATGTAAATCGTTACGACAGCCTTTTTCAGTCTTTCGTACGATTTAGGGTCAATCTTGAAGGAAGTCCCCTTGAAACGATAGAAGTATTCCACCCACGTTTTGTAAGAATACATGTATCCGTTATAATGCGCATTGTGGTGGAAACCTGTACCGTCCGGCTTCAAGATGTCCTTATTGCCCACATTATAGCGCGTACATACCCGCAGGAAGCCAGAGAGTAACTGCAAGTCCTGCACAGCCTGCTGGTCGTTCGGGTTAGCCAGTGCCAGATTAAACACGTATGGCACAATATTGAAAATATAGTCCGAACTAATCCAGTTCAGGATGGCCTTATCTCCTTGACGAATCACGTCCACTTCCAGTAATTTCTGTACGGCGGCAATCATTTTAGCCTTACGAACTTCATCACATACCGGAATGGCACTCATCAAATCAGTCGGAATCGTTCTCACATCACTATAGTTGCTATATACCAGCTTAGGCATACGAAGGAAAAAATTGTGTGTAAACAGATAATCCAGATATAAATCCAAATCTGCTTTACCTGACTTACCATTTTTCAAGGCTCCGTACGACAACACGCGAACGGTCTTTGCCACATCTCTCAAATGCTGGTTCATCACTTTTTCGCCCCACAAATCAGCTCCAGTTACGGCATAATCTCCTGTACGCTGCAACATCAGCATTTTCACTGCCATTTGAGTCGATTTCAACTCATTTTCTGAGGCTTTCGGATTCGCCAACTTATATTTCTTACGGAACTCCTGCAACTCATTTAGTTTCGTTTCATCAGCATTCTGATTCACTGCCTGCAGTGTAACGGCTTCTTTCATTATGCTGCCTGCGGCATATACAGCCGGAGCACAAACCCCACATAAAAAAAATAAACAAAGATTTCGTGTTAAGTTCATGATACTTGATTTAAAAAATTCATATTTCAACTGAATATTCTACCAAAATATTAACGACATTGTCTTTGTACTCGAGGTTTCCCCGAAGTACAAAGACAATGTACTCATATATAACTCATCGGTTTTATTTCAAGGCACTAAGCCAGCCCGGTACATAGCCCAGACGTCGTTTCAATTGTGCTTCATAAAGAGAATTTGGCGACACCGGTGCATCCAGACTTTCGTAATACTTAATCTGGTTTTCAGAGGTATCGAATGGAACCTGAGTACCATTCCACCCCACAATGATTGGCGGCATGTTTTTCCACCATATATTATTATCATCCCACCAGATCCATTTATTGTTCCAACCTTTGTCACAAATCACTCTGGTAGCTGTCATATTCCATATTGTCAAATCATTCAGATGATTGGGCAACTGTTCGTCATCACCACCTTCTCTCCATGCCACAAAACCACCCTGACAGATATCAATCAAAGTAGCACGCGGCTGAGTAGCATGTGATTCAAAGCAGGAATCATCTCCCCATCTCACGTTCCAGATAACAGCTCCCATACTTTGCTTTGATACCCCACATCCATGATACTGACCTGCACCTTCCATATAATCACCCAAATTATGTCCTCCACTATCAGTTGCAACTTTACCATCACTATGATCATACACCTTACCAATAAACACACGCGAAGAAGCCTGTGAACGGATGGCAGAGTGACCTCTATTACCTGAAATCTCAATATCGTAAGCTGATACATTGGCACATGATACAAACGAATGTGCCTCACTCACGCTCTCAAAGTTCACCCGTCGCATCCAGGAGTTTGTCAGACGAATCATTTGTATGGGCTTGAAAGCACCGTCGTCATCCGCGCTGCCATGGTGTCTAAAGTCATCTTTAGAGTGGCCCAAGAATGTCAAGTCTTCCACTCCCACATTCTCATAATGCGGATACTGATTAACCTTCCATCCCCATTTAGCCTCAATCTTACGCATAATCGGTTCATAGAAAGTCAGCGTATTGCCCGAAATTTGCTTTACCTGATGATAATCATAAATTTGTACTCCCTTGTTATTAAGTTCTGTCCAATTAGAAGAAGTTGCATGAGGAGCCAATTCTTCAGCCACAAGTGCCGGATCATTATTCTTCAATGACACACAAATCCAGTCACCCACATTAATACCTGAAGTAGAAGCAACTTCTATTGAGAATGTTCCTTTCTCCGCATTTCCCGTCACAGTTGTCAACTCTGTCAAATCTGAATTATGCTTAAATTCCAACAGATTAGGAGTCGACCACATTTTACTTGGATCTGTTGCATTATTCTGAACTGCCATTTCAATGGTAGTTTTATTCCTGCCTGCTCCCTTGAAGATAATATTTCCCATGGTCAGACGCAAGGTTTCTACAGTTTCAGCGTTATCTCCTCCACGCAAAATATATTTTCCGACTGGGAAATAGATAATTGCATTGGCATTATCTCCTCCAATATAATATCTTAGTGTCTTACCTCCATCTTCATCAGTTCTTTCCTTACATCCCATCGCTTCTTTCAAAATCTTAATCAGCGCCGGACGGTCAGAAACCTCATCATTTCCATTGGCTCCATAGTCTTCAATATTATATACCTTATAAATAGCACTTCCCTGTGCCCCACCGGTTATGTAACCGTTATAATATTTATTACCATTGGCATCAGTACGCGGAGTATCAAAATCTATCATCACATCCGGAGGAGCTACTTCGCCATGCATATATCCTGCATACGAAAAGTCCAGCAACACATTATCTTCTGCCTGCATCTTAAATTTCTTCCAGGCTTCTGCCTCTGTAGCTGCAGAAGTCTCTACCTCCAGATTCAATGCAAGTTCACCCACTGCGGTCTGTAATGAGAATGCCCCGGTTTCCGTCACCGAAGCCGACTTGAACAGTGAATAGCTGGCCGTTGTTTTTTCTTCCAGCGAAGGCACAATGTCGGTAGAGAGATTCTTCCACTGTACACCGTTCAAAGACATTTTCCAGCATCCGTCTTCGCCCAGCGCAATCTGCGGAGTGAACACTCCCTTTCCGGTCTTTTTCAGTGCCGGAACCGCATTGCCGCTCAGGTCCGTCAACTCGGTCTGCGTGCCGTTCAACTGACAAACCCAATATCCGGCCTCATTAATGCCCAGCACAGGAATATCGTTATCCACTTCGGCAGAAGCAGACGCATTGACAGTCCATCCATTATCCAGCATTACTTTATAGCCTGACGTCCCGTTTTCCGTATAGGAAACCACCTTCGCACCACCTTCTGCCATCAATTGCAGTGCGGCCACATCCGTGTTATATTGCTGTAACAGATTCGCCACCTCTTCCGGCTGTTCGGGAATGACAACCGGTTCCGCCACTTCCTCGTCCGAGCAGGAAAGCCAGAACAGAGAGGCCAAAAGAGTAATTCCAAAATTCAGTTTTTTCATGATATTATATTTTTATACGTATTCAGATGTGTTTAAATGGTGTTTAAACACCATCTGAATACGGGTTAAAACCTATTTCTCAATAAGACTAATCCAGCGAAGCGCCTATCCCTTCATAACCTGCAGAAACCTTGAAGACTCCATTGGTAATGTCAAAGGTACCCCCGTCGAACGGATTTGCGTCCAGATAATTGAAGGTGTAATCAGCATGATTCTCCGGTCTATAACCTCTGTCATATATCACAATCCAGTTCTTTTTATTTGCTGTCTGGTCATAAACTGTGTTACCTGTCAATTCCAACTGTCCTAATTCTACGGCTTCATCAGCCCGTTTCGTCAAGAATAGCCAGGAACGAGAATCGGCATTATCATAATCATTCCACATCAGATTGGCTTTCGAAACTATATTTACGGCCCTCATTCTCATCATCGCATTCTTAGAATAAAGATTGACAATCGTATTGTTATTGACAGACAGGCTGTAGATGGCATCCAATTTGGTCTCATCCAGATTTGCCTGCAACAAAGAGAAACCAGAAATTCCCTGATCCGACTGAGAAGCATAGAGCACATTATTACTACATGTGAAGCTTTCATATCCAGAAAATTTCGTTCCAGCAGCAGGTGAAGTTATATTCACCAAATTGATATTTCCGGTTGATGGAAGGAAGGAAAATCTGTTGCCATAAAATACAATATTCTTGATGTGTATATTAGCCTTTCCTGATAAATTAATCACATTGAATGCCTTATTATCTGTATTTGGGAAAGCAGCTTTACACTGATCGAATACCACATAATCAAGGTTAGATTCTACATTCCCGGCATTGACCACATAAGTTTGTGTATAGGTTGAAAAATCCATCTCTATATTCTTCAAGGCCAATCCTATTCCTCCGTCCTTTCCTAAATTGAAATATTGATGATCTGCTCCGTTTGACTTTATAGCCAACTTAGATTGCGTATCAACATCAGTTCCTATGATAATCAGATTTTTTAATCCAAATCTTGTATGCGAAACGTCCGTTACATCACTGTCCACAAAATAAATACCATCCGCACCAATATTCTTGTCATCAGCAGATGAAGAACTCGTTATATGCTTTACGGTCAAATTAATATTCTTCTTATTAATCACCATGTGGACACCATTCGGGTCACCCACCACAATGTCCATACCGGCCTGATATTCATCCCAATAATTAGCAATTTCCGTTCTCGCCACAATCTCGTCCGTAACGGTGTTGGCACCACGGTTCACCTCCATGGTTACCACACACTTGCTTGCGCCGGAAGGAGGAGTCACCTTCACTTCCAATGTCTTTTCTCCCGACAGACCGGAATAATCAGGAACCTCCGCCTCCCAATCGGCAGGTACTATCGCGCGGATAATATCACCTGACTGAATGTTTACTCTCACTTGCAAAGTTGCGCCATCTCCAATATACCACATCTCACCGTCAGCAAGTTCGGGCTCCGTAATCTCGCATACTAAATCTCGAATCACAGGAATCACACGTGGCTCTGGCTCTCCCTTCAAAGTTATCTTTATAAAATTAGGATCTGTTGTATCAACATCAGTAATAGGAGATTTTTTATCTGATGGAGTACCTGTAGCCACTACACCAAGATTTTCCCAAGTCTTTTTTCCGTCATAACTCACCCACCAGGTTCCATTTTCAATCTTAAACTGCGGAGTATAAGGAGCATCCTTACCGTCTTCGGCTTCAGCTTTTACACCCGAATCTTTACCTGCAATAATCCAGTTTCCACTTTCTTCGTCAATCGTAATGGAAGGATAATTAGCTCCCACAACTCCTTGAGTCAAGGTCAACGTTTCCCCGTTACTTAATGTCAGGGTATAGTTTGTTCCATCAAACGAGTAGCTGGTGATGGTTTTGTTTCCATCCAGCAACACACGGATGATATTCATATCATCATTCAGCTTCTGTACCTGTGCTTCGTAATCTTCCACACGGTCTTTCAGCGAATTTATGTCTCTTTCCAAATCGGTCGTGTCGCATGCAGCCATTCCGCACACCAACAAGCCGAACAATAATGATTTATATAGTTTCATAGGATTACAGTTTTAGTTATTCCACAGTTACAGTCAACTTCTTCACCAGACGATGGCCGGCGGCATTGTATATCTCAAAATAAATGTCGTATTGATCAGGAGACAAAGTTGTTCCGGCAGGAATGCTTATTGTCAGATTACCAGTATCCGCATCGGTCAGTTTCACTTCCAGCGGTGTGGGACTTATCACTACATCAGCCACTTCCTTCAAGGTTACCGTAAGAGTCAAAGAAGAAGAAGAAGTACTCAATGTATAAGGGCCGGCTGAAAACGTCATATTCAGTCCGCCCAGCAAAGCAACTTCCACATAGCTGTCGGAGCCGTAAGGCTTGAACTGCAACACGTTGTTATTGCCCTCTTTCACCTTTACCTCTTCGAAGATGCTGGGATTTATCTTATCCACCTCGGCCACATTATAAGGTCCGGGCACCCATTGCACTGCTCCATCTCCAATCTGATAGCACCAGTAGCCCTCTTCGTCAACAGACATTTTAGGAGTCGAGCCGGACTTTCCATCCACGGGATTGGCAGTAGCCGGATTTCCCGCCTCATCTTTCAGTTCAATCACTTCACCATTATAGCTGAACACCCACTTTCCTTCCTCACTGATGGTCACTACCGGGAGTTCTCCTTCCGGCATTCCTCCATACACCGTCCAGGAATTACCGTCACTCAGTTTCAGCGTATAATCTCCATTCTCACTCTGCGTATAACTTGTGAAATAAGTTTTTCCGGTCGACAGGTTATAGAAAGTATTGATATTGCTGTTCAGCTTGTCAAACTCCACCTGTAACGCATCCAAACGTGCGGACAAAGCATTGATGTCATCACGTATCTCGTCCCGGTCGTCACACCCTGAGAATGTGGCAAGGGAGAATATGCTCAAAAATAGTAATATATGTTTTTTCATAATGATTCTTTTTTATTTCAACTCTACCTGAAGTTTATCCACAGCCCACAAAGTTCCCTGATTTACACGCACAACTATTTCAGATGTGTTATCAGCCATTGCTTTACTTCCTACTGGAGCATATACGATCAAGGTGTAATTATACTCATCCGTACCCACAGCTTCTTTTTTTGTCAATTCAGCACGCCATCCTGCCGGATAAATCGGTGCCAAAGGCTCGCCGCCAGAAATTTTCACATCAAACTCTCGCACACTGTCATACTCAAAAGTTGCAACAGCATCATCGTTCTTTATTTCACACACCAAACTTGCCACTACAGGGAATGTATATACCTGACCCTTCGTGCCCACTATTGTAAAAACAGTACCATCGTCACTAAGCGAAGCAGATTCAAAGAACTGGTCGCCCAAACTTTCCGTACCTAAATCATAATCTCCAGGCACATCAGACCATCCACTTTCACCAAAGCGAACCTGCCATTTCCCTTTTTCAACTCGGAATTCCGGGTAACCCTCACCATTTTTACCATCTTCTCCCACAGCCTTTACTCCTGTAAAGATTCCATTTACTACCCAGTAGCCGTTCTCATCAACAGAAATTGTGGGCTGCTCCACTTTGCCTGGTTTACCCACGGTCAACGTCATAGTACTTCCATCACTTAAGGTAATGGTGAATTGAGTATTATCATCTGATGGTTTCACTCCATTAATAGTTTTCTGCTGAGGATCAAGCACATAAGACAACACCTCTACATTATCGTTCAAGAGTTTAACCTGTTCTTCCATCAATGTCACCCGATCCTTCAGGTCGTTCACATCATCTTTCAGGTCGTCCATTTTACATCCCACCAAAGACACCAACATCCATGTGAGAAAAATATACGATTTAATATATTTCATAGAATAAGAATTTAGAGTTATTCAACGACATTCACAATGAACTCACACAATTTCTGTTGAGACTCTTCGTAATTTGAATTATTCAGAACAAAAGTAGCCCGATAGGTTCCCACATTGCTATAAGTGTATGTATAATCAGACATAGGTAGATTGATTTCCTTAATCTTAATCCCTGTATCAACATCATCAGTCAGCTGCCAGTTAATATAATCCGACACTAACCATGAATATTTCCACACACCATTAGCCGGACAGCCCGCTATATCAATATTCCCAGAAGATAGATTAGCAAAGTTCCAATATCCTTCTACACCACTCTTTACCGCTCCATACTCCATATCAGACGGCATATCAAACTCATTATCTTTATGCTCATCAAATTTAGTTTTATTCTTCATATTAACAGGAGTCAGTCCAAATGCATCTGCAGAAATAATCATTGTCCGATTATCTTTCAACTTGGTTTCAATGCATATATCTTCAAAATGAAAGGTCGATTGCAAAATTGTTTCTTTAGGAGTTGTTGAATTCTGAGGCGCAACTTTCTTATCTCTATTCAACACAAAGGCCAATGTCATTTTCTTGCCAATATAAGGAGTCAAATCTTTTTTAATCTGCTTGGCATTATAAGCATCAGTTGACTTATCTGGCATTTCACTACGTTCCACCAATTGTTGCCAGTTGACTTGCTCTTCCAGCATCACAGAATCGGCTTCAAAATCACGGCTCAATCCTGGAAATACAGGCTCACCATTTTCGTTTTCTGTTACGAACAGTACATCCATCTGATTTTTGCAAGAATTCTCCGGATCTGTTCTGAATATACCATACTGCGCCCAAATCTTAAACTTCAGTTCCGCTGACACAATATCTTCCAAAGGAATCTCCGTACGGTTACGGTAAGCATACTGATGTCCCAATTCTCCACTGAAGAAGGTAATCACATCGGGCTCACCTTCCAAACCGAAGGTTACCGGACAATTTTTCTTCACCGTAATGACTTTACCGTCATAGCTCACATTATCATCTGCCACTACATTCACACTTGCTCCTTCCAAATCTTCAAACAAAGTCTGCTGACAAGAAGCAAAGCCAACAATCAAAAAGGCTGATGCCAATAATTTATATATCTTCATGTTACGCAAATTCTTTTATAGAAACGACAAATAGTTACCATCCAGGATTATTTCCTGTTATCAATTTGTTTACTGCTTTCTCACTATCTGGAATCGGGAAATAATTATAACGTTCCGGAATTGCAAAGAACGAAGCAACCTGAGAACCCTGATTCCAATTTCGTCCACTATTAGCACGACTAACCTGTGCATTCATACTCTGGATATAATCTCCCCAACGTATCAGGTCATAACGACGTATCAATTCAAAACACATTTCTTTAGCACGTTCATCCTTAATCGCATCACGGAATTTATCTTGTGAAAGTCCTTCCGGCAAATCACTGATTCCAGCTCTTCTCCGTACCTCATTGATATAAGTATAAGCCGCAGCAGGTCCATTCACCTCATTCTCTGCCTCAGCAAGCATCAACAGCACATCTGAATATTTCAGAATTGGGAAATTAATGGAAGTCATGTTCTTATTTTTCTTGGTAGCCGGCTCGTATTCACGACGGAATTTCGCACAACATAAATCTTTGCGTGTATTATCACGGTTAGTAGGCCGCTTCGTATATACATCTCCAATCTGTTCTATACTTGAATCATACTCCGGTTCTGAACAAAGCCCATAGTCATAAGACACGCTTCCATAACCGTCTGCCGACATTACCCAATCATATAAATAATCATCCTGGAAAGTACGACCTACAATTCCTTTATCTTTACTGATTTTAGATGCACGGTATGTAAATGGAGCTATATTCCAAATGAAACGTTCATCTTTCTCAAAATCTGCAGAAACTTCCTCTTTAGTTGTAGGCCCCACATACCCAAATAGTTCATACAATTTAGGAGTAGCCCATATAAATGCATAAGCATAACCTGGATCAGCTTTTCCCACTACGTTGGTCAGAGAAGAAAAGTCCGAACACTGAATTCCGATAGTATTTCCAACACGGCCTTCTGCCCGAACATCACCCGTACCGTCTCCGGCAAATTCAGCCTCCCAAATACTCTCATGTTTATTGCTTGTATCATACTTATCAGAACACATATCAATAAAAATATCCCAGTACTTACCTGACAACTCATGTCCCCCTTCAGAAACTACTTTCTTAGCAAAAAAAGCAGCCTTTTCAAAACGTTCACGAGTTTCAGCTGGCGCAGGTAGATTATCCCGATAGTGTTCACCAGCCCAGAACAAATACACTCTGGCAAGAATACCCCATGCCGCTGATTTAGAAATACGCCCTGGCAAATAATCCAAAGCTGCAGCCGAAAGCAAACCACCTGTTTCTGTATTTGCAGCTTCTTCCATTTCTTTCACTATAAACTGATAAATCTCATCTTTGGGCGTACGAGGAAGATCCTTCCCCGACAAACTTTCAGAAGAAGAAGTAGATTGTGTCTTGAACGGTACGTCTCCCCAATTCTGCACCAAATTAAAGTAATAGAACGCACGAAGGAAGCGAGCTTCATCTCTAAACTGAAGACGCTTTGCATCTGTAATGTCTTTCACCTTATCAAGCTGCTCCAAGAAATAATTAGCTCTTTCAATACCATTATATAAAGTAAACCAAAGCCCTGTAACTGCAGGGTCGCTTGTGGTAGCAAGATTGCAAATTAATCCAGTATTCGACACACGGCCAGTAGAACCGCCATAACAACTTAAGTCATCACCACCAGCCAATAAATAATAGTCTCCTCCATAAAAAGTAGACTGACCAAGAATCGCATAAATTCCTGTCAACACAGAACTAGCCTCATTTTCATTCTGAAAATAGTTTTCAGGCACAATCTCATAAGGTTCCTTATCTAAAAAGTTACAGGAAGCCACGACCGATGCCATTATCAATGAAAGGAATGTATATTTTATCTTTTTCATATATGCTTAATCGTATAATGTGTAAATATTAAAATCCCAAACTCACGCCAAAGTTCACGGCATAAGCACGTGGATAAGCTGAATAATCCAACCCTGGAGTTAATGCTCCTGTACGGATGGATACTTCAGGATCATATCCTGAATATCCTGATATTGTCCATAAATTTTGTCCAGCTACATATACACGTGCACTTGAAATTTTCCAGTTCTTTAACAATTTAGCAGGTATAGTATAACCTAATGTTAATGTCTTGAGTCGAAGGAAAGAAGCATCTTCAATAACACGAGTAGACACGACTTGATTAGAGCTAGAACGGAAAGCTGCCGGAATATCACTTTCCGGATTATCTGGTGTCCAACGGTCGGCATAGCTTGCAAACTGATTTAAGTCCTTCTTACCATTCGGGTTTTCAAAGAATAAACGATTCGCATTCAAAACATCATTTCCGTATGACCACTGAAAGAAAATACTTAAGTCAAAGCCCTTATAAGAGAAATCATTGGTAAAACCACCTGTATGGATAGGAAGTCCACGGCCAATGAACGTACGGTCGCTGGAATCAATAACTCCATCACCATTGATATCTTTATATTTAGGCATACCCGGCTGTGTATTGGTTTCTCCAGAGAAAGCCGGGACTCCAGGACGTAAAGTATAGACTCCACCAGAAGAATAAAAATCATCGTACTTATAGGTACCTTCATACACGTAGCCGTACATCATACCCATTGAATATCCTACCTTGGCAATGTAAGTCGGCTGAGAGTTATAATTTTGATCAAAATAAGCAGCTGTCAACAATGTATTCTGGTTCTCAGCCAATTCCAATACCTTATTTTTATTAAATGCAATATTAAAATTAGTAGACCACTTAAACCCTGCACGATCGATATTCACAGTATTCAAGGTCAATTCAATACCTGAATTACGCACTTTTCCAATATTTTTCATCGCACTGAAGAACCCTGTTGTCTGAGGTAGTGTAGCATCCAACAATAAGTCACGGGTTGTTTTCCAATACCAGTCAAAATTCATTGAAATACGTTCGTCAAAGAAACCTAAATCCAAACCAACATTCCATTGTTCCGTCGTTTCCCATTTCAAATCCTCATTTAAAATAGAAATAGGTGCCACACCAATACTATTCAGATTATTTTCAAACGGATACACAGTTGAAGAATTACTACCATTTGAAATATAAGTTCCCGTTTTGGATTTAAGCATAGATAATAATGCATAATAATCATATTCACCTACACGGTTATTACCTGTCAAACCCCAACTAGCACGAAGCTTACCGTTTGACAAAACTTTTGATAAAGGTTTCAAGAAATTTTCCTTACTGAAACTCCACGCAGCTGAAGCTGAGGGGAAGTAACCAAAACGATTTTTCTTACTAAACTTAGAAGAACCATCGGCACGGAATGAGGCAGTAGCATAATATTTTGATTTATAATCGTATTTTACACTTGCCAGGAAAGACATCATAGACCAGGAAGACTTCAGAGATGTAGTGGTACTAGGAATACCTTCGTTCATTCCTGCCATTCCCAATGATTCATTCGGAATATTTGTTGTTTTAAAAGAATAACTTTCATAATCTGAATTCTGGAATGTGACACCCAACAAGTTATTGAATGCATGATGTTTCTTTACTCGTGTCTGATAAGTCAGCACATTCTCATTTAACCAGGTCAAACGTTGACTACGAGTAACTGTCGCATTAACTTTATCATTAGAAATTGGGCTTCCATAACGCGACTTAGAGTTATTAAATGCATCATTGCTACGAGAGTCTTGTGTATAACCTCCAGAAACTTTCAGCTTTAACCCTTTGATAAATTCATACGCCACATAGCCATTCAACTGCAAGTTATTAATATAGTTTTTACGATAAGAGTTCAATAAATCCATATACGGATTAAAACGATAGTCATTTGTCATATCCAATGCATCATCAATTGCATTTTCCTTTAAGCCTTCCAAGGACTTACTAGTATGATTCACCGGACGATAACCCCAAACACTATAAAACAAGTTATTCATACCACTTGATGAATACAAAGAAGTAGAACTTCCGGTCTGAATGCTACGAGAGTAGTTAGCTGTAATGCTCGCATCCCATTTACCGTGGCGAACCACTGTATTTAAACGCGTTTGAAAACGCTTGTAATTTGAACATAAAATTACACCGTCCTGATCAAAATAAGAAACAGAAGCATTATAACGTACTCCTTCAGAACCTCCCATCAAACTTACAGCATGGCTTTGCTGCCAAGCAGTTCTAAAAATCTCATCCTGCCATGCATATTGAGGAACATTCCGATAATAATCCAAATCATAATAAAGGTTGTTCCCATTTTCGTCTAAAATAGGTTGCTTATTCTCGTCATACTGCATCAAATAATACCGCTTGGTATCTTCTGGATACAATTCATTCTGAAGTCTGATAAATTCATAAGCATCCATCAAAGGAATTGTTTTTGTGATATGCTGCACACCAAAACTTCCTTCATATTTTAACTGCGGCTTTCCAATTTTTCCTTTCTTAGTAGAAATAATAACTACACCATTGGCACCACGAGCACCATAAATTGAAGTTGCAGAAGCATCTTTCAGCACGTCAATTGATTCTATATCTGACGGATTAATTGTCGAAGCAATAGCCGGGTCTTCCACAGGAAAACCATCCACTACATACAACGGAGAGTTATCCTGAGTCAATGAGTTGTTACCACGAATCACAATATTCATGGTTCCACCAGGCGTTCCCTCACCAGAACTTACATTCACACCCGCAATACGTCCTCCCAATGTCTGGTCAAAAGACGAAGAAGGAGTATTCAACAAATTATCCATATCTACTTTAGCAACAGCACCAGTCAAATCACTTTTCTTCACTTCCTGGTAACCTACTACTACTACTTCATCCAACACCTTCGTATCTTCTTCCAGTACGATAGACATCGGCTTAGAGGTATCCACCTGCAGTTCTTTTGTGGCATACCCAATAAAAGAAATTACAATAATAGATTTTTTGTTGGGTACACCCAATGAGAATTTACCATCAATATCAGTAATGGTTCCCTGAGTAGTACCTTTCACCTGGATACTGGCACCAATAACGCTTTCGCCCGTCTGGTCAACCACAGTACCCCTCACGAGTACCTGGGCCATAGCCACAGTTACAGAGAACAAGACGAACAACATCATGCTCAATCCCCTTCTCCACAGAATAGTTCGGAATTCGGTTTGCATACAAGAATTTAGATTAAATTTAGATTTTAAAGTTTTCGTCACAAATGTACCGTTTTATTATAGAAAGAGGTGACAAAATAGTTCATTTAAGGGTGTAAAAATATTCATCACCTAAAAAGGCTGGGGGAACAGCAACAAACAAAGCATTAATTATCAAGAAGATGCAAAAACAAACATGATATAAAACATCTATTTTACAATAGTTTTCATCGCCCCTTGAGATACTATTTTTTCTTATAAAAAACGCAAGGACGTTTGCAACAAAACGCAAGTACGTTTTAGTTAAAACACAAGTGCGTTTGACTTCAAACACAAGGACGTTTTAATCCAAACGCACTTGCGTTTTCAAAAGGTACCAAAAATCATTGAAGTGTACTGAAAATAGTTGTCAGTTTTAAGATTAATTCCTGACAAAGTTGAC
>ENA-ORSK01001580-ORSK01001580.1-human-gut-metagenome-genome-assembly--contig:-NODE-1580-length-17362-cov-3.292483_pt1 | contig 17362 bp, 16 predicted proteins | sample MGYA00242192_ERZ509159 | MGnify/ENA primary metagenome ERZ509159 (study PRJEB26280, sample SAMEA2338663) | human gut metagenome | biome: human gut; feature: human-associated habitat; material: faeces...
TCTTGACGAAAAATCTCTCGCCGTCCACAGCCGCTGATTTAATCAGAGCTTCCCTAAGGAATCCTGAATAAATCGCGCGCACCTTCATACCCATAGGGTGTGGAGGTGTGCCCATGAATCGAAGAAAACGAAACCGACGCTGCTTCCGGCTGATCGTGTTCCTGCTGCTTTTTACCGGGGTGCTGGTGCTGCTGCGCTTCCGCTATATGCCCTTTTTGCGTGAGGCCGCGCGGACGCGCGTCATCAACGTCGCCTCCGACCGCATCAACGACGCCATCTATGCTCAGATCGCCAGCGGCTCGATCGATTACTCCCGCGTCGTGTGTCTGGAAAAGAATACGAACGGGGAGATCACGGCGCTGCGCACGAATATGGCGGAGATCAATCAGCTGAAGGCGGAGACGCTGGCGCTGCTTTCGGAGCAGCTGATGGAAATGGACACGGAGGAGCTGAAAATTCCGATTGGGAGCATTCTCATGCCGGAATTTCTCGCCGGAAAGGGGCCGGGGCTGCCGATCCGTGTCGTCGCGCTCAGCACGACCGACGCCGACTTCTACAGCGAGTTCACCTCTGCCGGGATCAACCAGACACACCAGCGCATTTTGCTGGAGATCAAGATCTGCATGAGCGTCCTGACGCCAGCCGGGACGGAAAGCGTCGATGTGGCGTCGGTGATCGTCGTGGCGGAGACCGTGATTGTCGGCAGCGTAGCCTATACAGGCTGGAAGATGATCGGTGTTGTGCCAGAGAGCGTGCAGGCGGCAAACTATAAGAACTTCCGCTACTATGTATTTGCCACGATTCTGGTTCTTCTGGTCATGCTTTTGGAGGGAAACCAGCTGGTTTCCCGGAAGATATCCAAACCGATCCGGGAACTGGATGCTTCCGTCAAGGCCCATGAGGCAGGAGGAAAACCGGATATCTATATCGGCGGCTCCTCGGAGATCCGCCATCTGGGACATTCTGTGCAGAAGTCCTATGAACAGATCGAAAAACTGATGGACGAGATCATCCGGCAGCAAAATGAACGAAGAAAAAGTGAACTGGATGCCCTGCAAAGCCAGATCAACCCCCATTTTCTGTATAATACACTGGAATCCATCACGTGGATGGTGGAAGCCCAGGAAAATGAAGCAGCGGTTCGTATGATTTCTGAACTGGCAAAATTACTTCGTGTCAGTCTATCCCGCGGTAAGACCATCATTCCCATTAAGGATGAGCTGCAGCACAGCAGAAGCTATATGAATATCCAGCTGGCCCGGTACAAAGAGCGGTTTAAAACAGAATTCCGAATCGAGGAAGAGATCGAAAACTGCTGCATCGTAAAGCTGGTGATCCAGCCCATCCTGGAAAATGCCATCTATTATGGCGTTGGCAATATGGATGAGGATGATGACGGCATGATCATCGTCAGCGGAAAAAAGAAAGACGAGGACATTCTGATCACCATCGAAGACAATGGGATGGGCATGCGGGAAGAAGTCCTGGAAAATATTCTGACGGATAACAGCAAGGTTCCGAAGCACGGTTCCGGCGTGGGCGTAATCAATGTGCATTCCAGAATCCGGCTGATGTTTGGCGAAGAATATGGACTTTCCATAGAAAGCGAACCGGACGAAGGAACAAGGGTTACGATCCGTATTCCGGCAATCCCATATACACCGGAAAACGCAGAAGCATTGGAATTACAAAAATACATACAGAGGAGACCGGGCGGATGAAAAAGAACAGAATGAAATTTCTTATAATTGAGTTTCTTTTGCTGCTGCTGGCAGTATTCTTTGTATGGAAGATTTTCGATCAGAACGTAGCAGAGCCCCGGATTGCGGTGATTCTTCCGGAGTCCGGTGACAAACGCTGGGATGCCCTGATCAAGGGAATGAAGCAGGCTGCGGCAGAGAACAACGTTCATATGATCATCTGCAATACGGAAGAGATCGACGGGCCGGAGGTGGAAAGAGAATTTATCAGGGAACAGAAGGACAACGATATTGATGGCTTTATCATATATCCGGCACCCGGTCATGAGACGGAAAATATGCTGAAAAAAGAGTGTGGAAATAAACCGTATCTGCTGATTGCAGATGGTCTGGCGGTAAAAGAAGGAAAAACTGCCAGTCCCACGATCCAGCCGGATTACCGGGAGATCGGAAGATGGCTGGGAGAACGGCTGAGAACAAAAAAGCAGAAGATCGGAATTATCGCCGACTGGAAAATGTCCGAGGCTGTACAGGCTGAGATTTGTGGATTGAACGAGGCGCTGGAAGGCAGCGAAAGCAAGATCAGCTGGTGTATTTACCGGAGAAAAGAACAGGATATTGTGGAGCGGATGAAGAAGGAAACAAAAGCGGATGCCCTTGTCGTCCTGGATGCAGGAATCCTGGAGGAGTTTGGAGAGCAGGCAGAAAATGGAACATACGAGGGCGCAGAGCTCTATGGAGTGGGTTACAGTCTGAAGACGATTGCACTTCTGGATAACGGAAACATTCAGGGGCTGGCTGTGCCGGACGGATATGAAATCGGCTATAAAAGTGTGGAAGAAATAACCAAAAGGATCGAGCACAGGTCTTATAAAATGCAAGGATATATAACCGAATATCAGGTACTTGGCAAGGAAAATTTCTCTATGGACGAAGATTTAGAAAGGTTTTTATATTCCTATGAATAAAAAGAAAAGAAGGGTGGCAGTATTATTATCTGCCACGATAGGGAGTGCGGTGCTTGTGCTGTCGGGGTGTTCCGGCAAGTCGGACCAGACAGAGAAAACCCTGCGGGTCGGAGTGATAACCTACACTCAGGATGATCCTTTTATCAATGGATTGACGGATGAACTGAGGGAGCAGCTGAAAGCCATGGAAAACAAAGAACGAAGGATTATCGTATCGACAAAAAGCGGAAACGACGATCAGCAGGAACAGAACGAAAAGGTGGAAGAGATGATTGATGCCGGCTGTGATGTGCTCTGTATCAATCTTGTGGACCGGACAGCTCCGTCCCGGATCATCCGAATGGCAAGGAATGAAGACATTCCTGTGATCTTCTTTAACAGGGAACCGGTAAGAGAAGACCTGGTGCAGTGGGAAAAGCTGTATTATGTGGGCTGTGATGCAGAACAATCCGGGATCATGCAGGGTGAGATCGCAGCAGAATACATCAACAGCCATCCGGAAGTCGATAAAAACAAGGACGGAAAGATCCAATATGTGCTTCTGGAAGGAGAAGCGGGCCATCAGGATGCCATCAGCAGAACGGAATATTCCGTAAAGACACTGATGAAAAAAGATGTTATACTGGAAAAGCTAAGTTATCAGTTAGCGGACTGGAACCGGGGACAGGCGGAAAACCGCATGAACCGTCTGATCAGCCAGTGCGGAAAAAAGATTGAACTTGTTATGTCCAACAACGATGAGATGGCACTTGGGGCTGTGGAGGCCTATCGGAAAGCAGGCTATGTCCGTGAAGAATGGCCGGTGATCTTCGGAATTGATGGCCTGGAAGAGGCTCTGGAAGCCGTAAAGGCAGGAGAGATGCAGGGCAGCATCCTAAATGACAGAGTGGATCAGGCAAAGAAAATGGCGAAAATGGCAGTGGAGCTGTTCGAGGGAGAGGAATTTGACCAGGAAAGCCTGAAAGAAGGCCGGTACTATTTTTCAGAATATCAGAAGGTAGACGGCAGCAACATCGATGAGTACCTGAACGCAGAAGAGACGATTTCCCACTCCGAAATGTAAGCAGGAAGACTGCGTTTGCAGGCAGAAAGAGTAAGTAAAGACGTGTCTTTATTTTAAACCAATCAAGCAAGCAGCGAAGCGGATTGCGAATATCCGACTGACAGAATGAGGAAAAACAGATGGAACATACATGGACCAAAGATTTTTATCAGGAGACAGATCCGGCAAAACGGCAGCAGATCTTAAAAGAATATATCGGAGAGGAGGAAGCCTGGGAAGAAGAATACCGGGCTCGGCTCTGGACGGCCCGATACGGACAACGCAGGCTCCAGAAGGATGAATTTGTCAAATGCCTGATGGAACTGAAGTATCTGGCGGAAGGAACCTCTCTGGATCCGGGAGGCGACAGAAGAAAGATGGGAGCCCGGATTCTCTCTACGTTGTGCCTGGCGGAAGCCATGCAGTCAGATGAGGGATACCAGAAAATTCTTGCAGATGAACTGTACAATGTATTCCTGAAATTTATTCAGGTCAGCAGAGGAGGCAGAGGATTTACCTCTCTGGTATTCGGCATGGGACAATTGTCCGAAGAAGGAATCGCGAAAAAAATCGCCGAACAGATCAGTGTGATCGCGTTCAAGGCACCACGCCTGCTTCACATGGAAAAAGAATTCACCCTGCTCCGGGAAGCCGCCCTCCGGGCATATCGGCAGGAGTATCCGAACAGGGAGCATTTCCTGAATAAATATTGAGGTTATTGCAGTAATGTCTGAACAGTGGCAGGCGGAAAGAGAAAGGAGAATAAAATGGAATACAGAAAATTTGACAATGTTATAGTAGCAAGGATTGACAAAGACGAGGAAATATTGGAGCAGCTGAGGGTAATTGCCATAAAGGAGAATATAAAGCTTGCCAGTGTCCAGGCTCTTGGAGCGATCAATGATTTCACAGTCGGAGTATACAAGACAGACGAAAAGAAATATTATTCAAACAGCTTCCAGGGGTATTATGAAATTACATCACTGACAGGTACAATCAATACAATGGATGGAGAATATTATGCACATCTTCATATGAGTGCCGGAAATCAGAAGGGCGAGGTGTTTGGAGGACATCTGAACAGAGCGATTGTCAGTGCAACCTGTGAGCTGGTCATCACGGTAATTGACGGAAGAGTGGACAGAGTTCATGATGAGGAAACCGGACTTAATATTTTTAAGTTTAACTGAAGCTGCAAAGCAGCTATTCGGTTATGAGCAAGTAGCGAAGCGGATTGCGAATATCCGCTTGACTTAAAAGCCTGAGAGGAAATAGTGAGAAGCAACATCGGGATGCAGCGTAAGCGAAATCGAGATGTGATCTGAAGAGATAATACAATTTACGAAAAAGTGGATTTTCCACATAAATACCTGAACTGGAGGTGTAGGGGCTATGATAAAAGAACATTATTCGATCCTGTTTTGCAGCTTAACGGGTAATACAAAGAAGCTGGCTGATGCAATCTATGAAACGTTGCCAAAGGACAAATGCGATTATTTTGGCACAAACGATTCGCAGGTACCGCAATCCGACGTATGCTATATCGGATTTTGGACGGACAAAGGGAATGCGGACCAAAAGACATTAGAATTGTTGTCGAAATTAAAAAATAAAAAGATTTTTCTGTTTGGAACAGCTGGATTTGGCGGAAGTGATGCCTATTTTGAAAAGATTCTCGGACAAGTCAAACAGTCGATCGATGCAAGCAATACGGTCATCGGTGAGTATATGTGCCAGGGAAAGATGCCGCAGTCTGTGCGTGAACGGTATGTGAAAATGAAAGAAAACCCGGAACATCCGGCCAATCTTGATCTGCTGATTCAAAATTTTGACCGTGCTTTGTCACACCCGGACAGCGAAGATTTGGAAAGATTGAAAAAGTCATTATAAGATAGAAAAGTATGTTGTGCTTGATAAAAATAATCAGATAAGAGCAAGATTCGCAAAATAATTGCAATGGATCGTCAAATGGAATAGAATGGAGAGAAAAAAGAAAGGTGTGGAAAAGGCAGGGCTGGCAAAGCATATCCGGCAGATGAGGTCATGCAGAAACAAAAACAATGAAAACTACAACAAAACAAACTCATTTATACAGTAACACGGATCTTCGCAAGCTTTTAATTCCGATCATCATTGAACAATTGCTTTCTTCCCTGATGGGAACTGTCGACACGATGATGGTCAGCAATGTCGGGTCTGCCGCAATTTCGGCAGTCTCGCTGGTGGATTCCATTAATATCTTAGTCATTCAGGCGCTTTCTGCGCTGGCGGCAGGAGGAGCGATTCTCTGTTCACAGTATATTGGAAGCGAAAAACGGGATGGAGCAATCCGTTCGGCACAACAGGTGCTTTTTGTTATGACAGTTTTGTCCGTCGCATTATCCGCGGGCTGTCTGATTTTCCGTGTTCCGCTACTGCGCGTGATTTTCGGGGCAGTGGAAGCGGATGTTATGAAAAATTCACAGGTGTATTTCCTGTTTACGCTGCTGTCATTCCCGTTTATCGGTCTTTACGATGCGGGCGCATCGATTCTGCGGGCGCAGAACAACAGCCGCAGTCCGATGGTGATTTCGGTGATTTCCAACTTTATGAACATCGGCGGAAATGCCATTCTTATTTTCGGCTTCCACATGGGTGTCGAAGGAGCCGCGATTTCGACTTTAATTTCGCGTATTTTCTGTGCGGTTGTCGTACTGTGGAAGCTTCGGGATGAAAGCAAACCGATTTTTGTGAAGCAGTATCTTTCCATTCGGCCGGACTTTGGTTTGATCAAAAAAATACTGTTCATCGGTATTCCATCGGGAATCGAGAACAGTATGTTCCAGTTTGGAAAGCTGGCGATTCAGTCCACTGTGTCCACACTTGGCACGGTTGCCATTGCCGCGCAGGCGATGACGAACATCCTTGAGAACCTGAACGGTGTCGCTGCGATTGGTGTCGGCATCGGACTGATGACGGTAGTCGGTCAGTGTCTCGGCGCGGGCCGGAAGGATGAAGCAATCTACTATATTAAAAAACTGTGCTGGCTGTCAGAAGTGGTTATCGTAAGCTGTCTGCTGGTATTTGTGCTGACAAAACCGATTACGATGATCGGCGGTATGGAGGCAGAGAGTGCAAAGCTCTGCATGCAGATGATGATCTTTATCACGATTGTAAAGCCGCTCTGCTGGGTCATGGCGTTTGTCCCGGGATACGGCATGCGGGCCGCGGGAGATGTAAAATTCTCCATGATCACGTCCTGCTGTACGATGTGGCTGTGCCGTGTGAGTCTCTGTATTTACCTGTGCCGCGTATGGGGATTCGGCCCGATCGCCGTCTGGATCGGCATGGCGGCAGACTGGAGCCTGCGGTCCATTCTCTTTACCATCCGGTTCAAATCAGGAAAATGGCTGAATCATCATTTAATAGAAGAAAAGAAACAGGAGAGCTAAACATCTTCTTCCGGTAAAAAGGAAAGCGCATATGCAAGAGAGTCGTTGAGATGAGATTTTTGACCGCGGCTGGAAGCCGTACCGGATCAATCACCTGAGCTGGTGGAAAGAGGAGCTTGCATCCGAAGAAGAGATGGAAGAGGGACGGAACAATCTTGCAGCACACGACAATCGGAATGTAGATGAAAAGAAAATCCTTTTGTACGAACAGATCATTCGGGTTGTGTAGAAACAGGAAGAAAAAACTGGATTTTTCCAGTACCGGATGATAAGATAAAACTGTGTTTCGGGATGGCTTAAACATATGGAGGTGCAGGATGGAACCAATTTATTTGTCAATCCAGCAGAAAGAAACTGGCAGCCGCATCAAATCCCTTCTTCGTGAAAGCGGATACACCGTGAGAGACATTCAGAATGCCATGGGTTTTGAAAATCCACAGGCGGTCTATAAATGGATTTCCGGCAAGTGCCTGCCAAGTCTGGACAACTTTCTCATTTTAAGCAGATTATTAAACACAAGCATCGAAGATATCCTCGTCATTGACGGGGATATTCCTCGTTTCCGAAGCAAATACAGAGAAATCCGAGAAAGATTAAACCGCTGGTATAATGACAAAATCGTTATTTTGTGATACAGTGAAGAAAAAGCAGAAAAAGAACCGGTTAAAAAGGTTTTGGAAAGGAAAAACAGATGTCAGCAGGAATACGTTTTGGCTACCGCAATTTAGAACATACCCCAGAAGCAACGTTTGTCGTCAAACAGCGTGGCTTTGTTTTGATATGTTCAATTGAGAAAAGCGACAGAACGGATTCTGTGGAATATGATACGGGAGGATCAAATTAGACGACCGCATCAGACAACTGGATACGAACGAAGAGGAGCCGCTTATCTTATGTTGAACACATGGGATAGGTGGCTTTTTCTATTAAATTTTTATATCAGAACAAATTGAGAAGGGAGAAATCCGGAATGGATCAGATCAAAATCAAAGGAAAAGTAAATACAGCCATCTGCTATGCCAGGGTCGTAGAGGAGGAAGCTATAGAGCAGATCCGCCGCATGTGCGATTATCCGATGACGGAAGGCTCGCGGATCCGTATCATGCCGGATGTGCATGCGGGAAAAGGATGTACGATCGGAACAACGATGACCATCCGCGACAAGGCAGTGCCGAACGTCGTCGGCGTGGACATCGGGTGCGGCATGTACACCGTAAATCTTGGAAGAGCCGAACTTGATTTTGCAAAAATCGACGAGGCGGCACATGTTATCCCGTCCGGCATGAATGTCTGGGAGGGGAGACAGGAACGTTTTGATCTGATGACACTTGCCTGCAGCCGGGAATTAAAAGACACAAAACGCCTGGAGCGGTCGCTTGGAACCTTAGGCGGCGGCAACCATTTTATCGAGATCGATGAAGCCGCCGACAGCACAAAATATCTCGTCATCCATTCCGGCTCGCGGAATCTCGGAAAACAGGTGGCAGAGTATTACCAGAATCTGGCAGTGCGGCTGGACCGCGGTTATGACGAGTACCTGGAAAAACGCGAGGAGCTCATACGCACCTACAAAGAGCAGGGCCGCAGAAAGGAAATCCAGGAGGCGTTAAAACAGCTGCAGTGGAAACCGGACGAAGCGCAGATGCCGGAGGATCTCTGCTATCTGACTGGAAAATATCTGGAAGCCTATCTGCACGACGTGGAGATCTGCCAGCAGTTTGCACGCCGGAACCGGGAAAAAATGGCGGAAATCCTGCTGGAACGAACCGGCCTTACCGGCACCGATGCGTTCCACACGATTCATAACTATATCGACACAAACGAGATGATACTCCGAAAAGGCGCAATCGCAGCGCACAAAGGAGAACGAGTGCTGATTCCGATCAATATGCGCGACGGCAGTATTCTCGCCGTCGGGAAAGGAAATCCGGAGTGGAACGATTCTGCCCCGCACGGAGCCGGACGGCTGATGTCGCGCAAAAAAGCGAAGGAAACCCTGGCACTGGAGGAATACCGGAAGAGCATGGAGGGAATCTATACGACTTCCGTCAACGAACATACCCTGGACGAGGCGCCGATGGCGTACAAATCGCTGGATGACATTCTCGATATAGTCCGTGCATCGGTCGATGTCGTGGAGGTGCTGCGTCCCGTTTACAATTTCAAAGCATCAGAATAGAGGCGGAGGAAACCAGTAAAATTCCTCCGCAAGAAGGAGGAAGAAAAAAATGATGGCAATTCCGTCAATTGATATGGAAGCAACAGGAAGAAACATTACAAGACTGCGGCAGCAGGCAGGCCTTACCGTCCGCGACCTGCAGGAAATTTTCGGTTTTACCACCCCGCAGGCAATCTACAAGTGGCAGCACGGCACCGCCATGCCGGCAATCGACAACCTGGTCGTGCTGGCAGCGGTACTGAATGTGTCGATCGATGAGATCGTGATTGTGGAGACAAGAGAGCTTGTGCTTGCGAGTGCATAAACCTGAGAACATATTTTACGCAACTTTAACACAATCTTCCCTCAATTTCATGTAGAATAAAAAGCACAGATTCCGTAGCTTTTCTACAAACCGCAGCAGCCGGCTTATGGTAGCAGAAGCACTCGGTGAGGCAGAAACAGCAGGCTGGATCGGGTTGGCTCCGTTGACTTTATATGTGCAAACTGATAAGATACTCATAAGTATGTTCTTAGGGGTATCTTATTTTTGTATTTCAAAAAGAAAAGGGGAAATTAAATAATGACAAAAAAGAAAATCATTGGCCTTTGCATCGGCGCTGTCGTTCTTGCCGTGGCTGCGGCCGGTGTGAAGGAAGGCAGCTGGCTGATGAAGCATCGCCGGATGCAGAATGAGTTTACGCATGAGATGAATGCATTCACGACCAAAACAAACGCTGAGCTGATCCAGCCGACGATTGTTGCGGAGGATGATATCTACGGCTGGTTTTTCCATGAGGAAGATGACGGGCTGTACATGAATCTCTATTACCGGATCAAAAACGAGTCCAATCAGCACGAAATTGCATCCAGTGAATTTCCTGTGAAGATCAAAAAGGAGCTTCTTGCGGATGATAAAGTGTGGAGCAGAACGACGGGGACCGCGAAAAATCAGGTTCACGCGGAATACCTGGAAGGAGAAGATGACATGACGGTTTCGTTTGACGTCTATTACCAGTGTGAGGGTTCCTGCGGGGAATATTTTGCGGATATTACCGTGACGGATAGTGAGACCGGAAAGCTCTACTACAGCAGTGAAGCAGAAAATGAAGCGGCAGAATAGGAGGAGCGATGGCCGAAAAAGAAAGCAAAAATAAATGGCACACACCGGCGGAGCGGATTATGATGCTGGGATTTGCGGCGGTAATCCTGCTGGGAACGATTCTTCTTTGCCTGCCGGTTTCTGCGGCGGACGGAAAAAGCGTTTACTGGCTCGACGCCCTGTTTACCGCAACGACATCTGTCTGCGTGACGGGCCTTGTCACCGTTCCGACGGCGACGACATGGAGTACCTTTGGAAAAATTGTGATCCTCGGGTTGATTCAGTTCGGAGGTCTTGGCATCATGGCGTGCCTGACGATGGTGTTTCTGATCCTGCGCCGGAAAATCAGTCTGCAGAGCCGGAAATTAATTCAGGATACCTATAATCTGCCGGTTTTAAAGGGCAGTGTGGGCATCGTGCGCCGGCTTCTGATTGGAACAGCAACCGTAGAGATTGCGGGGGCGGTTCTGTATAGCTTCTGGTTTGTGCCGGAGTATGGCTTCTGGAAGGGAATCGGCTACAGTATTTTTCACGCCGTTTCCGCTTTCTGTAATGCGGGAATCGATCTCGTTGGCGAAGCCTCTTTTGCTCCGTTTGTAACGAACCCGCTGATAAACTTTACGACGATGGGACTGATTCTTTTGAGCGGTCTTGGTTTTCCCGTCTGGTGGGAAGTTATGGAGCGGGTGCAGGAGCTTGTGAAGGGAAAACGGCCCCGTAAAAATTTTGTGCGAGGATTCACGCTTCATACGAAACTGGTTTTAACGACAACCATGATTCTGGTGTTCGGTGGAGCACTGCTGATTCTTGCACTGGACTGGAATCACGCGCCATCACTTGGCAGCCTGAAACCGGCGCAGAAGGTCATGGCGGCTTTTTTTCAGTCCGTGACGACAAGAACGGCAGGCTTTGAGACGATCCCGCAGGCTGATTTCTCGGACAGCTCTGCAATGGTAAGTATGGTTCTCATGTTCATCGGTGGCTCCCCGATGGGAACGGCAGGTGGTGTTAAGACGACAACGGTTGCCATTCTGGTTGTGCTGGTTGCCTCCTATATTCGCGGAGACTCAGATACGGTGGCCTGGGGGCGGAAAGTGATGGAAGAAAATATCCGTACCGCTGTCGTCATTTTCTTTTTTGTACTGACGACAGTCTTTACTGCCACCGTGCTGCTGATTTCCGTAACCGGAAGCCCGCTGCTGGATTGTACGTATGAAATTATTTCTGCGGTTGCAACGGTGGGCCTCACCCGTTCCCTGACGCCGACGCTTCCTTTTATGGGAAAGGTGATTGTTATTCTGGTTATGTTTATGGGAAGAATCGGGCCGGTGACGCTGGCTGTCGCACTGCGCCGCAGAACAGGAAGAAAAGATGTCGATATTCAGAGACCGGAGCAGCGGATTCTGATTGGATAGTTGGGAAAATAAAAAACAGGACAGATTTCAGAAAACGAGGAAAAGAAATGAGTAAACAGTATGCAGTTATTGGACTTGGAAAGTTTGGTTTTTCTGTAGCAACGACACTTGCGCAGGCAGGAAAAGAAGTGCTTGCCGTTGATAAAGACGCTGAGCCGGTACAGGAAATTGCCGATCTTGTTACCTATGCGGCGCGTGCAGACATCACGGACAGTCGTGTGTTCGCATCTCTTGGCATCAGCAATATGGATGTGGTGATCGTTGGCATTTCCGAAAATATGGAGTCGAGCATCCTCGCCACCCTGCAGGCAAAAGAGGCGGGCGTGCCGCTCGTCATTGCAAAGTGCATGAGCCAGATGCATGCCAATATTTTGAAAAAAGTCGGCGCGGACCGCGTCGTGATGGCGGAGAGTGAGACGGGCATCCGCCTCGGAAAAAGCCTGATTTCCGGCGGCTTCCAGGACTTCTTCATGCTGTCGGATTCGTTCTCCATGGTAGAGCTTCCCGTGCCGGAAGCGTGGACGGGGCATAATCTCGAGGAGCTGGATCTGCGGAAGAAATACAGTATCAACGTAATCGCCGTCAAGGACGGGGAAGACATCCGTGTCACGGTCAATCCGAAGACGCTGCTCCGCGCAGAGGAAGTGCTGATTCTGATCGGCGAAAACAAAGAACTTGCCAAATTGATGAAAAACAGGAAATGAGGGGACCATTCATGATTACAAGCAGCAGCAATGCACAGGTAAAAAACATTATTGCGCTGAACAAAAAAGCAAAAGAACGCCGGGAGCAGGACGTTTTCGTGGCGGAGGGCTGGAAAATGTTCCAGGAAGCGCCGCGGGAATGGCTGAAAAAAGTATATGTGTCTGAGAGCGGCAGCAAAATGCATGAAATGCTGTCCGACGGGACAGAATACGAAGTAGTGGACGACCGCGTGTTCCAGTCCATGTGCGACACGAAGACGCCGCAGGGTGTTTTAAGTGTGATCCGCATGCCGCATTACACCGAAGAGGAGGTGATGGACAACGGAAAGACACCGCTTCTGATGGTACTTGAGGATCTGCAGGACCCTGGAAATGTCGGAACAATCATCCGCACCGCAGAGGGCGCAGGAGTCACCGGCATCATCATGAGCCGCGGTACCGCGGATATCTTCAATCCGAAAACGATCCGCTCGACGATGGGCTCGATCTACCGTATGCCGTTTCTGATCGTCGACGATGCGGTCGGATTTGTAAAAGGCTTAAAAGCGCGGAAGATCTGTACGTACGCGGCACATCTGCACGGCGTGCATTCCTACCGCGAGGAGGATTACACAAAAGGAACGGCATTCCTGATCGGAAATGAGGGAAACGGCCTGACCGACGCAATGGCAGAGGCCGCCGAGTGCCTGATCCGTATTCCGATGGAAGGAAAAGTGGAGTCGTTAAACGCAGCGATTGCATCCGCCGTTCTCATGTATGAGGCACACGGCCAGCGCGCATAAAAGAAAGAGCGTTACCGGTTTTCTTACATTTCTCTTAACCTGCCGGAAACCTACTCGACAGAACCGGTATTTTGAGCTAAAATAGAAAGAGCAGAGTCCGGGCTGAATTTCTGTCAGTCCGGTAAAACTGTAATATTTGCCAGAAAAGCAAAAGCTGTTTTGGGAGGAAGGAAAAATGAGTGAGAAAAAAAACATCAGTAAAAAGGAGCTCCGAAGAAGAAAGCGGAAGCGTGCGCTGATGATCAAAACAGGAATTCTATGTGTTCTGCTTGTCATCTTCGGCATTGGAATCTGGGCTTTGGCCGGAGGAACAGAAAAAATCCAGCAGAAAGCACAGGAAAAAGAGGATCAGAAAACAGCAGAGGTGGACGGTTCCGTATCATCGGACAGCACGGGAAGTGCTGAAGCGCCGACAACGAAAGCACAGATTATGGCGGAAGCCAGACATACGATTACGATGGAGCCATTGAAAAGCTCCAGAGCGTAGAGGGCGCAGCAACCGACGCGGATATCATCACAAAAGTAGCAGAGTACACCAGCACGAGAGATGCCTGTGTGCGCGTCAACATCAACGAAGTAACCCACATTTTCTATCATTCTCTTGTAGTCGATCCGCAGAAAGCGTTCTATCAGGACAACGCACAGACCGCAGGCTTCTGCCAGTGGATGACCACCGTGGATGAGTTCAACGCGATTACCCAGCAGATGTACGACAGAGGATATGTCATGGTTTCGATCAACGATCTCGTGAAAAAGACCGTAGATGATGACGGAACCGTTCATTATGAGGAAGGGGACATTTACCTGCCGGAGGGCAAGAAAGCATTCGTTCTTTCTCTGGATGACCTTTCCTATTACCACTCTTACGACGGACGCGGCATTGCCAGCAAGATGGTAGTCGGCGACGACGGAAAACCGACCTGCGAATACATTCAGGATGACGGAACTGTTGTGACCGGTGCTTACGACTGCATCCCGCTGATGGATCAGTTTATCGAAGCGCATCCGGATGCCGTATACCACAATGCGCGCGGAACCGTAGCACTGACCGGCTACGATGGAATCCTCGGATACCGCACCGACGGTGATTACAAGACGAGAGAAGATCTGACGGATGATCAGGTAGCATGGCTTGATGCACACCCGGATTTCGACTGGGATAAAGAGTGCGAGGAGGCGAAAAAAGTAGCCGATGCGATCAAAGCAGACGGCTGGACATTCGCAAGCCATACCTGGGGCCATATCCGTGTCGGCGACAAACCGATCGAGACGATCCAGGCGGATACCGAGAAATGGCTGACGTATGTTGCACCGCTCATCGGCGGAAGCGATATCATCATCTTTGCACATGGACAGGATCTTTCCGACTGGCACGATTACACGATGGACAATGAGAAGTTTGCTTACTTAAAGAGTCAGGGCTTCAACATTTACTGCAACGTAGATTCCTCCCAGTATTTCGTTCAGGTAAGAGACAATTACCTGCGTATGGGACGAAGAAACCTGGATGGATACCGTCTGTACCAGAACCTCTACGGAGGCGGCGAGGACAGAACAAGCGATCTGTTTGATTCTGCCTCTGTTATTGATCCGCAGCGGCCGACAGATCCATCTCTTTACAATTTAGGTTAAAGAATTTTGAAAATGAAAAAGATCTCACAGAACTTTCTATTATTTATAGAAGAAAGTCTGTGGGATCTTTTTTTCAGCAGGGCGAACCGTTTACAGATATTTTTCTACGAGCGGAAACGGCAGAGGCCCGAGACGGAGCAGTTTTTCATGGAAACCGATCAATGAGAATGAGTCACCTTCCTGTTCCTGCACTTCCGAGAGGAGCTGTGAAAACGAGAGCGATCCGACACAGTATTTCAGATAGTTCGCCGGTGTCTCGAGAATATACTGATATAAAGAGGCAGCGGCCGACGCATCCGTGATGCCGAACTGCGCCAGAAAGGCTGACGCATCCGAGAGGAGCCATCCCTGGCTGTGGATTCCGAGATCCAGCAGCGAGCAGAGGGTAAGATGCACCGAGCGGTTCAGATACCAGAGACGGCAGAGCGCCTGCGTGTTTGCATCGAGATTACGTGCGGCGTAGCGGCAGGCATATGATTCAACGTAGGTTGCCCATCCTTCCACATAACCCGACGGCGCGTAGAGATGGCGGATCAGAAGCGGGTCGGAGCGCGAGAACGAGACGGTCTGGTACAGATGGCCGGGAAAGCCCTCGTGGGCAAGTGTGGAATACAGCTCGATGCCGGTCATCTCATCCGCAGGATTCAGGTAAATGGAGTTGGGTGAATTGACATCGGCGGGCGGTGTGAGATAAAAGGCGGGGCTTAAAAAATCCTTGAGAGAGTCATCCACGGTCTTTACTTCGTATGCGATACACGAAAGAACGGGAAAATCTTCAGAAACGGCATTCTGCAGATCGGCAAGCATTTCCTCCGGCGTGGAGAACGGCAGCACGAGCGCCTGCTCGGAGAGGGGGAGCGACGGATTCTGATCGAGAATGATCTGCATTTCGGCACACTGGTCCGCAAGCTGCTGTGTTAAAAGGCGGGTCAGCTCCTCCGGTGAAGCATCAACACCGACGCGGCTGCGGAGCAGATACGCATAGTAGGAAAGTCCGCCTTCCTGCCGGGAAAGACCACCGGCGTTCTGTGTTCCTTTGCCGCGGAGTGAAGAAAGCGCATCGGAAAGAGAGCGGTAGGCGGGAAAAACACAGGAGGTAAGGAGTTTTTCATGCGTCTGCAGACAGAGATTCCTTTCCGCCTCAGAAAACAGTGAAGACGCCTGCAGTTTATTCTGAAAAACGGTGTGGAGCAGATGGCTTTCCGGTGTATCCGCGTCGGCGAGAAAAGCACTGCACTGGCGGATAATGCCATCGACCGCAAGGTCATTCTGAAACACGCCCTGCCGGGATTTTTCCTGCTCGAGTGCGATGAGGTCGGAGAAATAGCGCGGGAGATCCTGCAGAAGATGGAGGTAGTCGGCGATATCCTGCTGTGTGCGGAACGGGTACTCCGCGAGCAGAATGGGAAGCTGTGCCTGAATCCCAAGCGACGGACCGAGCGGTTCCGCAAGAAGGCTGGTGCTGCCCGGCATTTTCTCGCAGTCCAGCTCGTAGAGCAGAAGATCGAGCGTGATCTGATTTTCCGCGGAGAGGCGGTTGCGATGAAAGGATGTGAGCGTTGTTTCCACACTCTGCAGCAGGGCATCATACGAGGTGCGGTCAGGGATGGAAACCGTGCCGAACGAGGCGGTGCCGGGGGCAATTCCGCGGGAAGCCGGATCAGCGAGGGTATAGTGGAGCGTGATGGCAGAAGAGGTTACCTCGGAGTGGAACCGTTCCTCCACATACGCGGAAAACCGGCGGTTCTCACCAGGGGAAAAGAACGGGGAAAAATACCAGAACAGCAGGGCGAAAAGAAGTCCGCCGCACAGAAGCAGAGGGAACAGGATGCGGCGGTGCAGAGAAGCTGGTTTCATAGAATAGGCTCCGGTGCGGACAGTTATCATAAAGTATGTAAAAAATGCTGATTTTATGCGCTTTTTCCGTGGCCTTTCATTTGACTTTCCAAAACGGCTTTGCTATAATCAGTAACGAATGAAATAAGGGACTTTTCAGTGCAGAACGGATTTGAAAAAGAATCCGCGAAGGTAAAAGAGAATCAGGTGGAAATCCTGAGCGATCCGGTCACTGTAACAGAGGAGCGACTTTTCGATATCCCATTGTACGATAGTATGAGAAGGGGAAAAGAAGTGATGATCCTGAAGTCAGGAAACCTGCTTTGTATGGCGAGGTTAAACTTCCGTGTAAAGTGTAACAACCAACTCCGTTGAATCCGCAGCTTCGGAGTGTTGTCTGCTTTTATCTGAAGGCAGACATTTTTTATGGAATGCGCCTGTTCTTTATGAATTATACATGATTAAATGGCAGGCGATACTACTTCGGATTTATTCGTTCCCTCCGCGCACTCATGAACGGATTTTTATTCTACCCCGGAGTAGCATCGCTCCCTCTTTTTTTATGAGAAAAACTTTATCGCTACATTGCATA
>ENA-ORSK01001601-ORSK01001601.1-human-gut-metagenome-genome-assembly--contig:-NODE-1601-length-17220-cov-5.491931_pt1 | contig 17220 bp, 19 predicted proteins | sample MGYA00242192_ERZ509159 | MGnify/ENA primary metagenome ERZ509159 (study PRJEB26280, sample SAMEA2338663) | human gut metagenome | biome: human gut; feature: human-associated habitat; material: faeces...
CTCGCGCATATTGTACAGGTCAAAACCTGTATCTTGAAGGTATGAAATTAATTGTATCGGCATTCATCCGCAATCTTATGAATGTCTGCTGTGCCTCACAGCAAAGACTATATTACATGATGAATGCCAAACTGTCAAGCAAATTATTGAAATTTTTCGTAAAATTCGTAATATAATTATTTATCCGTAGTCAGATGGCTGTACTCACCCTTGCGGTTATAGGAATCTGTCAGATAGCTTTCATCCGTGAGAATACACTCGATCTCCTGATCATCCTGTTTATACTGACTTCTCTTCCGCAGATCTTCTTTCGTTTGCTCCTGCTTCGTCTGCAAAAAATCGCCTGTATGGGATCCCAGAAATCGACCCGGCAGCCGGTCTATCAACTTTCTCGCTACCTTCTGTACCTGATAACGCACCTTCTGAAAAGGATTTGCCGGCATGGTATCCTTTGCTTCCACAGGCCGGAAATACGTATGGGTAGCTGCTGTCTCCACTGCCGCCCTGTTCATTGTAGTCTTTACTCCTACAGAATTCCCGGTGACCAGCGTCTCCTGCCCTGCAATATGATTTCCGTTGCCATTTTGTGAAGTGATCGCATCATTAGCCTCCTTGCTCTCTCCCCAGATTTTCTGTAAAAGCTGTTTGCCTTTACTGCTGATATTCTGCACCCAGGACATAAGATTCACCGAAGAATTCTCCTGCAATACTTCCTCGGCGGTCTGTATAGTCTGTACGCTTCCTAATTTGGTTCCAGCGCCGCCTACGTCCTTATTTTCCCCATGTTCGTGAATACATCCTGTCACCTGATGAGAATATGTGTCATGTCCGCTTCCTACTCCACCGACCTGCATAAGCCCCTCCGTTCCTGTTTCCGGGTCTACCTGTTCTATCATGTATATCGGAGGTATTCACTGTTTTATTCACTATATGTCCTCTCAAAATTCTGGTATCACCTGGTATCAGACCAGGTAATACAAAAACAGCGGGAAGCCTTGATTTATCAGGCTTCCCGCAAAAAAATAGAGCGGGTGATGGGAATCGAATTCTTCACCCACCCGAAAAACACTGATAAATAGGAGGTTTTCAGCGCTTCGTCCCCAATCGTACCGAAATCGTACCGTACAAAATAGTGCCAATATATGTAAAAGGGTGTCTTTGATGGTGACACCCTTTTATATTATAAATCATCCACAGTCACGCATTTTATTTCCGCAAACTGCTTTAATTGTTTATCGTTCGTAAGGAAAAGATCACACCCGGTTACACAAGCAGTTGCCAGTTGCAAAGCATCCATTGCTTTAAAGTTCTTATATTGTGCCCGAATCTGTGCAGCCTTCTTCGCTATCTCCTGATCCACTTCTGCTATTTCCATGTCCAACGTATCAACCAGTCGATGGAAATTATCTATATATGACATCTTCTGATTGCGATATGGAAATACAAAGTACTCAGCCATTGTAATTACAGAAGTCAGAAACTCTTTGTTTTCTCGATATCCTTCCTCAAAAAACTGTTTCATATTGTCGAAATACTGAGGATTGTTACTATCCTTTTCGATGAAATAAATGAAAGGTACAGTATCCAAGAACACCTTGTTATAATCGGTCATCCGCACGCATCTCCTTCATGTATTCATCAACATTGCATCCTCTTTCACTGGGAACCACAAAACTGTCCCAATCGACAGATGGCTTTCTCTTTTTCTTCTGTGGCTGTCCTAACAGTGTCACAATAACATCTGTGCCGTCATACTCTTGTATATCATCATCAATAATAACTACATTTCCTTGTATTCTGCCTTTAACCGCTGCTAACATGGTGACACCTCCTATCGATATCCTTTATATATAGTATACCATAAGCTGGTTCTTTTTCTACTTAAATAAAAATAAATTATTTATCCTCTCTATTCCAACTTGTTTCTTCCTATATATAATATATCCCTATATTAACTTTATTTAATATATTTTCTTAAAATTAATTTCAATTTTTGTTACTTTTTGCGGTTTTTTTAGACATACATAAATAGAACATTGAAAACGTAATTTTTAGTGAGGTTCGATGAAGATGCAATTAAGCTTGATTTTACAGAAAAAAAGTTTTTTAAAAAAATAAAAAAAATTTCAAAAAAGTATCGATGTTGCGGTTTTTCTTTACATATATAAATGCAACCAATATTAATTTACCATAACAAGGTTCAAATTGTAAATACTTAAATGATTTATTTTACTATCTAATACACATAGGAGGAATATTATGAGGGGATCTTAGTAATCCATTAGCGGAACTACACATTTACAACTGAATATGGAATATACGCAAAGAGCAAAGGAGAACAAAATATGCTTAATAAAGAAAATAATAATAAATTTGCTAATTTCACACAGGAGGAACATAAAATGAATAGTACAACAACAAACGCAACCGTAAACACAACAATGGAGGAAACCAAAATGGACAACACAAACAACACTGTAACTGAAAACAAGTTAGATGCACTGGCTCGCAAAATCGCAAATTATCTGCTTGCAAACATTGATGAGCAGAACCATGTAGTCAATTATGACGGTGCTCGTTATCTACTGGAGCATCTCACCCATTACTTTATGAACTACCCCATAGAATGTAGCAACCCTTACGAAAAGGACTTAATGCAGTATTTTGAGCCAATCAAAAACTATCTCTTAGATAACGGTTACACCTACGATGATAACGACTTAGCGTTTTTCCATTATCAGAGTTTGCAGGAATGTAACTTCGATGTTGCAAGCCTTTATTACTTCGTGGTAACCAGCTATCATGGTACTCTGATGCTCTGCCCGGACTTCTATCGCTTGCTTGCTACCATGATGGTTGCATATCCCTGGACTGAAAAGAATATTGATACGCTGAATCATTTATGCTTTTACTATGAAATGTTCTATCAGCATCCTGATGAATGTCGGGAGACCATTGAAGTAGCGTATGTAGAAGCTAATCGAGAATAAAAGGAACTTAATGTCAAACGGGTGTCGTTAAAAACGGCACCCTTTTATATTTCTTTCTCCATCCCTCACCCTTTCGCTATTTCCTGCCTGTTAGGGGGCGCACTTTGCATATCATCCATTTAATGTATTCCCCACCAATAGAAAAAGGATATCGGTATATCCGACACCCTTTATCATACCTGACGTCAGTTTTACTGACACTAGCTTTTTCACTGTCGGTATTTCCGACACAGAAAACCTTTCCCTGGCAGCGAACAAATGGATTTGCTCTATCTGTTATCATCTGTATGTCTGCACATCATTTGCATTTTGTGAATATCATCCGGAGTAAATGCATTTCTTGCCATTTTGCACTCATCCCAATATTCTTTTGTGACCTTATGACTATCCAGATCGCTTAAAAAGGCTGGTAACATTTCTTTTTTTATGATATTTGCTCTATCACTTGGCATATTTACGAATCACCTCTTGTCTGAGTGTTTAATATTATGTGGACTTTATTTTATATGTCAAAAAAATCCGTAAAACCAGGAAAAATCAGAAATTATTTGACATATGTAAGTAGTAACAGTTCACATTAAGGAGGTATTATAAAATATGAAAGACAAAATATTGCAAAAAGCATATCCACCCTTAAAATTAGCGGAAGTGGGTAAATCTTATCAACATGAAAATATTATGAATAAGGAAAATAATGTTAAGGATAATGATGAGTGACTCCCCCTGGCAGAAAAAACGATTAATTTTCTACAGATTTCAAAAAGTATTTTACATATATAAATATAATAATAAAAGTTCTCTGCTATGATTTAAATTTGGAGATGGTTAAAAAATATCAAGTCTCACGATATTGAGATACGAAAGGAAAATATTGTAATGACAGAAAAAGAATATAATATCGAAGTATTATGCACTTGTTATTCCTTAAAGGAATTATCTATGCAATACGAAAAGTTAAATAATGGTATTTTCACTAATGGTTCTGATGTAATAGATGATGTTTCTATCGATCTATTACAGGAAGCCATTTTGCATTACAATGATAAAAAATATCGGAATATTAGAGATGAAATGAAAAAAAATAAAATACAGTATAATATTATTTAATTCCATATTGTTGTGCAAATCGAGTATAGATTTCTATATCATCAAGCGGATTTTCTTCTCTATAATAAAAACTTATTGTATTATCATTTTTTCCAAGTTTATCAAACAATGCGCTTCTAAGTAATTTTGTTTTATCACTATTAAATGGGGTTCTATGGTATTGTACTCCATCATGTTTTCCATTACGTTTTGCTGCATAACAACATAAATTATTCACACTTTCATGATCATTACGGCTTAATTGATTTATAATGGCTTGTTGTGTTTGATTATCGAAATTTTTTACACGTAATGTTGGGATAAATCCGCCAAAATATGAATAAAATTGTTTGAATATATCGCCTAAATTATTAGCATATTCAATATTCTTTAGCTTTGGCAGAAAACTTAAATTCATTTGCTTTTGTTTGAAAAATGCGATTTTCATTTGATTTGTCAATAAATGTTAAAAATGCTATATACTCGCCATTCACTAATGGAAGATTTGAAATATCTTCAAAAAGTACAATGTAATGTGTGTTTTTATATGTAAATTGGAAGGCTGTGATATGCCATTCATTCTGTTGTAAATCATTTAGTAACGATAACATATTAATCATAGGTGCCATTTTTACATACCCTCCGATTGTCTAAAATAATATCATTACTATACCATAAGATTAAACATTTTTCTATATATTTGTATTTCATTTATTTTATAGCATAATAATAGGGAACCCTTTTACGGATTCCCTATCTCTTTCTATTCTATTTCCTTTTCCACTCTTTTATTCCCACCAGGTCTTTGCTACATCTCCACAGATATAACAAACAGTTTCCCACTTTACCTGTGTAAGATCCTCTGAAATTTCATCAGTGCATACATCATGATAGGAATGTCCAAATGCAGGAATGAATTCTCCACCAACTTCAGGCTGTCTACCACAATTACAACCATAGACTGCAGAATATCCATCTGTGGTACAAGTTGCACTGACACCCTGCTTATGTACACCACCGGTATGGACTTCATTTACCTTTTCTGGAGCCTCTCCCAGATTTGTACCACAATCATTACATACTCTGGTAGCAAAACGCCATACTTCATAACATCCACCAGCAATAGGTACCTCATAAGTATCATGGGAACTCGCTACATGTGTATTTGTATGCTGGCAGGCTACCGGTGCTGCAGTAGGTGCAGGAGTTGCCTTGGGAGCTGCGGTCGCTTCGGGAGTAGGGGTAGCTGTTGCCTTTGGAGCTGCGGTCGCTTCGGGAGTAGGGGTAGCTGTTGCCTTTGGAGCAGTCGTACTCTTCGGCTTTTCTGTTGCAGCAGGCTTTGTCGTAGCTGTTACCGATGCCGTCTGTGTACCAGGCTTTGTAGTGCTCTTAGGCTTTGCAGTCGTCTCCGGGGCGGCAGTAGACTTAGGAGCATCGGTTGCCTTGGGGTCAGGTGTTGCAGTAGCCTTTACATCAGACTTCTCCTCAGACTTCTCCTCGGTCGTGGTCTCTACAGGTGCAGTCTCTTCTTTATTTGCGGTACCGAGTACTACCTTTTCATCATTCGCAGTAGGATTTTCCACAGATTCGCTAGTAGCTACTACGGTTTCCTCTGCAGGAGTATCGGTATTCTTTCCACCACAAGCAGTCATGGAAATCATGGTGGTAATTAACAGTGCGGTAATGATATGCTTTTTCATCTTTGTTGTAACCCTCTTTCATTTTATGATATATGTTGATAGTTCTTTTTAGACATTGCCTATATTATATCTTATCTGCAATATCTTATTGTCATGTATAGTTTACACTGTCTTATAGTATATTCGCTTTTACGAAGATATTCAATAGATAAAATATATTTTACACTTACCTTACTGATAGTTTTTGTGGAAGGAGGTGCTGTTGATGATAGATTATAGTCCGTTTTGGGCAACAGTTGAACGAACTGGAAACAACTGGTATACCCTTGCTAATAAACTACATGTCCCTAACAGCACCTTACACCGTTTAAAGCACAATAAAGATGTATCCACCAAAACCCTAAATGATTTGTGTCGTATCTTAAATTGTAATATTTCTGATATTGTGCAATACATTCCCTCTGATGAAGACCAGATCTTATAGATGCAAACACAAAAAACGAATTTATCACGTTTGGGGAAAAGTAGGGCACTAAAAATTGTGTGCCCCGCTTCTTTTTTTTATTCCTCTTCTTCCTCTTCTTCCTTTTCTTTTTTATGATATCTGATATATGTTATTTCTCTTTCTCTACTTATTCCTTCTTCTTCCATTGCTGTTCTTATAAACTGACTTATCAATTCATATCCATTTTCATTTTTTACAATTCTCTTAGTAACTTCATGATATAACTGGATATATTTATCAACTTCATTTTGTAATTTAGGTATTCTTCTTATTACATCATCTATATCATTTTCCATAAATATAAGAGGTGTATGAAAATCTTTTATTTCTGATACTAATAAATTTTGTTGAAAATCTAACATCCAGTATTCATCATCATAATTTTGTGTTTCTACTAATTCTTCTAATTGCTTATTTGATACTTTACAATACTTTTCAAATGTATCAATAAAAAATTTTTTAACCCATATTTTATATAATGCTTTTATACTTTCTTCTGTTAATATACCATCATATAAACTATAGATTTCTGTATTTTTATATTCAGAAGTTCCTTTTGGAAATAAATACTTAAAGTAGTTTTTAATTGATCTTTCTGTACAAAATTCAAATTCCAATCTCAAAAATAATTTATTTGATACTGGATCTATTGTTACACCATGTTTATTTTCAGTTTCTCTTCTCTTTTCATATATTTTTATTTTTGTCTTTCGGGAAACTGATTCTAACCCGGTTATTGTCATACCATCATATGTTTCCTCTGTGTTTTTTCCAATAAAAATATTAGTATTAACTTCCTCTTTATCTCCTTGGATTAGAAATACTCCATGTGTGTAACTTTTATTTGGGAAAAATTCCTGATAGTATTTCAGATAACGAAACAACGCATTAAATTCCGCAGAAAAAGCAAACGTATTATTTACCTCTGCGGAATGAAATATTACTGCATCCTTGTTTATATATATTCCGTAATCTTCCAGTTTTCTTATTGCCAAACTTACAGCAGATCGAAGTTCCTCTAAGGTATAGTTATTCCAATTTCCTATCCAACTATCAGAAGGTCTTACTCTGATTTCAAGCTGTGTCAGTTCCTTGCCTTTTGTACTTTCTGTTTTTTCATCTTTTGCTGTGTTATTCAGCTTGATTGTAAGTATCTCATAGGGCGATAATTGCACTTTTACCATCGTCCACTTTTGTTTTTTTATCAGATCATTATTTGCTCCAGGTGTACCTGTTAGTATATATTTTCTTGTCGAAGACGAACCATAGTTTATTGTAATCCATTCCTCTTTGATATTCTTTTTTAATTTCTTTTTTTCCTTTGCTGCTGTTAGCAATTTGTCCATGTCGATTCTCTCAATTATGCAGTTAAAGCAACACCGATCAAAACCTATCCCCTCTCTTATCAGTACCTTATATCGTTCATCGACAGCTTCTTTCCGTTCCCTTACCGATTCATATTTAATGTTTATACTATCCATCGGTACGATATCTGCAAAACTATCCGGTTTTCCGTCAACCTCTTTGATGGGTCTTGCACATTCTTCCCCATAATATACTTGCTTGGGATTTAATAGCTGTTCCAGCGGTATATCATTTTTCAAACAATATAGTATAATATCTTTCCACAATTCCGAAAGTTGGATTTCTGCTATTATTTTTCCGTTTATTTGAAAGCAGTTATCGAGTATCTGATTCTCTGTTTTTCTTACAGATAAATCCCAAAATATTCTTCGATAATTTCTGATTCTACAGCAAAATATCTGCTTAAATTCATGAGCAAAGTTTATATATTCTTCCCTACCAAAGTCATATGTCACATCTTCTATTTCATCCCATTTAGTAACCAGTTCCTTTGTCAACAAGTTTGTTGTTTTCAGTTCCTGATTGATTCTTGCATTAGTCTCCGTATGGCTGCGTAATAAACGGTTCATAATATCCATATTATTTTCTAAATCAGTCCGTCGAGGTGAATTATAATCTAAACACTTTATCCAGTTATCATTTAAGTAAACATATACTTTGGCAGTATATACTAAATAAGCCATTCGCAAACGGTCAACAATATTCTGCACTGATTCCCCCGATTTATATATTTCTTCCGCATAAATCTGACGTATATTTCTTCTCACAGCATCGCTATACTCGTTCATTTGCGCATCAAAATCTTTTCTTTGAACGGTTTCTCTATTTTGTTTCCTGCCCCAAAGACAATGTTCTGCAAGTCTATCCAGCTGTGTTTCTTCGTGGTCATTGCATTCTCTTATCAGTTTATCTACACCCTTGCTTTTTATGTCCTTTTTACGATAATTGCAGAAAGTGGGATCCTCTACAATACCTTTTAGTGTTGTAAATATCTCCATATATTCGTTGGCATTTCTAACAAATGTACCTTCCAGCATTTTCTCTTGCAATTCGTCTATTATCTCATGTATTTCCTTTTGCATATACTTCCTCCTGTTGTTTCGTATTTTTATATTATAATTATACAAGTTTTATCCCGAATTGTTTATCTTTTCTAATGTTTTAAAAAGTGTAATAAGTATTTATACACCTTTTCGAGATCCCGCCCTTTCTGCAATATGTTGCCACCGATCAGCCAGTTCTTCTGCATACCGTCTCTGTATCATCTCATTAAAATTATCTGCTTCTACCTTTTCCAAACGCTTTCTTAATTTCATGATCTCTTTCTGCAACATCCCTTTGTCTGAGGATAGATAATCGTTTAGCTGTTTCTGCTGATTCTTGTTCTGCTCCTGCCAGTCTAACAGCTGATTTTTGTAGTTCTCGATTAAGTTCATTAACTCTTTCTGCTCTGCGTTCAGTCTCTCGTTTTCCTGCTGTAGAGTTGCTATCACCTGATCCTGCTGTTCCAACAGTGCCATCATTTCCTTGCTGGATGGTGCGGATTCTGTCTTTGTATTTATCAAGTTTTGCTCTAAGTTCTGCATCCTGTCCCTCCTGTAATAATTCCTTACTCAATACCTCTACGACTTCTTTGGTAAGATCATATTCTCCTTGTCGTAAGTGGTTTTCCATTATCCCTGTCATCCCGGATGACATCATAATCAATAGATCGTCCTGCGCCTGTACCAGCTTTGCCGTGGTGTCCATTAACATATCTGCTGTCTGCTCCTGCGCTGCCTGCGTGGTATTGTAATCATTTCGTAATCGCTGGTAGTAAGAAACGATACTGGCAAATGCACTCTCAATGGTGATTGCTGTTCTGCCGTGTGTATATTTAGATACATATTGTTTCGGTGGTTTATATCTGCTGACTGTCCGTAAGTCTTCCTGCAATGACAGCTTTAATTCCTGCATTTCCTTTGATTCTGCAAATTGTCGTACGCTATGTACGACATTGCCCTGTGTGCCGTTGTATGCTTCCATACGACATTCTTTTTCAATTTGTGCAATAATCTGCTGTACATAAGCTTCTCTGCGTTCCTGCGGCATTTTACGGAGTTGCGCTACCAGCTTGCGGTGTACCTCATACGCAGCTTTTGAAATGTGCCGACCCGGTATCTTTTTGATGCCCTGTTTGCGGTATGATAACGGTGATACTTGATATTCTTCGGGTAAATATTGGTTTTCTAAATCCGCAAATAGTTGTCTCCACCTCTGCACATTGCCAATATGGGGATCATTAAAGCTATCTACAAACACCGGCGGTTCCTTTTTCCACTGCAAACGACCTGATTTATTACGTTTTTGCAATCCTGTTTCTTTATCTATGACCGGGATCCTGTTTCCCTCTGTATCTAATTGAAAAGTACGTGGTAACACTTTTCTCTTCTGCCAGTTCCCCTCTGCATCCAATCCCCTGCAGGGAGACATAAAATGTACGTGGTAGTTGCCGTTGCTTTTTTCGTCATGTAGTGCATATTGTACGACCATGCCCTCGGCAGCCAGTGATTCCGCAAATTGTCTTGCCACTTGCTCCATCTGTTCTAAACTTAAATGTTTATCAAAACAACAAATCCATTCCCTGTATAAATCGGCATTACTTCTTTTAGCCATCCGATCTACCTCACTCCACAGTACAGCGGGATCACGAAGCCGATCAGGTGCATTTGTAGGCAACACAATGTCGGATGATAATACCCCTTTTTTCTTTGTGTAATCTGCAACCCTTTCTTTCGTTTCCATCTTTTCCCCTGATATGTATGCCGAAGCATCTATCGGGGACAATGCATCTACTTTGCTGGCTGTAATGTACGCACTTGCTGATTGTGCGCTATTTTCTCCAATGGCTCCATTCTGTCTCTTCCCTGTTTTACTAATAACCTTGACTTCCATCCTGTAAAATCCGCTCATAAATGATTCTCCTTTTAATTCAGACAGTTAAATACCTAAAGGCTAAGTGCTGAAAACCGTAATAGCTCAGTTAGAACATCCCCACCTGATTTTGGGGTGGTAGATGTTATGTGCCGTAGTCTCTGACTACTTGTGTAAACCTCTATGTTTCTGTGTTTTTTCTGTTTCTCCTGCGATATCAACAAGTGCTGATTCCCCATGCTTCTTGCCATACTTTTCCTCATATCTTTCTGTCAACCTATTTTCAATTCCAAATATCATCGAACTAGCAGTATCGCAAATCAAATCCAGTGCATTTTTTAGTTCTTTGATTTCTTTGCCTTTGCTCCATCCTGCGATATATCCGAAGCTATAATCCGAAGTGTCAATGCCGATTGCGGAGCAGACCGTAAAGGCTACCGATTCGGCTTGTACTTCCATATCGTTACGACTGATTTTCTTGTCCTTCATTTTTTCAGAGTTGTGCAACAAGCTGTGTGCGATCTCGTGTATCATGGTCTTGATTTCCTGCTGTTGTGACAATCCGGTTTTAATTACAATTTCATTCTCGGCTGGCGAAAAATATCCCTTTGCGCTACCCTCTATATCTCTGTGATACACGGCACAAGGAGCCATACTTTCGATAATTTCCTGTAAGGTGTCAAAACCATCAACTTCTCCAATCAGCTCTTGCACTGTTGCCATTTCAGGAAGTGGCTCTCCCTCGGTCTGCGATACATCAAATACACTCACTGGTCGAAATGCTGGTATGGTAACTTGCACCTTTTCCTTGACCGTGTTTCCTTGCGCATCCCTGATCGGCTGGTGTGTAATCGGATCGGTTATATCCTGCAGGATTACTTTTTTGTAGGGACAGGGCGCCAATATCTTGATTGCCTTTTCTCCCTTTGAAACGTGTCTCCTAAATAAACGCTGCCACGATTCGTATCCTGCTACCATCGTTGCACTGGGACACTGCATGGCTATCAGCAAAATGTTGTTATATGAATAACTATGAAACTTGCTCATTACCGATAAATATTGCTTGTACTGGTCACTCTCAAAAACTTCCGATACCCCTTGTTCTAGCTGTTCCACAATCTGCTGTGTTTGCGTTTTCTTTTGTGCTGGCTGTTCTTTCTGCTCTTTTATATCCATAATTTATCCTCCAAATAAAATGCAAAAAGGGACAGCCGTTAATAGCTGCCCCTCTGTCATAATATGTTGTTTATTTGTCATCATCAAAAGACCATTCCCAGTCCAAATCTTCTGATATTACTTTGTACTTGCGATAAAACTGTAATAATTTACGATAGTACTCCATTTTACGTTCTGTACTCATTTCCATATTTTCTTCCATCTCTATATCCTCCCACATTACATATGCATACCGTGACTTTTGTGCGGTGCTGATTGTGTCATTGTCTGTAATTCCTGCTCTGTACGTGCGATCTCAATCTTTTTAGTCTTTGCATTGTATACAAACACCTTATCGCTCAGTATTTCCGCAGCTGGTATGCTTTGTCTGTTTACCTGTTTTACACAATCTCTCAGGTACTCTAAATCTTCGGATCCTCCCCTTTTTTCCACCAAAATTACTTCGTGAATTGAAGAAGGCAGTATATAGCAGTCTATTCCCAGCTTATTAATTGCTGTCTCAATAACTTCCGGACACGCCAAACAGCACGCTCCCAGCTTTTTATCTTTATTTGTGATTACAAATGTTTTTGGTGTGTTCTCTACAAAAAATTCAGAAAAATCATCCGAGATATCTTCTCCTTTTTCATCCATAAGATGCATTGTTTCCGCAAGTAATGAATTGATTTCAAAAAGATTTTGTTCGACCATATTATTTTTTCCAACACGCAAAATCTCTTCACCAGTCATCTGTAATACCGGTAACATGCCATTTTTGATAATAATAAACCCTGATTTGTCTGTAATGTTGATATTTAAACGTGGGATTACCGCTAATTCACCCTCTGCTATAAAATAGTGCGGTGTTTCCGATAATAGTTTTTGATTCGATTTTGCGTTTATTACCATTAAATATGTACTGTTTAGGATATTTTCCTTTGATAGAACACTCATGGTGTCTATTTTTCGGTTTCTATCTGTAATAATCTTTTCCGATAATCCCTGTGTCATTTCTACCAGATCATCAAATTCTCGATAATGTTCATAGAGTGATAGTGTACCGATGGATGGGGACATATTACATCCCGGTATATCCACTTTTATACATTTTTCTAAAATACCATTGTTTCGCATCTTATTAACGATGCTGACTTCCATGCCATATTTTGATAAATTTGCTTTCATTAAATTGACAAACTCAATTAAAAAATCCTCATATGTGTATTCCATAGCTATATTTCCTCATGGTTTCTCTCGATCCTAATGTGATCGGCTATCTTGCTTAACTTTGTATCTTTAAAATACTGGCACCTTGACAACATATATGCTCCAAATGGTGACAGCACGACTATTCTGTTTTTATCTGGCAGTGTTAATAGGTCACTTGCCTGTAATATGTCTTTTTCTTCGTATTGATAAGAATAACTCTTATTTTTCCCAGTGTTTATAGATTTCTTCTTTTCAGTAAATTTTCCAAATGCTTTGACTGCCATATCTACATCTTTTGATTCCGGCTGACATTGTAAAAATACTCTGTAACTAAAGTTGGTTAACATATCCGTAGCCACTTTTTCGCCATAATGATCCTCTGCAGCCGACCATGATTGTAAACACCCTAACACTGTGCATCCTCGTGATCGTCCGATTTGTAAGATGCTGGGTAATCCCTGTATCTCCGGTAATCGTCCAAGTTCGTCTAAAATAAATATGATTTGATTATGTAAGGGGTCTCTATCCACTATCTTTTCTCTGCATGGTGATGATAAATAGGTGATGCATGTTGCAACTGCCAGTGATAGGATAGGTGCGTAAACTTCCAAGTCTCTATCTTCTATAAATAGATCTATCGAGATTCCCTGTGCCAACAATTCAGGTGTAATTTTCCGATCTGCTTCTTTTGTTAAATAACGTAAATTTGAATCAGAAGAAAATAATTGTAATGCATTTCCGATATTGCTCGAAATCGATCCCAGCGTTTCCTCCGCTACACAGTCTCCACCATAAGATGACAGTAACCGTGTCACAACACTGTTGTCTTCCGCTTCTGCTAGGATGTCCGTAATTAACATATTCAGATTTTTGGAGAGTGCAAAATCAACTAATTGCGGAATCGTGTAGCATTGCTGATACTCCCACGCATACAAAAATAATCCTAATAATACTGTCCTTGCAGCGATAGGCCAAAACTCTTCTCCTGTGTGTTTAAGCGGTATCAAACTATAAATAACCCTGCGCAAGGCTTCGATTACTTCTGATTCTGTAGACTTTTCGTTAATGTCATAAAGAAAGTCAAATCCGTATAGATCTCTCCTACGTGGGTTAAAAACAGCCACTTTATCATCAGGACTAAATCCCTTTTGTAAGAGCTCTCCTTTTACATCCACAATCAAAAAGGCATATTTGTCTTTGTTAATACTATTTGCCAACAGCGTAGATAGCAGTACCGAACTTGTCTTACCTGATCCTGATGTACCCAGCACCAGTGTATGTGTTGCCCCCGGTGTGATCCCCGGCAGGATGGATAGGTACTTATTATCCGCTTTGCCTAGGATGATACCTTGTGGGTCTTTGCACAGCAACCGCTTGTCCGGCTTTTTATTTAATGCTTTGGTACGATACGATACTTGATAGTATGGATTTTGGTCTACGTTGTACGGTATCAATGGATAATCTGTAAGTCCGTTTTGCTTTGCAATGCGGTTTAGAGACCATATCCACAGTGATATTACCAACGATAACAGCAAGACACACATAGACACGGATAATATCTGATCGATAGGACAGTAACAGTAATACATAATCACTGCTACACCTACCGTAACCGGTGGCGGTAACCATAGTCCTGTATACCGCAGCCAGTTACTTATACTCTTAATCCTATCAATCATAGACGGTAGTCCTCTGTTACCCATCCATCGGGATCCGTTCTCATAAGCAGTGCCAAACCATCCATAAAATCATCATCCCCGGTCAGATCATACTTATTAATAATGTATCGTAACCATTCTGCGCAATCTTGTTCGGTCACATTTGCTATTTCTGCCTGATTTTGTATCTCCGTTGGCAACAATATCTTAATTTCTTCCAACCAGTCCTTAATACCTTCGTACAGTTTATATTTTTGACCCTGTGCAGAAGTGGAAAGGTCTTTAATTACTTTGCGTAAAAACTCGGAATCCCGGCTAATCTCCGCATGATGCTGTAACACATAGGCTAACAGTTTTTCCTTGTCCACATCTGATACGTTTTCCACTTTGTATCCTCCCTTAATATCTTCGTGTCGTTGTTGCGCTTTTTCGCATAGATTTTGTAAGTCCATGATAATTACCTCCATACATAAATATTTGTTCCTATTTATATATGTAAAATAGTTCTTGATTTTTGTTCAAAAATGGAAATAAATTTGATTTTTATTTAAGAAATATTGAAAATATTGACCACTTTAAGAAATGATAAAAAAAGGTGCAAAAAAAGCCCGACTTTTACGGTTTATTTTGACATAAAACCATGACAAAAATAAACCGCATTTATCACCCGGGTTAAATGTAGTTTATCACAACTCTATATTGACGTCAATAGCTACTTAAAAAAACAAATGAAAAAATAGGAGATTAAAATTATGATTAGTAAAACCATTATGGCACTTATTAACGCTTTGCAGTCCTGCAAATCTTTTTCGCCTGCAAATCCTGTGGATATCTCCACGGAATTACACAGATGGGAACTCGCAGAGAATTACGATGCAACAACTATCTCTGTCTTTGATGCCACTGGACAAACCATCTACGATAACATCTGCAAAATCTATACTCGATACGCTGACATCCGTATAGATGATGCAGGACATTGTTACGCTGTCGATGAACCAGTATATCTTACGGCATTACGTTTGCTAGGTGAATCGATGGATTCTACGAGCATCTCTCGTGTCCCCCTGCTGGATTGTCTGTCTACATACTGGTCTGATTTTAGATGGATTCCTGAGACCTATGACATCCTGATTGCGCTTGCCGGGTCGCTGAGATACTACGAAGAGCAGATTCCAGCGTACGAAAGAATTGCATCTGATCTGATGGCAGAAGCTATTTTAACATCTGATTTAGCATCTGAAAGAATGAGGTAAATTGATGGCAAATACATATAAAAATAATAATGCCCTTATTATTGATTTTTTAAGTCATAACAAAGAGAAAGATTTCTTGGCCATGATTCTTTCTGATGATATAATATCGGTGGACGATGCGCTGAATATACAAATTATGAAGAAAAATATTCAACGTGTAAAAGAAATGCATCCCCACGCTATTCACCATACTGATGCCAGTGGGTGGTTTACAAACGTCGACGATCCTACGCAGCCTAATGGGCTGCGTAAGATCAGAAGATCCAGTGAAGCTAGTTTTTGGGATGCCTTAGTAACATGGTACCTTGACAACAACATAAATCTTACCTTACAAGACGTTTATGGCAAATGGCTTGAAGAAAAGCGCACACCGAAAAATGCTAAAAATATTGAAAGGCTCGAAGCAGCTTGGAAAGCGTATTATATCAACGAACCATTAAGTTCTAAAATTATCTCTAAACCATTACGCATGATTACCGCACTAGAATTAAAAGAATGGGCAGAGAACTTGCTACGTAAGCATTACCCTGTAGACACCAAAAAGTTTTCGCGAATGTTCACTATTACCAATCAATGCTTCGATTTTGCATCCGACGAAGACCGCCATATTGTGGAATCCAACACATGGCAAAAAGCTCGAAAGAAGATCAATAAAGATCTTATTTTCAGAAAGGCTTTGGAACCTGACGAAAAGCAAGTATTCACCGATGATGAGCGCAGAGCAATCCGCGAGGAAGTCGAATGTGATTTAATCCGTTATAAAAAGCAAGCCAGTACTGCTGGATTACAAATTTTGTTTTTGTTCGAAGCAGGACTGCGTATCGGCGAATGTTGTGGTTTGAAATGGTCAGATATTAGTGGACATTATCTCCAAGTAAATAGACAAGCTGATAATGACGGTGTCCGCGAATGGACAAAAACCGATTCCAGCCGTCGCGAAATCTATTTAACAGATCGAGCGTTGCAAATCTTGGAAGACGTAAAAGACTTTAACCGCGAGCATCATTTTACTGCGGAATGGATTTTCCAGTCTGCCAATTCCGACTATGATTACCGTTTAAGTTATAACGCTGCTGATCGGAAATTACGGAAACTTTGTAATCGCATTGAAACGATTACAAAAAGTCCGCATAAATGCCGTAAAACTTGTATATCAGCTTTGCTGGATTCTCCCGACATTAACCCACGTACCGCACAGCGTTTCGCAGGTCATAAGGATATTCGTACAACGTTAACTTATTATTCTTACGAAAGAAAAACCAAAGACCAGCAGGCTATTGCCATCAACAAAGCACTTGCAGTTTAAGCCGTACCGAACGTACCGTCGATTTTGGCAAATAAAAAATGCGGAAACCTTTGATTTTACAGGGTTTCCGCACCTTTAGAAGAGAGCGGGTGATGGGAATCGAACCCACGTATCCAGCTTGGAAGGCTGGTGTTCTA
>ENA-ORSK01001608-ORSK01001608.1-human-gut-metagenome-genome-assembly--contig:-NODE-1608-length-17180-cov-15.064526_pt1 | contig 17180 bp, 19 predicted proteins | sample MGYA00242192_ERZ509159 | MGnify/ENA primary metagenome ERZ509159 (study PRJEB26280, sample SAMEA2338663) | human gut metagenome | biome: human gut; feature: human-associated habitat; material: faeces...
CGTCCTGCTCAAGCCCGCAGCACCCGGTACCGGCGTTATCGCCGGCGGTCCTGTCCGTGCAGTCGTCGAGACTGTCGGCATCAGAGACATCCGTGCTAAGGCTCTCAGATCCAACAACCCCTGTAACGTCGTCAGAGCAACACTTGACGGTCTTGCACAGCTTCGCAACGTCGATGAAGTTGCGGCTATAAGAGGCAAGTCGGAAAAAGAAATTTTAGGTTAAGGAGGGTGGACAACAATGGCAGATATTAACGTAAAGCTCGTCAAGAGCCTTATCGGAAGTACTAAACCTCAGATTGCCACCGCCTATGCACTCGGTCTCCACAAGATCGGCGACGAGTCAGTTCAGCCTGACAACGCTGCCACCCGCGGCAAGATCAGAAAGCTTGCCCACCTTGTCGAGACAAGTGAAGTCGAGCAAGGAGGTGCTGAATGATGAAATTGCATGAGCTTTCACCTGCACCCGGTTCTGTCAAAGAGCGTAAGCGTATAGGCAGAGGCGCTGCTTCAGGTCAGGGTAAGACCGCCGGTAAAGGCCACAAGGGCCAGAAGGCAAGAAGCGGAAGCAACGCGCACATCGGTTTCGAAGGCGGCCAGATGCCCCTTCAGAGAAGAATCCCCAAAAGAGGTTTTGTCAACATTTTTGCGAAAGAGATCGCAACTGTTAACGTAGCAGCTATCAACGACAAGTTCGAGGACGGCGCTACCGTAACTATAGAAGCCCTCGTCGAGTCCGGTCTTGTCAAGAAGACCCTCGACGGCGTCAAAGTCTTAGGACAGGGCGAACTTACGAAGAAGCTAACAGTTCAGGCTAATGCTTTTTCTGCTTCCGCCAAAGCTAAGATTGAGGCTGCGGGCGGAAAGGCAGAGGTAATCTGAAAATGTTCAAGACTTTTGCCAACGCATGGAAGATCCCGGAGCTCAGAAAGAAGATTCTCTTCACCGCTCTGATAGTTCTTATCTTCAGAGTCGGCTCCGCTATTCCGGTTCCGTTCACAAACATCCTCATTGAGGGCGGCAATCTTGTTCAGGAGGGCAGCACCTTCCTCAACTACCTCATTATGATGACCGGTGACGCGTTCAACTACGGTACTCTGTTCGCTCTGTCGATCACCCCGTACATCAACTCGTCGATTATCATGCAGCTCCTCTGCGTCGCTATTCCTCCCCTGGAGAGACTGGCGAAGGAAGAGGACGGTCAGAAGAAGATTGCTTCCATCACAAGATATGTTACTGTTGTTCTCGGTATCATCCAGAGCGTAGCATACTACTTCTATATCAGAAGCGCCGGATACCTTTCAACGGCTGCTGACGGCTCGGCCTACACAGGCTTTGCAATGGTCTTCCAGGCCATCGTCATCATCCTTTGCTTCACGGCAGGTACCGCGCTTATCATGTGGCTCGGTGAGCAGATCAACGACAAGGGCATCGGCAACGGTATCTCGATAATCCTTTTCGCAGGTATCGTTTCGAGAATCCCCGCTCTGATCACCCAGCTCTTCGGCGGCTCGGGCACCGGCAGCTACTGGTCAAGAGGCGGCGTCTACTACTTCCTTTCACCCTTCGTCTGCGTCATCCTTATTCTGATGGTCGCATTCATCGTGTGGATGGACAACGCTGAGAGACGCATTCCCGTCCAGTACGCCAAGCGCGTCGTCGGCCGCAAGATGTACGGCGGCCAGAACACCCATATTCCGATAAAGGTCAATATGTCCGGTGTTATGCCCATCATCTTCGCGGTTTCCATTCTTTCCATCCCGCCCACCATCCAGATGTTCATTCCGTCTGCAAAGCTTGCAGACAGCAAGTTCTGGACCGGTTTCTTCAAGGTGTTCACCTCGACTCACTGGGCTTACGGCATTATCTACTTCATACTGATAATCGCTTTCGCCTATTTCTATTCGAGCATCCAGTACAATCCTATTGAGATGTCCCAGAACATCGCCAAGAACGGCGGTATGATCCCCGGTATTCGTACCGGCAGACCCACATCGGATTACATTGCAAGGATCATTTCGAGAATCACACTTCTCGGAGCTCTCCTTCTGAGTGTCGTCGCTATCTTCCCGATCGTGTTCTCGCAGCTTACAACGCTGATCCTTACAAAGACAACGGTTTATGCTGACGGTATGAACGTTTCGCTCGGCGGTACGTCGATAATAATCCTTGTCGGTGTTGCTCTTGAAACTGTCAAGCAGCTCGAGAGCCAGATGATGATGCGTCACTATAAGGGCTTCCTTGATTAAGCCCTGCCGCAACTAACGGCAAAAACGGAGGATAAGCATGATAGTGCTCAAAACAAGTCACGAGCTCTCGCTGATGAGAGAGGCTTGCAGAATATCTGCAGGAGCATTAAAAGTGGCGGGCGAGGCTGTCGAGCCGGGCGTTACTACCGCTCAGATCGATAAGATCGCACACGAATATATTCTAAAAGCAGGGGCCACGCCTACGTTCCTTAATTACAACGGGTTCCCCGCTACGGCATGCATTTCCATAAACGATGAGATCATTCACGGAATACCCAGCCACAGACGTGTTATCAAAAGCGGCGATATAGTCAGCATTGACCTCGGCGCTTCGATAAACGGCTATACCGGCGACAACGCTGCCACTTTCGCCTGTGGGGACATTTCCCCCGAGGCGAAGCGGCTGTGCGACGTGACCAGAGAGAGCCTCTATGAAGGCATCAAAAAGGCTGTCGCAGGCGGCAGACTCGGCGATATAGGCTTCGCTATTGCGAGCTACTGCGAGGAGCGCGGCTTCTCCGTCGTTCGCGAATATACGGGGCACGGCGTGGGTGCAAATCTCCATGAGGATCCCAGCGTACCGAATTTCGGCACGCCAGGAAGAGGCGTTCGCCTGCTGCCCGGCATGACTATTGCCATCGAACCGATGATAAATCAGGGCTCTGCGGCTATCCGTACTCAACCCGACGGGTGGACTGTCAGAACCAAAGACGGCAAACTCTCAGCTCATTTCGAACACACCGTCGCCATTACGGCTGACGGACCGAAGATAATGACTCAGCTTTAAGCGGAGGATTGATGATGAGCTTTCAACGAGGCTGCGTCGTAAGATCCACGGCCGGACGCGACAAGGGCAGACTGCTTGCAGTCACCGCTGTCACGCAGCGCGGCGTCGAGGTCTGCGACGGTAAGGAGCGCAAGCTCCTCAGACCCAAAATCAAGAATCCTAAGCACGTCGAGCCGACGCCGATGCGTCTGACGCAGGAGGATATGGCGTTTGACAGCCGCCTGCGCCGCGCGCTCAGAAGGCTTGAGGATGAGACTGCATCATTGTAGGGAGGTTAGTATATGTCAAAGCAGGATATGATCGAGATTGAAGGTACGGTAGTAGAGGCTCTGCCCAACGCGACTTTCACAGTCGAGCTGGAAAACGGCCACCAGATATTGGCTCATATCTCCGGTAAGCTCAGGATGAACTACATCCGCATTCTTCCGGGAGATAAGGTCACGGTCGAAATGTCGCCATACGACCTGACGAAGGGCCGCATAACATGGCGTTCCAAGTAAAAGGAGGGTATTCTAATGAAAGTCAGACCTTCTGTCAAAAAAATGTGTGAAAAGTGTAAGATCATCAAGCGCAAGGGAAAAGTAATGGTTATCTGTGAAAATCCCAAGCACAAGCAGCGTCAGGGTTAATGACGCAAACCATTCAATGGAGGTGCAACTGACAAATGGCGCGTATTTCAGGTGTTGACCTGCCTAGAGAGAAAAGAGTCGAGATCGCTCTGACCTACATCTACGGTATCGGTCGCAAAACCGCAAGCGATATTATCGCCGCAACAGGAGTTAATCCCGATATAAGAGTCAAGGACCTGTCCGAGGATGACGTCTCTAAGCTTCGTGAGTATATAGATCATCACTGCAAGGTCGAGGGTGACCTTCGCCGTGAGACCGCTTTCGATATCAAGAGACTCGTCGAGATCGGCTGCTATCGCGGTGTCCGCCACCGCAAGGGTCTGCCGGTTAGAGGCCAGCGTTCCAAGACCAATGCCCGTACACGCAAGGGTCCGAAGAAGACCATTGCTAACAAGAAGAAGTAATCAAGGAGGGATAATATGGCTACCAAAGTTTCCGGCAAAAAAGCAACAGGCACCCGCAAGCGCAAGGAGCGCAAGAATATTGAGCGCGGTGCAGTCCATATCCAATCCACCTTTAACAACACCATCGTCACTATAACCGACACTCAGGGCAACGCTGTTTCCTGGGCAAGTGCCGGCGAAATGGGCTTCAGAGGCTCAAGAAAATCTACTCCCTTTGCTGCTCAGACTGCTGCAGAGACAGCTGCCAAGGCTGCTATGGAGCACGGTATGAAGACGGTTGAGGTTTATGTTAAGGGCCCCGGAGCCGGCAGAGAAGCCGCTATAAGAGCGCTGCAGACGGCGGGTCTTGAAGTCACCCTGATAAAGGACACGACTCCCATTCCCCACAACGGCTGCCGCCCGCCCAAGAGAAGGCGCGTGTAACCAATATTTTAGGAGGTGTAACACATGGCAAGATATACAGGTGCGGTCTGCAAGATGTGCCGCCGCGAGGGCAAGAAGCTCTACCTCAAGGGTGAGCGCTGCTACAGCAACAAGTGCGCTTTTGAGCGCCGTTCGTATGCCCCCGGTCAGCATGGCCAGAGCCGCAAGAAGACCTCTGAATACGGTTTGCAGCTCAGAGCAAAGCAGCAGGCTAAGCGTTACTACGGTATTCAGGAAGGCCAGTTCCACAAGTATTTCCTCATGGCTGAGCGCAAGAAGGGTGTCACCGGTGAAAACCTTCTTCGTATCTGCGAGAGCAGACTTGACAATGTAGTTTATCTTCTCGGCTGGGCTAACTCCAGAGCCGAAGCAAGACAGCTCGTTGTCCACGGCCATTATAAAGTAAACGGCAAGAAAGTTGACGTCCCGTCATACCTTCTTAAGGCCGGCGATGTTGTTTCGATCAAGGAGAAGAGCAGAGAGAGCGACAAGATCAAGGCTGTTCTTGAGACCAATTCCGCTCGTCCCGTGCCCGCATGGCTCGAGGCTGACGCTGATAAGCTCACCGCTAAGGTCATCGCCCTTCCCGAGAGAGACCAGATCATGGTTCCCGTCGAAGAGCATCTTATCGTCGAGTTGTACTCGAAATAATGCCGCTTAAGCTTAAACGGCTTGTTTTTGAGCAATACTCTTTCAGCGGCCTTGCCGCGTTTTATAAAAAGGAGGGTTTTGAATGATCGGAATCGAGAAGCCCAAGATCGAAACAGAAGGCATTACGCCCGACGGAACCTACGGCAAGTTTATCGTAGAACCCCTTGAGAGAGGTTACGGAACGACCCTCGGTAACTCCCTGCGCCGCGTCCTGCTCTCTTCGCTTCCGGGCTATGCTATAATCTCCGTTAAGATCGATGGTATCCTGCACGAGTTTTCAACGATTCCCGGCGTCAAGGAAGACGTTACGGAGATCGTCCTCAACCTCAAGGATGTCATACTCAAGATCCACGGCGATGGTCCGAAGACTGTCTATATAGACGCTTCCGGCGAGTGCGAGATCACCGCAGGCAGCATTCAGACGGATTCTGAGGTTGAGATCCTCAACCCGGATCTTCATATTGCCACTCTTGACAGCAGTGCGAACGTCCACATGGAGCTCGTCTGCGACAAGGGCAGAGGCTATTATTCGGCCGAGCGCAATAAGGAGAAGTTCCCGCCCACTATAGGCGTTATCGCCATTGACTCGATCTATTCACCCGTGTTAAAGGTCAACTACACAGTCGAAAACACCCGCGTAGGTCATGTTACCGACCTCGACAAGCTCACGCTTGAGGTGTGGACCGACGGCACCATCCACGCAATGGAAGCCGTTTCCCTTGGAGCCAAGATCCTCAACGAGCATCTCTCTCTCTTCGGCGACCTCTCCGATGAGGCGTACGATACAGAGATTATGGTTGTCAAGAGCGACAATGCCAAGGAGAAAGTCCTCGAGATGACTATTGAGGAGCTTGACCTGTCTGTGCGTTCCTTCAATTGCTTGAAGAGAGCCGGCATTAACACTGTTGAAGATCTGATCAGCAAGACCGAGGAGGACATGATGAAAGTCCGCAACCTCGGAAGAAAATCCCTTGACGAGGTTATCGCAAAGCTCAAATCCATGGGCCTGAGCCTCAGCAAGGAAGAGGAATAAGACTCACTACGGTAAAGGAGTGTGAATTAAATGCCCGGAACCAGAAAACTTGGCAGAACTACGGATCACCGTATTTCTATGCTCAGAGGTATGGTCACATATCTCTTCGAGAACGGCAGGATCGAAACCACCGTTACAAGGGCTAAGGAAGTTCGCGCTATGGCCGAGAAAATGATCACCATAGCTAAGGACAACTCACTTCACTCGAAGCGCAAAGTCATGGCATACATCACCAAAGAAGATGTTGCAAAGAAGCTCTTTGAGGATATCGCCCCCAAATATAAGGACGTTAACGGCGGTTATACCCGCATAATCAAAACAGGTCCCCGCAGAGGAGACGCAGCAGAGATGTGCATCATCGAGCTCGTCTGAGCTGAGCCTGAAGAGATAAAAAATTGATTTTCAACGCCGCAGAGGTTTTCCCCTGCGGCGCTGTTTTTTGCAAACAAGTTGCAAGAATGCAATAAATATGTTAGGATTTAATCGGAGAAGGGTAATCCACGGGACACAGAGAAAGGAGCAGCATATGAAAAAGCACCGCAAAACAGTTTTAGCGGCGATTATGCTCATTCTTGTCGTTGCCTCGGCCGTGTTCGCTGCCCGCGTGCATACGGTAAGCCTCGACGCCGAAAATGTTGCAAAAATCACCGCGAAATCCACAGTGACGCAAGCGCCGCCGGATGAAATCGTGCTCACCGACAGCCAGTGCCGCGAGCTTGCGGAGAAGCTCGGCAGCATGACGCTTTATAAGAGCTTCTTCAAATATTCCGGCTGGAAGGGCTGGAGCTTTATGTTCACCGTCGAATACTCCGACGGGCGGGAGGAGCGTATAACGCTCAAGGGCGCGCCCGGAGTTCAGGTGCAAAACGGAGACAAAACGGAGTATTACTATATCCTGCGCGGATACAGCGAGGATGAATTTAAAGCCCTTTGGAACAGATAACCGAATATGAAAAACCGTGGACAGCGGCATATGCCGCTGTCCACGGTTTATTTGTCGAAAAGTCTGTCATTGAACGGACTCAAGGCTCCCCTGTGTAAGGGGAGCTGTCACGGCTAAGCCGTGACTGAGGGGTTGTTGTAATGAAAGGTCAAAATACTCAGCATTTTTGAAAAAATTCAACTTATTCAGAACAATCCCTTCGGCGCTTCGCGCCACCTCCCTTTACACAAGGGAGGCTTTGCTTTTTGCGAAACCATCAAAAACGGTTTTATCGACACGCTGTCCACGATTTATTTATCCTCAGGCTGCGGCGCGCAGTAGTTCTCCGCCGCATATTTGAAGCCGTCACGGATGAATTTGTTCGCCTCCTTGGCGATGTTTGCAAAATAATATATATCGAAGCTGTGGAATCCGCCCTCGAATATCCTGAACTCAACGGGAACACCCGCCGCCCGGAGCGAATCGACATAACTCTGCGTCTCCGCAAGAAACGGGTCTATACTGCCGATAAAGGTGAGCGTCGGCGGCAGATCGGAAAAGTCCGTCTCGCGCGCGGGCGCGGCGTATTTCGAGACTCTGTCCGTGCCGTAGTCGCCGCCCAAATAGAGCTCCCACGCGGCTATGTTCGACTTCGTGTTCCAGACGGGCGCGTCGTTGTTTTTTGAAGTCTCGGTCGGGCGGTCATCGAGCATCGGATAGAGCGGCATCTGGAATGCTATGTTCACTTCGCCCCTGTCGCGGGCGTAGAGCGTGAGCGCCGCGGTCATTCCGCCGCCCGCGCTGTTGCCGCCGACAAATATCTTGTCCCGTCTCATGCCGTATTTTTCGCCGTTCTCCTTGAGCCAGAGCAGTGCGAGGTAGCAGTCCTCGAGCGCAGCGGGAAAGGGGGCATAGAGCGATTTTTTGTAGTCCGGCACGACCATGACGCAGCCTGTTGCGCCGACAAACGAGCGCACGAAGCCGTGATCCTGCTCGGGGATGCCCATGGCGTAGCCGCCGCCGTGAATCCACAGCAGCCCGGGCATTTCGCCCTCGCGCTTTCGCGGCGAATATACGCATAGCCGAAGCTCGCTCCCGTCCGCGCGGGGAATCTTTATCTGCTCGCACTTTATCTTCCACGGCGTAACGTCCGCGCCGCGCCCGAAGTTTTTCAGAATGAAGTTGCAGAATTTGAACTTCCGCTCGCTGAAGCTCGGCCAGACGAAGCGGATAGCCTCGCCTATCGGGCGCAGCTGGCGGTCAATCATGTTTGATTTTATAACCATATCTTTTCACCGTAAAAAAACGAGGACCGACGGTGTCCCGTCGCTTCGGCGGTCACTGCGGTCCTCCGCTTGAATTTTTGTTACTTGCCTATGGTCTCTCTGTAAAGGCGCATATATTCTCTCGCCGAGCGTCCCCAGCTGTTGTCGCATTCGAGCGCGCGTTCAACCAGCGAAGCCCAGTATTTCTTGTCCGAATACGCGCCGAGCGATCTGCGGATCGCGCCGAGCATATCGTGGGCGTTGTAGCTCTTGAAAGTGAAGCCGTTGCCCTTGCCGTCGCCGGAGTCAGTGATGCTGTCCTTGAGTCCGCCGGTCTCGCGGACTATCGGGAGAGTGCCGTATCTGAGCGCGAGCATCTGCGAAAGGCCGCATGGTTCGCTCTTTGACGGCATGAGGAACATGTCGCATCCGGCATATATCTTGCGCGCGAGGTCGGGGATAAATGCTATGCGCAGTCCGACTTTTCCCGGGTAACGCGCTTCGATCTCGCGGAAGAAGTTCTCATATTCCCAGTCGCCCGTGCCGAGCACAACGAGCTGAACATCAGTCGTGCTCAGCAGCTCGTCGAGTACGGCCTTGACGAGGTCGAGACCCTTGTGCGAAACAAGGCGCGATACCATGCCGATTATCGGCACATCGTCGCGCACGGGCAGGGAGAACTCGCGCTGGAGATCCGCCTTGTCCTCTTTTTTGCCCGCGGGGTCTTTTGCGGAGAAGTTCTTTGCAATCGCCTTATCGGTCTCGGGGTTATATATATCCGTATCTATGCCGTTGAGGATGCCATGGAGCTTATACTGGCGCTCGCGCAGAATCGGATCGAGTCCGTGGCTGAACCAGGGGTCGAGTATCTCCTCTGCGTAGGTCGGGCTGACCGTGGTCACGACATCGGCGCATTCGATAGCGCCTTTCATCAGGTTGAGCGTGCCGCCGAAATCGAGCAGCTGCTCATGCTGTTCGCCGAGACCGAACACGTCGCTGAGTATCTCTTTGCCGTAAACGCCCTGATACTGGATGTTGTGGATGGTAAATATGTTTTTTATGCCCTCATAGCCCTCGCGGTTTGCGTACATCGTCGAGTAGTAGACAGGGACGAGAGCCGTCTGCCAGTCATTCGTATGGATGATGTCGGGTTTGAAGTCGATGTGCGGGATTATCTCAAGTACCGCGCGTGAGAAGAATGCAAAACGCTCCGCGTCGTCATAGTGACCGTAGATGCCGTCGCGCTTGAAATAATACTCGTTGTCGATAAAATAGAATATAACGCCGTCTATCTTCGCCTCGAAGATGCCGCAGTACTGCCTGCGCCACGAGACGGGCACGGTGATATGTGTGATGAACTGCATCCGGTCGCGCAGTTCCTGCTTTATTCCGCTGTAGAGCGGCATGACAACGCGGCAGCCGACAAGGCGCTTGCGCAGTGCCTTGGGCAGAGAGCCGGCAACGTCGCCGAGCCCGCCGCTCGCCATGAAGGGAAGAGCTTCGCTTGCAGCATATAAGACTTTCATTTTTCAGTCCCCTTTCGATCAGACCACTATGCCCTTGCCGACATATACCGGGAAGGTGTCGGTGCCGCAGAGTGACTTGTCGGGTTTGATTATAGATATCTTATCCATTATCACGCTGTTGAGCGTCGCGCCGGAGCCGACATACGCGCCCTGCATGATGATGGAATTTTTGACGACTGCGTCCTTGCCGATGGTGACGCCGCGGAAGAGGATACTGTTTTCAACCTTGCCCTCTATCTTGCAGCCGTCGGCAATGAGACTGTTTTTGACATCTGCGCCGAGTCCGTAGATCGCCGGAACCTCGTCGCGTACCTTTGTATAGACCGGGCGCTCTCTGCAGAACAGCTCGGAGCGGTTGCCAAGGTCGAGCAGAGCCATGTTCGCGTCGTAGAAGCTCTTGAGCGAGTCGAGAGTGACGACAAAGCCTTCTGTCTTGTAGCCGCAGATCTTCAGCACGCCGACATTCGCCTGAATGAGATCGCGCTCGAAGTCGGTGTAGTGCATGCTCGCCGCCTGGGAGATAAGTCTCTCGAGCAGTGACTTTTTGAGCAGGAACACATTGAGCGAATAGTTGCCCTCAGCGCCGCCTGTCGAAGAAATTGCGATTTCTTTTATGCGTCCGTCGGAGTCGAGGTCGAATGTCATGGTGTTGCTCAGCGCGGGAACGGTGCCGTGGCAGTATGCCGCGGTGATATCCGCGCCGCTCTGCTCGTGCGCGTCAAAGAGCAGGTTGAGGTCAATATTGCAAATCGTGTTGCAGTCGCAGAGCAGGACATACTCGTTGGTCGAGCTCGATATGAACGAAGCGCAGCCTATAAGCGCGTCAATTCTGTTTGCAAACAGTCCGCCGGAATCCTCTGCGGAGTTGAACGGCGGCAGAATGAACATACCCTCGCGCTTGCGGGAAAGATCCCACGGCTTGCCCGTGCCGAGGTGATCCATCAGCGAACGGTAGTTGCTCTTGGTTATAACGCCGACCTTGGAGATGCCGGAGTTGACCATATTTGAAAGCGGGAAATCTATGAGCCTGTATCTTCCGCCGAACGGGACGGAGCCCATCGTGCGCATATTTGTAAGCTCGGGAAGCGACTGGTCATAGGTGCTGGCATATATTATGCCGAGAACATTGTTGGCTCTCATTTGTGTCCGTCCTCCTTTTCTCCGTCATACATGGCCTTGGGCTCTATCTTCATGCCCTTTTTGACCGTGACGCCCTTGCCGATAACGGCGACGCCCCATTTGTTGAGATCTTTCATAGCCTCGGGACGTTCGCCGACAACGGCGTTCTCTTCAATCACCGCGTTCTCCGCGACAATTGCATATTGAACCACCGCGCCGGATTTAATAACCGTGCCGGGCATGATTATCGAGTCTCTTATTACCGCGCCCTTTTCTATCGTGACATCCGCGAAGATAACGGAGAAGTCAACATCGCCGGAAATCTCGCAACCCTCGGTCACCATGGAGTTCTGAACGGTTGCGTCGGGCGAGACATAGTGCGGCGGGGCGGTGGGGGTGCGGGAATATATCTTCCACGACGGGTCGCTCAGATCGAGATCGACCTTGGGGTTGAGCAGGTCGAGGTTTGCCTCCCAGAGGCTGTCTATCGTGCCGACATCCTTCCAGTAGCCGTCGAACTGATAGGCAAAAAGACGCTCACCCGCAGCGTGCATGGCGGGGATGAGGTCGTGACCGAAGTCGTTGCCGGAGGCGGGGTTCGCCTCGTCCTCGAGCAGATAGCGGCGAAGCTTGCTCCAGGTGAATATGTATACGCCCATGGAAGCCTTGTTGCTGCGCGGATGCTTCGGCTTCTCTTCAAACTCGGATATCGAGCCGTCGTCGTTGACGAACATCAGACCGAAGCGCGAAGCCTCCTCCCACGGAACTTCGAGGGAAGCGATGGTGCAGTCGGCGTTCTTCTCTTTGTGATAGGCGAGCATCTTGGAGTAGTCCATCTTGTAGATGTGGTCGCCGGAGAGAATAAGAACATATTCGGGCGAATAGCGGTCGATGAAGTTGATGTTCTGATATATGGCGTTTGCGGTGTTCTTGTACCACTCGGTGCCCTCTATCTGCTGATAGGGGGAGAGGATATGCACACCGCCGTTTTCTCTGTCGAGATCCCACGGCTGACCGTTGCCGATATAGTCGTTGAGCTCAAGCGGCTGATACTGCGTGAGCACGCCGACGGTGTATATGCCGGAGTTGACGCAGTTCGACAGCGGAAAATCGATTATCCTGTACTTGCCGCCGTAGGGAACGGCGGGTTTTGCCATGTTCTTGGTCAGAATACCGAGCCTGCTGCCCTGACCGCCTGCGAGCAGCATAGCGATACATTCTGTTTTTCTGGCCATGTTTATTCCTCCTTGTTATCAGCTTTCTTGCCTTGTTTTTTCAGATAAACGACCGACAGACCCGGGAGCGTGAGCGAGATGCTCTGCCCGAACGAGTGCATCGGGATCGGTTTTGACGTGTAGGTTTTCTGCATCTTTGTTCCGCTGCCGCCGAACTCGACGCTGTCCGTGTTGAGGACTATGCGGTAAGTGCCCTTGTCCGGCACTCCGATGCGGTAGTTTTCGCGCGTGACGGGGGTGAAGTTGCAGACGGCTATCAGCTCGTCGCCCTTTTTGTCTATGCGGCGGAAGGCAATGACGGAGTTTGCGCTGTCGTCGCTGGATATCCAGCTGAAGCCCTCCCAGCTGTAGTCGATCTCCCACATCGCGGGGTTGCGCTTATAGAAGCGGTTGAGAGTGCGCGAAAACTCCTTGAGCTTTCTGTGCATATCGTAGTCGAGCAGCAGCCAGTCGAGCTCCTGCTTGTAGTTCCACTCGATGAACTGACCGAACTCCTGACCCATGAAGAGCAGCTTCTTGCCCGGATGAGCCATCATATACGCAAGGAACGAACGGACTCCCGCAAATTTTTCTTCGTATGTACCGGGCATCTTGCTTATCAGCGAGCATTTGCCGTGAACCACCTCGTCATGCGAGATAGGCAGCACGAAATTCTCGGAAAAAGCATAGAAGAACGAGAAGGTCAGGCAGTCGTGATTGAACTTCCTGAACAGACCGTCGAGCGAGAAATAGCGCAGGCAGTCGTTCATCCAGCCCATGTTCCATTTGAAGTTGAAGCCGAGACCGCCGAGATAGACGGGTTTCGACACCATCGGCCAGGAGGTGCTTTCCTCGGCTATCATCATGATGTCGCCGTGCTCTCCGAATATAGTCTCGTTGAGCTTTTTTATAAATGCCACGGCTTCGAGATTTTCTCGCCCGCCGTAGGTGTTCGGGCTCCATTCGCCGTCCTCGCGCCCGTAGTCGAGATAGAGCATGGACGCAACGGCGTCGACCCTCAGTCCGTCCGCGTGGTAGACCTCGAGCCAGAACAGCGCGCTCGACATCAGGAAACTCTGCACTTCCGTCCTGCCGTAGTCAAAAACGCGCGTGCCCCATTGCTTGTGTTCGCCTTTGTTCGGGTCGGCGTATTCGTAACATGCCTCGCCGTCAAATTCGTAGAGACCGAATTCGTCTTTCGGAAAATGCGCCGGGACCCAGTCCAATATAACTCCTATGCCGTTTTCGTGGCATTTATTAACAAAATACATGAAGTCGTCCGGCGTGCCGTAGCGTGAGGTCGGCGCAAAGTATCCGGTGACCTGATATCCCCACGAGCCGTCGAACGGGTGCTCCATTATCGGCAGCAGTTCAACGTGTGTGTAGCCCATGTCGACAACATAGGGCACGAGCCTGTCCGCGAGCTCGCGGTAAGAGAGTGTGTTGCCGTCGGCATATCGCTGCCACGAACCGACGTGCAGCTCATATATATTCATCGGGGAGGCATATATATTCTTCCTGCGGCGTTTTTTCATCCATGCGCCGTCCGTCCACTCGAATGAGCCGAGCTCATATATCTTCGAGGCGGTTCCGGGGCGCGTCTCGGCGTGGAATGCGTAGGGGTCGCATTTCATCAGCTTGCGGCCGTCCTGCGCGATGATGAGATACTTGTAGGCGTCAAATTCCTTGAAGCCCTCGAAGTGTCCCTCCCAGAGACCCTGTTCGTTTATGCGGCTGAGCTCAAAGCCCTCTCCCGTCCAGTTATTTCTGTCGCAGGCGACAAAAACGGCGACGGCGTGCGGAGCCCATACGCGAAAATAGGTAAAATTCTCATCCTCTTCGTCGCGGTGTGAGCCGAGATACTCATATGCTTTTGCGTTTGTACCCTGATGGAAAAGGTACATCGGGATATTCTCATTAAGCATTTAAGATTCTCACTTTCCTCAAAAGATGTATTATTAAATAAATTATACACTCGATTATAGATTTTTTCAAGCGGTTTTTGACTACTTTATTCAATCAGCCATAGTATTTGATGTAAATTTTTTGTAAAAAATGACCAAATAAAGCCTATAATTTTTGTATTATTAATTTCGACCGCTCTGAACGGACAAAAAATAAAAAACTCTGCCCGTTTGATAACGGACAGAGCTTCGCTGAACTATCAATAATTTGTCTTCTTGATTTCAAAATATGACTGCGGGTGGGCGCAGGTGGGGCATACTTTCGGCGCGGATTTGCCGACATGGATGTGTCCGCAGTTGCGGCAGACCCATACGACCTCTTCGCTGCGTTCAAAGACGATGCCCTCTTCGAGATTTTTGAGCAGTGTGTTGTAACGCTCCTCATGCTCTTTTTCAATCTTGCCGACCATCTCAAAGAGCGAAGCTATGCGGTCGAAGCCCTCTTCACGGGCGACCTCGGCGAACTCTTTGTACATCTCGGTCCACTCGTAGTTTTCGCCTGCCGCCGCATCGTGCAGATTGTCTATGGTCGAGGGCACTGCGCCGTCGTGCAGCTCCTTGAACCAAATCTTCGCGTGCTCTTTTTCGTTGTCCGCAGTCTCGGTGAAAATCGCGGCTATCTGCTCGTAACCGTCCTTCTTCGCCTTTGATGCATAGTATGTGTATTTGTTCCTTGCCTGTGATTCTCCGGCGAAAGCCGCCATGAGATTTGCCTGAGTTCTGCTGCCTTTGAATTCCATGCTGTTTCCTCCTGTGTTTATAATATTATCCGCGTCGCGGACGTCACAAAACTATTATACTTTACATGAGGGTAAAAATAAGTCGTAAATCAGCAAAAGTCTTTAAGATTTTCGATTATCATTTCGACTGCCGCTTTATAAAAATCAAAATCCTGCATCGCCTCAGCATATTCGGCGTCGTTCTTCTCTATCTCGGCGGGGATGAGCGAAGTGTCCTCGTCGTCGGGGTCATATGCGCGGTACTCGCTGTCAAAAGCCTTTGCGGCGTTTGCGGGGAACAGCGAATCGACCGCCTCGCGCGCCGCCGGGGTCAGGGGAGCGGAGTTGCATTTGAAAAACTCGCTGAGCCCTTTTTGTGAATCGTCTATGAGATAATAGAGCGCGTATATCTGCTTCTGACTGTCAGAGAGTGCAGAGAATGCCGTGTTCATGTTGCTCTGCTTTTCGAGATATCGCTGTATGTTCATCGCCACGCCGTCGAAAGCGCGCTTGCTGTCGGCATTGCGGAGCTTCTCTTCGCTGAGCTCGGAGAACTCTTTGAGCACGCCCGATTCATATTCGAGCTTTTTCATCTGCGCTTCGCGTTCGGCGTGCGCCCTGCTCGATGCCTGCGCCGCCTTTTTGATTACCCAGAGAGTCAAAATAACAGCCGCTATGAGCGCGATTCCAAGATACCAGTATTGTCTGAGTGCTTCAGCCATTGTCTTTCTCTCCCTGCAAAAGTTTATATATGTCGCCCTTCTTGTGCCCGCTGAGCTTCGCCGCCTTCTTCGCGGCCTCCGAGGCGGAGTCACCCGATGCTATAAATTTTTTTGCTTCTTCGACCGCCTGCTCGACGGTCATCTGCTCTTTTTCCTCGGGCTTCGCGCCTGCGATGATGAGCACTATTTCGCCTTTGAGCCCGCCGTCCGCGTATTTCTCGGCGGCGGCGCAGAGCGTCGTGCGAATAACCTCTTCGTGAATTTTAGTTATTTCGCGGACTATTGCAATCTCCCTGTCGCCGAGCGCGGCGGCGAGGTCGCGGAGCGTTGCGCCTATCTTGTGCGGAGCTTCGTAGAATATCATCGTGCGCGGCTCTTTAACTATGCTCTGTATGTGCTCGGTGCGGCTCGCCTTGTTTACGCTCAAGAAGCCCTCAAAAGTGAATCTCCCGGAGGGCATACCGGATATCGCCATCGCCGTTGCGAACGCAGTCGGTCCGGGCACGGATTCGACTTTTATCCCGTGCTCGTGGCACATGCGCACCAAGTCCTCGCCGGGGTCGGATATCGCGGGCATACCGGCGTCCGTGACGAGTACGCAGCTCTCGCCGTTCATTAGCCGCGCGACTATTCTCGGGCTCATCTCGAACCTGTTGTGCTCGTGATAGCTTATCATCGGCTTTTTTATCCCGAATGAGTTGAGAAGCTTCAGCGTCACTCTGGTGTCCTCTGCGGCGATGAAATCGCAGTTTTCAAACGCGTCTATCGCGCGGGGAGAGAGGTCGCCCAGATTGCCTATCGGCGTGCCGACAACATAAAGTACAGCGCTCATTTATCAGTCTTGTTCCTTTCAGGGTCGTTATTTTCACGCTCGCGCTCGTAGTCCGAGTAGAGCATTTTCATATATTCCGAATATTCGTCCCAGTCATATATATTGAGCTGGGGCTCGACTGTCATGCCGGGCTTCCCGCCGCGCTTTCCCTCGACGAGAACGAGCCACGGGGCGCATCCGTCGCGTTTTGAAACTGTTCTGAGCCTCTTCGGTTCAATTCCTGCGGCGCTCATTTTGCACATCAGCTCGCAGAGTCGCTCCGGGCGCAAACACACGCAGAACCTGCCGCCGAATTTCAAAAGCCACGCTGCGGCTTCGCACATGTCGTCGAGCGAACAGCACAGCCCGTGCCGCGCCCGCGCCGCCGTTTCATCCGCGCTGACTATTCCCGCACCCTCGGCTTTGTATGGCGGATTCATCGTCACAACGTCAAATTCACCCGCGGGAAGAAATTCGCGCACATTTCGTAAATCTTTGTTATATACCTCAAGACGGCCGCCGAGAGAATTTATCCCGGCAGCCTTGTTCATCTGTTCGCATCCCTGTTCGCTTATTTCAATGGCGGCAACGGGTCTGCTCATATTCTTTTTGAGCCACAGCAGCGGGATTATTCCGCAACCGCTGCCCATGTCGCAGCAGCGGTTGGATTCTTTCACTGCCGCAAAGTCGGCGAGCAGAAAAGCGTCGGTCCCGAACCCGTGTTCTTTCGAGATGCCCGCCGTTA
>ENA-ORSK01001613-ORSK01001613.1-human-gut-metagenome-genome-assembly--contig:-NODE-1613-length-17162-cov-2.746303_pt1 | contig 17162 bp, 21 predicted proteins | sample MGYA00242192_ERZ509159 | MGnify/ENA primary metagenome ERZ509159 (study PRJEB26280, sample SAMEA2338663) | human gut metagenome | biome: human gut; feature: human-associated habitat; material: faeces...
AATCCAGTTCGGTCTTAATCATTGCGCAGGCTTCATCGACAAGGTCGATTGCTTTATCCGGCAGGAATCTGTCGGAAATGTAACGGTCTGAAAGGGTTGCCGCAGATACCAGTGCGCCGTCTGTAATTTTTACACCGTGATATACTTCATAACGGTCTTTTAAACCACGTAAGATAGAAATGGTATCTTCAACGGTCGGTTCATCAACCATAACCGGCTGGAACCGTCTTTCCAGTGCCGCATCTTTTTCAATGTACTGACGGTGTTCATCCAGTGTTGTTGCACCGATACAGTGGAGTTCACCACGCGCAAGCATTGGCTTTAACATATTTCCAGCATCCATTGCTCCTTCGAGTGCTCCAGCTCCTACAATCATGTGAATCTCATCGATAAACATGATGATTTTCCCTTCAGATTCTTTTACTTCTTTCAAAACTGCTTTTAAACGCTCTTCGAATTCTCCACGATATTTTGCTCCGGCAATCAATGCTCCCATATCGAGTTCCCACACAGTTTTGTTCTTCAAACTATCTGGAACATCCCCTCTTACAATACGCTGTGCAAGTCCCTCTACAATGGCTGTTTTTCCGACTCCAGGTTCTCCTATCAACACTGGATTATTTTTCGTCTTTCTCGATAAAATACGAGTGATACTACGAATCTCATCATCGCGACCGATGACAGGGTCCTGTTTTCCATCACGTACTCCAGCAGTGATATCTCTACCGTATTTTTCCAATACATTTTCCAAGTTTTCTTGGTACGGATTTTGATTATTATTCATAAGTATCCCCTCCTTTTCATTTGGTCTATTTACCAAACAATCACATTATAGCACTAAAATTAGCACTCGTCAATAGCGAGTGCTAATTATTTTTTATATGCTGTTTGATTTTGATTAATCTTTCCTTTTTGAATATATTCTACCCAATTTTGGTATCGATTTAATTTAAAGAATAACTTTTCATTTGCAATTCTTAACTTTTCATCTTCCCCCATCATATATCCGTATACAGTAGGATCGTCATACGACTGTGCAATACGAATGACTTCTGCAAATTCGCGTCCTTTTTCTAATGCAGAAAGATCTGATGATTCAATATGCCGGTAAAGATCTCTCAACACTATCTTAACATCCATATTTGTCTTTTCATCGTACTGTTGCAATTCCGACTTCACGCGATTTAATTTTTTCATGTCAGTCACAACCATTCGATTAAAACATCCAAGAGCATATTTAATATCTTCTTTCGGCAAGTGTAGTCCTGCTTCTTCTTTTGGTTGAAACACATTTAACATATCACGGTGATCATAAACGATATTTTCTTCCATATTTCCATAGCTAATGTCTAGTACTTTAGAAGCTTTTTCTCCTGTCTGCCTATCATTAGTAAACAAAAGTAATTGTGTCGCTAATTTTTGTTCATTGGTTATATCGCGATTCTTTGGAAATGAAAGTACTCCATACCCTTTTGCTATATTAGAAATACGAGCATTCTTCAAATAGTTTTGTGCTTCTTTTCCCGTAACAATCTCTGTCGTATACCTCGTTTTAACGCCAAAATATACAATATGTTTCATGTCGTTCAACATTTTCGTACATTCATAGCTTCCCCACTGTTCTGTCGACTCTGGAGTACCTTTATAGTAATTGATATAAAGGGAAAACACATCATCATGTTCTTGAAAATCCCGTACTGTAATAAATTTACCATCCGGCGTAATAATATATCCACCTTCTAAAGCATTGATTTCAAGATATGATGCCCCTATCATTTGAAATGGATTTCCATTGATGTCAAACACAGTAATTAAATGTTTTTCATCAAATTCATCTCCATACAAATCTTTTAATCTCGCTATATTGTTTAATTGCTGCATTCTTTTTATCTCCTTTACTTTCTCTTTTGATATGTAACTGCGGAATCTAATAATGTTTGATATACCTCATTTTCCGAAAATAACATATTTCCATTCACATTCGCCGTTAAAAAACTCTCATCTTCTCCTGTAAAAGTAATTCCATTTATTTGTTCCTGTAAACGTTCTACCACGTGCAAGAAACGAGTTGTGAGATTATATTCAATCTCTTCTACATTTGTAATAACACCAAGTGCTTTCAACTTGCTAGAACTTAATCCTTTATACTTTGTCATATCTCCAAATACATTTTTCTTCATTTCCACTTTTAATGGTAATGACTTTGCAATCACCATATCTTCTATTCCCACTTCCTGCATACATTTTAATAAGATTGTGGACGCAAACATGAAAGGTAATGGAGCATCTTGTAATTCTTCGCGACAATTTTTATTCATTTTGTAGAAATAACGATTTGCCTTTTTTGCTAATTTCTTATCCAACTCCATTATATCACTATTATTCTTTCCTTGAATTGCATAAAGATATAATTGATTGTTTGCAATTCCATATCTAATTAACGGCAACGTATAATGAGCCACACCTTCTGGATACTCTTTTTCCAATGTAATGGAAAGCGCATATGGCGTTTCCTGACCTGCAGGTTGTTCTTTTCTCTCTACATGAATCTCACAATCCAAAGGAGCATACTCCATCGTCATCGATTCTGAAAATGTCCGATCCTCACAAAATGCAATATAACGATTCACAAATTCAGTAGGTTTTTGAAAATCTTGTGGTGTCATATTTGCAAGTAAATATACGAGATTAGCTCTCCAGTAAGCATGATTTTTCTCCTCTGAAACACGAAACCATGTATGATCCGTATTCATTACAATTTCACTGTATCGTTTCAGCGCATTCATAAATCGATTAAAATCATCGATGTAAAGTATATGTTTACTATCTTCACTTACGTTAGAAAAGCGATCTTTGATTTCCGTTTCAAATCCTGCTTGTACATAAGATAACACAGTCGGAATCTTACCAATCTTAGCACCATGTACCACTTCAAAAAATATATCGAATAATTCCTTTTCCATATGTCACCTCATTTGGTAAATATTTATATAAGAACAACTATGAGTAGTTGTTCTTTTTTGTATACAAAAAATTATAAAATGTCTAACACTTGATCGATTCGATCGACACATAAAAATTCTGTTGTCTTTTTCGTTGGAGAAAACTTTACTGGAATTCCTCCAGCCGCCTTCCATTCTCTTAGGTTTTCAGAATAATCGTCGATCAGAATTGCATCTTTTGCATGTACCATCTTGGTTTTACTAAGTTCTTTAGGGCAAGCAATAATCGTAATATCATCAAAATATTTCCGTATAAATTTTACTTTTTCCACAATCTCAGGAACGCTATTGACATGAGTTAAAACAGAGATATTAAAACGATTTGATTCTTTCATTCTTTTTAAGCGATCCATACTATCGTATAAAATAGGGGTAATTTCAATTACTTGTTCCCAATTCAAAGTTTGATAAAATTTTAAAACTTCATCATAGTTATCCAAATCTACTTGTTGTTCGTCTAATAAACGATAAGAAGTGGTAATGGTATCCATTAAGACACCATCAAAATCGATATATAATTCCCTCATGAGCTGCTCCTTTCTCAAGAAAAGATTTTAAAACAATAAAAACCAGCATACTCCAATGACAACAATAAGTAAGATAAGCCCTAATACTAGAGGTAATGAAGGCCCTCCTGAATGTTGCATAGACGCATTTGCTTCTTTTGTCTCATCTTTTACTCCAAGTGTCTGATAAATATCCTTTTTCACTGTTGCAACCGCGCTTAAAATTTCCGTATATGTAAATTCATCTATCTCGTGTTTCTGAAACATTTCACGCGCACGTTTTAAACAACTGAAAATCTCGTTATCTAACTGTTTAATGCTTTTTTCTTCCTTCACATCAACTTGCATCGCCATTCCATCTGGACGAATAGATTTGATATACTCAGGATTGAGTTCATATCCAAAATAATTTTTTAACATCTCCCGTGAAATTTCTAACTTGTGTTCCTTACGATACTCTTCTACAGCAGCTTTACATTGATTTTCTTTTAGCTGTAAATCCTGCACTTGAGCATAATACTCCTCGACTCCAAGATCGATCTCTTTTGCTTTAAACGCTCTTGCTAATTCTTCCTTTTCTGCTTTTACCTGTTCCATCTGATTTTTTAACTCAACATAATTCTGATACATACAAACTCCCCCTACCAACATTATAGCACACTTCTACAAATTCTCACCTACGAAAGAAAAAGCGAATGTAAACAAAAAAAGATACCATTTGGTATCTTACTTTAAAGCGTCTAATAATTCTGCTTTTTTCATTGTAGAAGTTCCTTCTACACCTTTTTCTTTTGCAAGCTTACGAAGTTCTGCAACTGTCATTTTAGAATAATCTGTTGCTTCTTCTTTCTTTTCTTTTTTAGTAGGTTTTTCTTCCTTCTTCACAGTCTTTGGAGCTTTAGTCTCCTCGAATTTCTTTCCTTCTAAAGCGTCTTTTGCAATTGTAACTAAAGAAGCGAAGCTCTTTGGATTATCGATTGCAATTTCAGCTAACATCTTACGGTTTACCGTAACACCAGCTTTTGTTAATCCGTTGATGAATTTAGAATAACTAATATCATTCATACGGCAAGCTGCATTGATTCTTGTAATCCATAATTTTCTGAACTCTCTTTTATTTTGTCTTCTATCTCTATATGCATATTTATGTGAATGCATCACCTGTTCTTTTGCTGTTCTATATAATCTGTGTTTACTTCCGAAATAACCTTTTGCTTCTTTTAAAACCTTTGCTCTACGTGCACGGTGAATTGTTCCATTTTTTACTCTTGGCATAATATCCTCCTTCTAAATCTTACTTTTTAATTAAACTTTTTAATCTGTTCATGTCTGCTTTACTTAATAATGAACCCTTTCTTCCGGCTCTATTAGATGCAGCATTTTTCTTTCCTGTGTTATGTCTCGTTCCAGGTTTTCCAATTTTTACTGTTCCACCAGGTCTTACTTTTAAAACTTTAGCTGTTCCCTTGTGTGTTTTTTGTGTCTTTTTAGCCATATATGTCCCTCCTACTTTTCCTTCTTTGGCGCAAGTATCATTGTCATCACACGACCATCTAATACAGGTTTTTGTTCTACTGTAGAAATTTCGCTCAATGCTTCTGCGAAACGATGTAATACATCTTTTCCACGATCGATATGAACCATCTCTCTACCTTTGAAACGTATAGATGCTTTGATCTTATGACCTTTTTCCAAATATTTAGATGAATTTTTCACTCTCGTATTAAAGTCGTGAACATCGATCGATACTGTTAATCGATATTCTTTCATCTCTAAGTTTCTCTCGCGTTGCTTTTTTAAGTTTTCCTTGTTTTGTTTTTTCTTTTCATACTTAAACTTATTGTAGTCCATAATCTTACAAACCGGTGGTTTGGCATTTGGGCTCATTAAAACAAGATCAAACCCTGCATAAGATGCTAATGTTAGAGCGTCTTTTAATGGTTTAATTCCCAATTGTTCCCCATTCGGACCAATCAACATAACCTCTTTTGCTCTTATTTGTTCGTTGATAAACAAATCTCTCTCTTTATTTGCGATAACTGACACCTCCATAAAAAAAGTGAATACCAGGTATCCACTTATCTTCCAAACATCGTTATATTATATAGTCAATAATATCTCTTTTGGCTTATTACCCATAACTTTAGCTATCGGGTGAGAAGTGGATTCCTTCTGCTTTCCTTTTTTCAATTCCATTACATTATACATAATTCTATGTACTTTGTCAACAATTATAACACTTTTTTATCTTCTTCTTTGATTAAATTCATTTTCTTTAACATTTCGATCACTTGTTCTCCACGATTCACATAATCTTCCATAGATGATAACGGGGTTAATAGAAACCCTAGTTTTCGAAACTGTCTATAATAACAATCTTCTTTTAATTCATCGATGTTTCGATAAAGATTATTTAAAGTCGGATTATTTTGCATTGCTATCCAACATTTCATGAGAATCTGATCGATCCATGTCTCTACAAACTCTCGATCCTCTTTTAAAATATTTCCTTTTCCCAGCAGCACTTTTAAATAAGAATAGCAAATGAAATCAGGAGTATCGATCACATGTCTCGGTGTTAAATCTACAAATCCAAATCCCTCTTTTGAATCGTATTGAAAATTAGAAGCATACGTAGCATCATAACACAATGACTCATGTTGTCCTAACACTAACATATCGGATAAAAACTTATCGTAATGCACCTGAGGAGCAGTTGCTAATTTTTCTAGTTCACGTTCATATATCATTGCATTATGAACTTCTTTTTCATAATTATATACGACTTCTTCTCTCGTTGTCGGACGAAAAATCAATGGAAACGGACAAGTCTGATGCACTGGTTTTCCCTCGACTCTCGTTTCTAATAGCCAACCTTCTCGATATTTCTGATCGCTATTTTCATCAGTAAAACGATATTCTAACACACGTGGAACCATCATCCCTCGATTCCATAAATTTTCATTCTCCCTTTGCATTATCTTTAAATGCTCTTCATAATATGCTCCATGCAATAATGCCACATCAGAAAACAAGTAACACTCACTGTTTTCTCCACAAGCAGATACCGGCATCGATGAAGCTTCTTCTATATATCTTTCTATTTCCATTAAAAATCTTTAACCTCATTACTCAATTCTTTATTATCGACAAGAGACTCATGTAACTCCTCTTCTACTGTGTCTAAGTATACCTCTTCAATACGGTCGACACGACATTTTTCTGCCATCAATATTGCTTCCACCTTATTCGTTGCATTTTCCACAGTATCATTTGTAACAACATAATTATACTTAGTTACCTCGTTAATCTCCTGATAAGCACGTTTGAATCTTTTTAACACCTTTTCCTTTGTCTCTGTTCCTCGATTTTCCAAACGCTTTTTTAGTGTTCTCATACTAGGAGGTAAAATAAAAATAAATAGCCCTTGTGGATAGACATCTTTAATTTGTAGTGCTCCCTGTATTTCGATTTCCAAAATGACATCTTCTCCCTTGTTCAAATGTTCTAATACATAAGAACGCGGAGTTCCATAAAACTCATCTGCATAGGTAGCATGTTCTAAAAGTCCATTCTCTTTTATATTTTCCTTAAATTCTTTTTTAGATACAAAAAAATAGTCAACTCCATCCACTTCACCTTTTCTCGGCTTACGCGTCGTCATCGATACGGATTTCCATAAATTTTTATTTCTTTTTAATAATTCTGCACAAATCGTTCCTTTTCCAGCACCACTTGGACCTGAAATTACGATTAGTAATCCTTGTTTCTTCGTTTCTAACATACACAACCTCCTCCTAATTTATATGTATTATACTATTTCCTTTTATTTGAGGCAAGTGTTATAGGTTTAATTTTTTCGCTCTATCTTTTCTAGTCTTCCTTGATCTTTCAAGTAATTAGCAAGTTGAACATAAGCCGTGCTATCCCAAAACTTCCATCTCTCATCATCTGGATAATGAGCTAATGTTTTATTTTCCCCCTTCGGTATAAATATAAAATCCCAACTCCATCCATTTTCTCCACTCGGTGCTTTTTCAATCGTTCCTTCCGTCTTAGAGGTAAATGTAACAGGTTCTTTCCCATACTCGGTGTAAGCAAGCACTTCTATAAAATATGCACTTCGATCTTCTATCTCATCTAGCAACTTTAAAACTCCATCTACTCCAAGTGTTTTTTCTACATATTTCGTATATACACCTGGAAATCCTTTCAATGATGGAATAACCAAACCGGAATCGTTTTTCAACGTATTTTTCTTTAATAAGTCACTAGCATACTTAGACGAAAATTTTGCAACTTCTTCCATCGTATCTGCTTGAATTTCAGGACAATCAATATCTTTTGCATCAATTTCAAATCCAAGAGGTTCTAAAAATCCTTTCGCTCCAACTACTTTGTATTGATTTCCCGTAATATAAGTTATTTTTTTCATATCAATCCCTCACTTGATATCAGTATTATACTACAATTAAAAAAAAGAACAATGAATCTCATTATTCTTTATGCACGTGATACGTATTTTCCATCTTTCGTAGAAACTAAGATTTTCTCTCCTTGTTCGATAAATAATGGTACTTTTACAAGTAACCCTGTTTCAATCGTAGCATCTTTTTGTGCATTGTTTGTCGTATTTCCTTTTACAGCACTCGTCGTTTCTGTTACTTCTACTTCGATTTTATCAGGAAGCATAAGTCCTAACATTTCTCCTTGATAGAAAATAACTGTAACATCGAGACCATCTTTTAAATAATTTACATCATCTCCAAGTTGATCCTTTGAAAGTTCTACTTGTTCATATGTCTCCATATTCATGAATGTATAAGTATCTCCAGATGAATATAAGAATTGCATTTCTTGCTTATCAATATGAATCTTTTCTACCTTGATATTAGAGTTAAATGTCTTCTCGATCGTTGCTCCTGTTCTTAAGTTCTTTAACTTTGTACGAACGAAAGCTGGTCCCTTTCCAGGCTTTACGTGTAAAAATTCAATAATTTGATAGATGCATCCATCGTATCCAATTGTCATTCCGTTTTTAATATCGTTAATGTTAATCATACTTTTTTCTCCTTTACCCAAAAAATAAGGTTTCTACCCTTATTTTATTTTTTCTCTTTATGTACTGTCGTCGTTTTACAGTTTGCACAGTATTTTTTTAATTCTAAACGTTCTGTTGTATTCTTTTTATTTTTTTCAGTACGATAGTTTTCTCTTTTACACTCTGTACATTGTAATGTAATGCGTTCTCTATTTTCTCCTTTTTTTGCCATGTGTGTTACCTCCTTTGCACGCGTAATAACATTATAACAAATAATTTGTTATTTTCAAAGACTTTTTAAAAGTTCCATTCAATAATATATCACAATTATTCAAATTGTCAAATATCTTATGGATACATTTCAAAATATTTATTTGATACCTGTTGTGAAATACGTTTATTGACTGTCGACTCATACGATGACGGAGCACCTTGATAATAGATATCTGGCGAAATCACTGTAAACGTCACTTTAGGATCATCATAAGGGGCATATGCAACGAATGTATTCGTAATCGTCTCAAGATCGACAACGCCATCTCCATCTGTATCGACGAAGCTCTGTGATGTTCCTGTTTTTCCAGCTGGCTTATACGCTAAATTCATAAATCCACTACCCGTTCCATTTGTCGTCATAACCTCTTTAAATCCTTCTTCCACTCGATCCAAATACTCTTGCTTTGTGTCCACTTTATTGAGTACTTCAGGTGAAGTTTGACTGAGTAAATTTTGTAGTGGCTTTTTCTCTGGCTTATAAACTTCTTTTAGTAGGTAAGGTCTTACTCTCGTACCATTATTAGCAAGCGTTCCTATATATTGTGACAACTGCACTGGTGTATATGTATCATACTGTCCAATAGAAAAATCCAGCAAATGTCCAGTTACTTCACTCTTCCCCTTATATCCTAAACTTTCTACAGGTAAGTCGATCCCTGTTTTTACACCAAGACCAAATTGAGCAAAAGTATTACGATAAATATCAAATGCTGTCTTATCGATCGATAACGGTTTATCGTATACGTAATTTCCCTTTCCCACTTTGATCGCCGTGTTAAATTGATATGTGTTAGAAGAATATTTCAATGCTGTAATATCGTTCAAATTTCCTAAATACTTCCAAGAACATTTAATCGGAGTTGCCGCAATCTTGATACAAGTATCGTAGCGTTTTTCACCAATTTTTAAAGCACCTGTATTATATCCAACAATGTGAGATGCACCCTTCACGACAGAACCTACAACAACCGGCGAAGTTGTAATCCCTGGTGTATAATCATATACTTTGTAGCTTCCATCCGCTTCTTGTTTCACTTGTTTTCCAGCCATTGCGAGAATTTCTCCGGTCTTTGGATTCTGAATTACGACAAAAGAACGATCGTAATATTTTGTATTTGGCTCAGTCTTTGCCTTTAATACCTCTTCTGTTAAAATGCGTTCTACTTCTTTTTGCAATTCAATATCGATCGTAAGTACGACGTCATTTCCTCTTGATCCTTCTTTTACAAGCTTATACTCTCCAGAATTCGTAATCTCGTATACGTTCTTTTCCCCTTTTAAAACGTCTTCGTATTGATACTCTAAATAACTTGTTCCAACACGATCATTTAAACTATATCCTTTTGATAGATAATAGTTCTTAAGCTCGTATGGAATTCCACTTTCACTTGTCGAAACACTTCCTAATATCGTTCTAAACACTTCTCCATAAGGATAACTTCTCTCCCAATCCAAACGCGTATTGATTCCATTTAAATTAGCTACATTTTCGCTAACCTTAGCATACTCTTCATCCGTAATTCCTTCTTTTTTAATCACTTTTTCCGCATAAGAATATCCTGTATTCATTAGTGCATAAATATATGCAGCCTCGCGATCGATATCAGTCAATTGAGCAAGCTCTTCTTCCGTTACCCTCTCTAATTTATAATTTTCGATATCCTTAGAAGTTAATTTTCTCTCTTTTACCTTTTGTCTTTCTTTCTTTGTAATTTTAGCATCTGCCTTTTCTGGATTTTTTAATACCCAATAATTGCGTAATTGCTTATCTGTCAACTTCGTATAATCCACACTGATATACTCTGCCACTTTCATAGCAAGTGCTAACTCTTGCTCTGTCGTTACTCCATTTGGCTTTTTATAATAAATCACTTTCACAGGTATATTATCGACAATCAAACGATGATTGCGATCGTAAATTCTACCTCGTGGTGCACTACTTCCCTCTACTGTATTCTCTGTCAATTTCTCTACTTGATTGATATAATATTCGTTTTGAATAATTTGAACATAAAATAAATTTGCAATCATTATCATGATAATTACGATAATTAAAATCATCAATATATTGTATCTTTTTTCTATGACTTCTTTCATATCCTTGTATTTATTGTAATAACTATAACGTATATTTTGATGTGTATTAATTCTCTTTGATCGTCTTCTCATAACGTTTTCCTATCTCTTTGAAGTCAATGATAGAAAAAAAGTCTGAAATATATTGATTGCGTTTATGATAATCATCTAAATAATAACTATGTTCCCATAAATCAAGAGCGGCAATCGGTATCATGCCATAACTATATGGAGTCTCTTGATTGCTTAGATTGATCACTTCAATTCCGTGATTTTTATCCACAACGATAAATGTATATCCACTTCCAACCATCAAATTGGCTTTACGCATCACTTCAATTTGGAAAGCATCCCATGACCCATATTGTTTTTCAATCTGCTTTCTTAACTCTCCCATTGGTTCTACATTTTTCTCGGGACTCATAGATGTAAAATATAGTTCGTGATTCAATACCCCGCCTAGTAAAAACAAAACTTGATCTCTTTGATCTACGGGAAAAATATCCAAATGGTCCAATAGTTCCACCATAGAATAGCGATAATCATAATTTAATTCTTTTAATAATTTGTTTAGACGTTCTAAGTAACTCGTATACAATTTATCATGATGTAAATAAATTGTCTGATAACTAAGTAACGGTTCAAACGCATCATAACTATATGGCAATTTCATCAATTGATACATCTTATCACTCCTTATCTATAGTGTACTCCTATTCTTCGTTCATTATTACAAGCTCTCACATATAATAAATAGAGGTGAGATCATGTATCATTTTTTCATTCGAAAGTATATTCAAAACATAACTGAAAAAGACATTATAAAATTCGCGTTGTCACAAGGAATTGAATTATCGGAAAACGAAGTAAAATTATTTTACCATCATGTCAAACAAAATTGGGAAACCGTCTTATACGGAGATCCAACAACTCTATTTCAAGCGGTAAAATCTGAAGTTAGACCCGAGACTTATCAGAAAATGATTGAATTATATCAGTACTTTAAAGAAAAATATCAATCTTACTTATAAAAATTTCTAATATGTTCTAATAACTCTGTATCATACTTACCATTTCGAAACATATCTATTTCAAATCGATATGGCGGATATACTTTCTCTTTGGCGTTATCTTCTTTCGTCACGTAAGGTGTTTCTAATATTTTAGGAACATCTTTTAATTTTGGATGTGTCACAATTTTATATAACGTATCAAAACCAAGCGTACCAAGACCTATATTCTCATGACGATCTTTATGCGCTCCACAAACATTTTTACTATCGTTCACATGAACACATCCGATACGATCGATGCCAATTTTTTCGTCAAATTCACTTAAAAAATCATCAAACTTCGTCATATCGTATCCGGCATCGTTCAAATGACAAGTATCAATGCATACTTTCAAGTATTCAGAATGATCTACACCTTCTATAATTTTCTTTAGCTCATCCAAATTTCCTATCTCTGTTCCTTTTCCCGCCATCGTCTCCAGACAAATATATGTCGATTCTTCCGTCGTCAATACCTGGTTTAATCCATCGATAATATTTTGAATGCCCTCTTCTCTCGTCTGTGACACATGACTTCCAGGATGTAAAACGAGACGTGTCATTCCTAATTTCGCACAACGATCCATTTCTTCCCTTAGAAATTGAATTGCGAACCTGTGATTATCAGGTTTTGCAGTATTTGCTAAATTGATGATATACGGTGCATGCACGACGACATCTACTGGATCGATCCCATTTTCTTCCATCAATTGATATCCTTCTTGCGTCAACTTATCATCGATCGGATAGCGCGCTGTATTTTGTGGAGCTCCCGTATAAAACATAAATGTATTCGCTCTATAACTAACCGCTTCTTTTACACTTCCCACAAGTTGTGTATTTTTCTGAAAAGAAACGTGTGACCCTATGATTAATTCCTTCATAACAACCTCCGTTTTATTATTATACCATGCTTTATAAAAGAATAAAATGAGATCTACTTATTTTTCACAAAACTTTAATGCAAAGAAAAAAAGGAGGATAAAACTCCCTTTTCATATTGTATTTTTAATACATTTCAACTATTCTGTTTCTGTATCTTCTTGCCATTCACCGTTGGCATCCATTGTAAAGCTGTATCCAGAAATTGTGATTGTTGAACCGCTTCCAACAGTTCCGTTTGTAATTACTAAATTGTGACGATCTGGTTTTGTTCCCTTATAATTGATATTTGCTGTCTTTTTAGTTCCAGCTGCCCCACTATTCATTAATGGTGTAAAGGAAACTGTACCAACTACTGTTTGTGGCGAGTCTGGTGAGATTGTCGTATCTTTGATCATTTCAGTAGCAATTGTATTTTCCATTGCTTTGACATAACCATACGCACCATTCTTAGCTGATCCCTTTCTAGCATCGTCGATTACTCCCATAATTAAAGGTGTTGCAATCAATGCGATAACTGCTAAGATTACGATAACTGCTAACAACTCAATCAACGTAAACCCTTTTGAATTTGTCTTCATATTCTCCTCCTTCTATTATTACAATAATAATATACCATTATTTTAACTAAGAATCAAGCTATTTCATGCGCCGAGCTCATAAAATCCCATGATTTTACAATTGATCCAATACAAAAAACATCCCATAGGATGTTTTACGCTTTTCTATATTTATATGTGTATTTTACTTCTACTTTTACATTTGGTTGTTTTACAAATTCTTCTAATGTCGTTCCAACCGTCTGTTCAAATTTACTTGCACTTACGTAATTATCTAATAATGGTAAAGAATAAATATCGTATTTATATCTAAAACGTGATCTCACTTGGATTTCTTCTGTACGGTATCCACGATTCGTATCATCGAGTCTTGATTCTTCATCGTAGCTAGACCATGACGTTGTAATCATCGTTTCATCATCACGATATGGGAAACTTGAATTCGTAACAGAACTATACGATATGTACCGTCTTGTTGCACCGTTACACCAACGCCACATTAAATCCGTATAAGAATACATTGGAGACTCATTATCTTTTTCAGTGTATTTTTCTCCAGGTTGCTCGACCGCATACTTTCCATTTTTCCAATATACTTTCTTTTTACCATCCATATAATACCAACGGTATCCAATCTCTCGTGTGATAGATCGATAGTCTTTCTCATCTGGATAAGAAAGTGACCATGGAGATGGATCGGATTCAATTTGTGATGTTTCATCTTTTGTTGCGTATCCACTTGGCTGTTCAGAACTATATGCGGAACAGTTCGCATTCGGATTAGAATAGAATTTCCACATTTTATCTTGATAACGATAGTAATTTTTTTTCTCCTCTTCGATCGTTACAATATGTGCATCTACTGGTGCTTCTGGAATCAAATCCATTTGTTTTGGTAAGTTTATCTTATATTTTTTATCTTTTTTAGATTCCAATTGATCTTCCGTCAAATAATCACTCCACATACCGTAATTCGTTTCAAACGTGTAATAATTATAAGAAGGTACCAACTCTACATACACATTCCCAGATGGCATTTTATCTGATTCTTTCCAGTTTCCATATCTTTCTTCCGTCGCACAGAAACCACAACCAGTTAGATTCACTGCCATATGATAATCTTCTTTATATTTTGTAATCGTCACTTTTCCTTTGCAAGCATCTTTTCCATTGTTTGCTTCTTCACTCGATAGCGTACCGTCCTTAATTAAATCATCGATATCCAATGTAATAGATTTTCCTTCTACTGTTGGTAATATTTTTTGTTCTCTTGCAGAAGAAAGTGCTGCCCTCTCGATCGTATCTTCGATTTTATTGCATTTCTTATTTTTACTACTCTTTTGTACGATAATAAAAATAAAAATGATAATAAAGACAACAAGAGCAACAATACCGATTCGAATCATTAAAGTTTTTTTATCAATTTCCTTATGTACAATTGGTGCTCCTTCTGCATTTACATATCCTTCCTGCTTCATTTCAGTCCCTCACTTTATAGTATTATCATAGCATAAATCAATTGGTTTGAAAAGAAAAAAGATGAACTAATCATCTTTTGGTACCATAATTTCATTTTCTTTTGGTATCGCTATCGTATCCTGTAGCGAGCTTGGCTTGTAATTAAAAATTTTTTGATTTTTTAACGCATCATATATAGATGGAGCCCCTACAAAAGTAAACAGTCCTACCCATATCGAATCCAACCATGAAACGTCGTAAAAAACATTCGCAAACGGCATTCCGACAAGAAAAGAAAATAAGAAATTTAACAAACATACTTGCCATTTTTTTCTGACGAACTTCATCGATTTACACTTCTGTATGAATACCATACTAATCATACTAAACGTAACACTGATGACAAGTAAATCGAGTAATTTAGCCGGAAATAATTGTTCCATTTATCATACACCCTTCCTCTCCTATTTTCTTATATTCCGTATAAAAATTATTTTGTATTGATTTTAACTAGTTTTGAATATATTTTAACAGGTGATATGTGTGAAAAAACTAGTTTTACTACTCTTGTCTATCATTATTTTTGTCGGTTGTGAAGATAAAGCGATCGTACGAGAAAAAGTAAAAACGATGATTCGGCAAACGGAATATCAAAAAGTAGCAATCAATTACCCTATTACCAATCATGAAAAATTGGATGCGCAAATAAAGAAAGATGTCGATCTCGACTATCAAAAATTTCAAAGAGATACAAAATCTCTCTCAACACCGTCCGAATTTAATCTATCTTATACTTATAATATACTACATGAACGATATGTAATAATTACTCTCACGACAATGTCACAATCAGATGCATTAGAACATTCAAACAATAAAATTCATACATACGTCTTAGATCAGAAGGAGAAAAAAATATTGACACTCGAAGACTTCATTTCGAAAGAGGAATTAAAAAAAATTCTCCCCCTCATCAAAGAGGCGTTACTTTCAAAGTATAAAGACTGTATTTTAATGGAAAAGTTTTCAGAAATGATGGTACCTGATTTTGATAAGTTTTCCCTCTTTACATTAACAGAAGATTATCTTATTTTGTACTACAATCCAAATCAATTGACAGCCGGATATGAAGATATCATTTCTATAGCACTTCCTTTAGATAAGATTGGTTTAAACATCGAATTCGAACGTGGTGTTTTTGAAGAAGAAGAACACGATGTAATTCCTATACCAGAAAAAGTAATCGATCCTAATAAAAAAGTCATCGCACTTACCTTTGACGATGGGCCTAGTTACTATACAGATCAAATTTTGAAACTATTAAAAAAAGAAGAAGTGACAGCTACTTTCTTCTTAATCGGAAATAAAATTAATCGATACCAAGAAACGGTCCAAACGATGTTGAAAAATGGGAACGAAATTGGGAATCACTCTTTTTCACATAAATGGCTAACAAAATTAGATCATGATGGTCTACAAGAAGAAATTACCTTGACACAGAATGCAATCAAGAATTTAACGGGATTTACTCCACGCGTATTTCGTCCTACTTATGGAGCCGTAAATGATGATTTAAAACACCAAGTAAATTTAACTCCCATTATGTGGACAGTTGATTCATCGGATTGGAAAATTAAAAATGCAAATACAATCGCAAATCGTGTTTTAAAATCTTGTCAAGATACATCGATTATCTTAATGCACGATACACATAAACGTTCTTATGAGGCATTAAAAATCATCATACCGTCTTTGAAAGAACAAGGTTATCAATTTGTGACTGCAAGTGAATTAGAGACAGTCAAAAAAATTCGAGCAAGGGCAAAATTCGATGCAGCAGAATGATACGACAGAACAACAAATCGAACTACTTACGATACAACTGATTGCCGCAATGGGATTTCTTCTTACCGTTGTCATATCTATCATTCTAACCTATGACAAAATACTTTCTCTTTCTGATCAACCACGTCTCTTTTCGGATGAAGAATCAAGAAAATTAAGTTACTTCAACAGTGTTTTGATCATCATCGTCGTATTGATTTATCTTTACGTAGGATATGGAAATATTCAAATCGCCAAACAAGAAGGAAAAAGGGCAACGAATTTATATTTACAAGAATTTAATTCGGCACTTGCCTTTCTCGCCGCAATTGTCGGCTATTATATCGTCACTCACGATTCTTCTAATGGATTTACGATTGCCGATACCGCATTATTATAATTTGCTAGGCCGTATGTTATTTGCCTGCTTTTCAAATAACATACGGCCCATAAAAAAGAGATGCTTTCACATCTCTTTTATCGAC
>ENA-ORSK01001618-ORSK01001618.1-human-gut-metagenome-genome-assembly--contig:-NODE-1618-length-17136-cov-12.255957_pt1 | contig 17136 bp, 14 predicted proteins | sample MGYA00242192_ERZ509159 | MGnify/ENA primary metagenome ERZ509159 (study PRJEB26280, sample SAMEA2338663) | human gut metagenome | biome: human gut; feature: human-associated habitat; material: faeces...
GAAAACCTCCGGTTTTCATCCGTTTTGACGTACACGCCGTCAAAGCCGGAATAAATTTAAGGGACTGCGGCCCCTTAACAACCCCAAGGATCGCAAAAGGAGCGGCAAATGCCGCTCCTTTTTGCGTGCTGTAAGCTCTATCCAATTTCGCTGCCGCCGGGGATGCTTTCCGGCTCCATTACGGTGAGCATGGAGAGGGTCTCCCCCTCGCCATCATCGGTTATGGAGGAAAGTATCATGCCCTGGCTTTCTATGCCGGCTATCTTCCGGGGGGCAAGGTTCGCCGCGATGACCACCGTGCGGCCTATGAGCTTCTCAGGCTCCGGGTACCACTTGCGAATGCCGGAAAGTATGGTGCGGGGCTGGGCTTCGCCGCAGTCCAGCGTGAACTGCAGAAGCTTCTTGCTCTTCTCTACGAACTTGCAGTCTATGACCCTGGCGGTCTTCATCTTTACCTTGCAGAAGGTGTCAAAGTCTATAAGCTCCTGAGGCTCCTCGTCCTTGGCCTCCTCTGCCTTGGGCGCGGGGGCTGCGCTGGCGGAGGCTTCGGCGGCGTGGGAGGCTGCGTTCTCCTTTTCCAGCTCCTCAAGCTCCTTCTTAACGTCTATGCGGGGGAACAGGGCCTCGCCCTTGTGAACCCGTGTGCCTGCGGGCAGCTTGCCGAACCCGCGGGCTTCGTAGGCGGTGAGTTCGCCGGAAACGCCAAGCTGCTCAAAGAGCTTAGGCGCGGTGTTGGGCAGGTAGGGCTGAAGGAATATGCCAACTATGCGGAGGCTTTCCGCAAGGTTGTACATGACGGTGGCCAGCCTGTCCTTTTTGGCCTCGTCCTTTGCCAGTATCCATGGCGCGGTCACGTCTATGTATTTGTTGCATGCGCCTATGAGGGCCCATATGGATTCCAGTGCCTCGGGGGCCTTGAATTCCGTCATGTACCGCTCCAACTTCTCCGGCAGGCCATCGGCAAGGGCGATTATGGGATCGTCCTCCTCCGGCACGGGGCGGGCGGGGGCGGGGACAACGCCGCCGAAGTACTTGTCTATCATGCTCACCGTGCGGGAGAGCAGGTTGCCAAGGTCGTTTGCCAGGTCGGAATTTATGCGGTAAATAAGCGCCTCGTTGGAGAATACGCCGTCGCTGCCGAAGGGCACTTCCCGAAGCAGGAAGTAGCGTATGGCGTCCACGCCGTAGCGGTTGCAGAGCTTGACGGGGTCCACCACGTTGCCCTTGGACTTGCTCATCTTGCCGCCCTCAAGTATCAGCCAGCCGTGGCCGAATACCTGCTTGGGCAGGGGCTCGCCCAGCGCCATGAGCATTATGGGCCAGATTATGGTATGGAACCTGACTATCTCCTTGCCGACCAGGTGGACGTCCGCCGGCCAGTATTTTTTATACAGGCTGTCGTCGTCCGAGCCGTAGCCCAGCTTTGTTATGTAGTTGGAGAGGGCGTCCAGCCATACGTATACCACGTGCTTCTCGTCAAAGTCCACGGGTATGCCCCAGGTGAAGCTGGTGCGGGATACGCAAAGGTCCTCAAGGCCGGGCAGCAGGAAGTTGTTCAGCATCTCGTTGGTGCGGGCGGGGGGCTGTATGAAGTCCGGGTGATCCTTTATGTACTGTATAAGGCGGGGGGCATACTTGCTCATCTTGAAGAAGTAGCTCTCCTCCTTGACCTTCTCCACCGGCCTGCCGCAATCCGGGCAGCAGCCGTCCTTGAGCTGGCGCTCCAGCCAGAAGCTCTCGCAGGGGGTGCAGTACCAGCCCTCGTAGGCGGACTTATATATATCGCCCTGCTCGTACAGCCTGCGGAATATCTTCTGAACGGCTTTTACGTGGTAATCGTCGGTGGTGCGGACAAAGCCGTCGTTGGATATGCACATGAGCTTCCAGAGATCCTTGAAGGAAGCTACTATCTCGTCCACGTACTGCTTGGGGGTAATGCCCTTGGCCTTTGCCTTGCGCTCTATCTTCTGGCCGTGCTCGTCGCTCCCGGTGAGGAAGTACACATCGTAGCCCGTCATGCGCTTGTAGCGGGCTATGGCGTCCGCCGCCACGGTGGTGTAGCTGTGGCCTATGTGCAGCTTGTCGCTGGGGTAGTATATGGGGGTGGTGATGTAGAAGGTCTTTTTCTCTGCCATGTATTTTCTCCTTAGTGGGTCGCCTGATTTTTTCTTATTTATATTATTGCATAATCTATTATAGTTTATTGACTCAGGCGGGCTTTGTCAATATTTGCGGGCAAAACCGGGACAAAATGATTCCCGCCCTTTCCGCTTTTATCTTTGCCCTTAATATGGTAGAATAACCTTAATACTGTACATTTTCGGAGGAGGCCCCCTGTTATGGATAAAAACCGGTTTTTCAGAGCCATACCCAAGGTGGATACGTTGATAGAGCAGTGCGATTCGGCGGGGCTCTTTGACCGCTACGGCCGGGAGATCACCGTTGACTGCATTCGTGAGCGCACCGAGGCCCTCAGAGAGTTCATAGGAAAGTCCGAGGACGAGACGGAGATTATCCGCCGCACGGAAAGCCTCCTGCCCGACATAGCGGCGGCGGCGGAAAAGCTCTTTTCCCCCAACCTTAAGCCCGTCGTCAACGCCACGGGAACTGTGCTGCACACCAACCTTGGGCGGGCGCTCATATCCAGAAAGCACGCCGAACACCTCATGGCGATAGTCTCCGGCTATTCCAATCTGGAATACGACCTTGAGGCCGGGGCCAGGGGGGAGAGGTATTCTCACTTTGAAAAGCTGCTCTGTAAAATAACCGGCGCAGAGGCGGCCATGGCCGTAAACAACAACGCGGCGGCCGTAATGCTCACCCTGTCCGCCCTCTGCCGGGGCGGCGAGGTGCCGGTATCCCGGGGGGAGCTTGTGGAGATAGGCGGCAAGTTCCGGGTTCCGGACGTCATGGCCCAAAGCGGCGCAATAATGGTAGACCTTGGCACCACCAACAAGACCCACCTTTCGGATTATGAGGAGGCCATAAACGAGAACACCGCGGCGCTGCTGAAGGTGCATACCAGCAATTTCCGGGTGGTGGGCTTTACCGAGAGCGTAAGCGTGGCAGAGCTTGTAGAGCTGGGCGATAAGCACGGCCTGCCCGTCATAGAGGACATAGGCAGCGGCGTGCTGATAGACCTTTCCAAATACGGCCTCACCTATGAGCCTACTGTGCAGGAATCCATAAGGGCGGGGGCGGCCATAGTCTGCTTCTCCGGCGACAAGCTGCTGGGCGGGCCTCAGGCGGGCATAATAGTGGGCAGGAAGGAATACATCAAAAAGATAAAGAAGCATCCCCTGACCCGGGCGTTTCGGATAGACAAGTTCACGGCAGCCGCATTGGAGCTTACCCTTCAGGAGTACCTGTCGGAGGAAAATGCCATACGGAACATACCCGTGCTGCGCATGCTCACACAGCCGCCCATGGAAATTCGGGAGCGGGCGGAAAAGCTTGCCGCCATGCTGACAAACGTCAATGCCCGGGTGGAGGTCGTGGATTGCGAATCACAGGTGGGGGGCGGCTCCATGCCCCTTGAAAGGCTTCGGAGCAGCGCGGTAGCCCTGAAGCCCCTCTCCATGACCACCGCGGCCTTTGAGGAGGCGCTCAGGCGTGCGGAAAGGCCGGTTATATGCCGGGTGCAGGAGGACAGGGCGCTAATGGATATGCGCACGGTGCAGCCGGGCGAGACAGAGCTTATCGCGGCGGAGGTCGCCGGGATACTGGGGGTAAAATAAAATATGAAGAATATAATAGTAGGCACAGCCGGACACATAGACCACGGCAAGACCACCCTCATAAGGGCGCTCACCGGCCGCAATACCGATCGCTGGGAGGAGGAGCAGCGCAGGGGCATAACCATAGACCTGGGCTTTACCTGGTTCGACCTGCCCAGCGGCAACAGGGTGGGCATAATAGACGTGCCTGGGCATGAGAAGTTCGTAAACAACATGGTGGCGGGAGTAGTGGGCATGGATCTTGTGCTGCTGGTCATCGCCGCGGACGAGGGCATAATGCCCCAGACCCGGGAGCACGTGGATATACTGGGGCTTTTGGGAATAGAGAAGTGCATAATCGTATTGAACAAGTGCGACCTTGTGGACGAGGACTGGTTAGAGATGGTAAAGGAGGACATACGGGAGGAGCTGAAGGGCAGCTTCTGCGAAAGCGCGCCCATGGCGGAGGTTTCCAGCGTCACCGGGGCGGGTCTGGACAACCTGGTGAGCCTGATCGAGCACATGGCGGAGGAGGAGGTCACCCCCAAGGACATAGACACCATACCCCGGCTGCCCATAGACAGGGCATTCTCCATATCCGGATTCGGCACCATAGTTACAGGCACACTTATTTCCGGCCGAATACGCAAGGAGGATCAGCTTGAAATATACCCGGTGGATAAAACCTGCAAGATACGCAGCATACAGGTACACGGCAAGGATGCGGAGGAGTGCTTTGCCGGCCAGCGGGTAGCCATAAACCTTTCCAATATCAAAAAGAACGAAATACACCGGGGCTGCGTGCTGGCCCCCGTCAACAGCATGAAGAACACAATGATGCTGGACGTGCGGCTGCGGGTGCTGCCCTCCTCAAACCGGGTAATAGACAACCGCACCCGCCTGCACCTTTTTACCGGCACCAGCGAGGTGCTCTGCCGGGCGGTGCTTCTCGATAAGGACGAGATAGGCCCGGGCGAGAGCGGCCTTGCCCAGCTCCGCCTTGAGGGGGAGATAGCCGTGCGCCGTGGGGACAGGTTCATAGTGCGCTTTTATTCGCCCATGGAAACCATTGGCGGCGGCGTTGTCATAGAGGCCAACCCCGCAAAGAAGAAGCGGTTTGACGAAAGGGCCATATCCGAGATGACCGTCAAGGAAGAGGGCGGCCACGGGGATATGATAGAGCTGATAATAAAGCAGCACAGCGATTCCGCCATAACCGCAGCGGAGGTGGCAAAGCTCACCGGCCTTACCGCCGAGGAGACCATGGCGGAGGTGGAAAAGCTCGCGGAGCAGGGGCTTGTCGCCACCTTCCCCATGAAGAAGGACGTATACCTGATGCACGCCTCCTACCGGGACAAGGTGGCTGACGATATGGTGGCATACCTTGAGGATTTCCATAAAAAGAACCCGTACAGGCTGGGCAGCCGCAAGGCGGAGCTTAGGGTGCGGTTTTTGAGCAAGCTCAAGCAGAACGTATTTGACGAATTCATGCAGCGCCTTGAGGACACGGGGCGCATAAAGCGCAGCGGCGAGTTTATCTGCGAGGGGGGCTACGAGATACCCCACGACGAGATATATCAGAAGTTCGAAAGCGCCCTGACCGCCATGCTGGACAAGGCGGGCTTTGAGTTTATAAGGCTTGCCGATATACAGCTGCCCGGCATACAGCCCGCCATGGCGGAGGATCTTTTGCAGCTTTTAGCCGCCGAGGGAAAGGTGGTGCTGCTCTCTGACGACCTTATTACACTGCCCAAGTATACCGACATGGTTGCGGCAAAGGCAAGGGAAATACTGGCCGCCGAGGGCAAGATCTCCATCGCCATGATACGCGACATGATAGGCACCAGCCGCAAGAGCGCCAAGCCGCTCCTCGAGTACCTGGACAATATACGCGTCACCAGGCGAAACGGCACCGAGAGCGAGAGGGTGGCGTATTAAAGAAAAGCCTGACAAAAAATACAATTGCAGATGAAAAATCCCTGTCGGAGCTTCACCGGCAGGGTTTTGTTTGTGTTGGAGTTTAACTATTGCCGCCTGATTCCCGCCAGCCGGATTCTTTGATACGGCTGCGTAAGCGGGATAAAGCCGGAGCCGCTATCCCTTGGTTCTTTGGGAGCTTTCTTCCAAGAAAGCGGGGGCCTTTGGGTACTTTCGGCCCACGAAAGTACCGCGCCGCAGGCAAAAGGGGCGGTGGAAGCAATACGGGCGTTGGAGTTTAGTCGCTGCCGCCGGATTCCAAACCGCCCCCCCAAAAAATCATTTATCATCCTCCGTCACAGCCCGGCTATGTCGTCGAGCAGGGCGTCTACCTCGGCTTGGGTGGTTGCCCAGCTCGTGCAGAAGCGCGCGACAGTACCCCGGGGCGTGGCCGCTCCCTCCTCGAAGTAGTAGCCCCGGGCCAGCGTTTCCCTTTGCTGCGGGGTCAGTATGACGAACTGCTGGTTGGTGGGGCTGTCCACCCAGAAGGGTATGCCCTTGGCCGCAAAGGCCCGCTTTATCTGCATGGCAAGCTCGTCGGCCCGCCTCGTCCTTTCAAAATACTCGCCGCTCTCCAGCATGAGCGCAAATTGCAGCCCCATCAGCCAGCCCTTTGCCAACACCGCGCCGTGCTGCTTCATGTACGCCTTGAAGCGGTATTGGAGGCGGGGCTCCGTGATGATGAGGGCCTCGCCGAAAAGTGCGCCGCACTTTGTCCCGCCGATATAGAACACGTCCGTAAGCTCCGCAAAGTCCTTCAGGGTAAGGTCGTTATCCTCTGCCCCCAGGCCGTACCCCATCCTGGCCCCGTCCACGAACAGGTACATGCCGTATTTTTTGCAGACCTCGCTGATGGCGCGAAGCTCCCTCTTGGAATACAGGGTGCCCTGCTCGGTGGGGAAGGAAATATATACCAGCTTGGGCTCCGTAAGGTACTCCGGGGCGCCGCCCTCGTAATACTCCGCCGCGCAGGCGGCGATCTGCCGCGAGGTGAGCTTGCCGTCGGTATTGGGGAGCCCGAGTATCTTGTGGCCGGTGCTCTCGATGGAGGCCGCCTCGTGGCAGTTGATATGCCCGGTGTCGGCCGCGATAACGCTCTGTACCGGGGAAAGCGCCGCCGCGATCGCGACGATATTCGCCTGCGTCGCGCCGGGGACGAATTTTATCATGGCGTCCTCCCTGGCGATCAGCTTCTTTATGACCGCCTCCGCCCTGCCGCACCACTGGTCCTCACCGTAGCCCGCATAGCTGGCGGCGTTGATTTCCGTAAGCCCGTCGAGTATGGACTCAAGGGCCCCCCGGTTATAGTCGTTGTTAAATCTTATCATTTCAAATACCTCCTCGTCATTCCACAGCCCGCGGCAAGCCCTTATCGTATACTGTCGCGTGAATTTATTATACAACCATTTATGCCTTTATAAAATATACCATCAGTTGACAAGAGCACACAAGCCCGAAAGGCTTGTTCAGAGTGTCAAAAAAGTGGCTGAATGCCACTTTTTTGACACTCTAAAAGGAGCAGCCTGCGCTGCTCCTTTTATATTGCCTGTAAGCTTTAGCCTACGATGAAGCCGTACTTCAGGGGATCGATGGGGTCGATGGCATAGGTGGCCTCGCCGGTAAGGTAGGCGGTGCCGGTGATGAGAGGTATGACGGCCTTGTAGCCGCACTCATCGACTTCCTTCTCGATAACGCCCTTGAACTTGGTGCCCATGAAGGATTCATAGATGAAGGGCTCGCCAACCTTCAGCTCGCCCTTTGCATACAGGGTGCCCAGCTTGGCGCTGGTGCCGGTTCCGCAGGGGGAACGGTCGGCGGAGCCTTCGCCGAAGATAACGACGTTGCGCTTGTTGGCGTCGGGGGATACGTTGTGGCCGTAGAACTCGATGAGGTCTACGCTGGTGATGTCCAGGCGGGGATGCTGCACCTTGATTTCCTTGTTGATGGTGTGCAGCAGCTTCATGCCGAGCTGGGTGAGGTAGGGAACGGTCTTTTCGTTGATCTCGTCCACAAGGCCCAGCTTGTCGGTATCCACAAGGGCAAAGAAGGAGCCGCCGAAGGAGATGTCAAAGGTTATCTCCTTGCCGTCGATGACCACCTTCTGGTTGGGCTTATACAGGAAGGCGGGGACGTTCTCGAGGGTTACGCCCAGCACCTTGCCGTCCTTCACCTCGGCCTTGGTGCGGATGATGCCGGCGGGAGCCTCAAGCACTACCTCGGTGTAGGGCTCCTTGGCCTCTACCATGCCGGTCTCAACGGCCACGGTAACGGCGCCTATGGTGCAGTGGCCGCACATGTTGAGCCATCCGCCGGTATCCATGAAGAATACGGCAAAGTCGGCCTGAGGATCGATGGGCTCGCAGATGTACGCGCCGAACATGTCGTGGTGGCCGCGGGGCTCAAGCATCAGAGCAGTGCGGTAGTGGTTATAGTGCTTTTCCAGCCAGTGCTTGCGCTCGATGGGGGTGTTGCCCTCGGGCTTGGGGAAGCCGGAGTACACTATACGGCAGAATTCGCCTGCGGTATGGGCGTCGATGGCCTTGAAGCTCGCTTCGAACCTGTCAAGGTTTATCTTGGGGTTGTAATTCATGACCTGCTCTCCTATTTATTATATTTTAATGGCGCAAAAGGAGGCGCCAAAATGAAAACGCGAGTTACTGTAAAAATTTTGCTGTTGCGGAAAAATGTTTTCATCATGCCGTGAAGGAGGGACTAATGAAAAATTTATCAATCCCCAGTAACTATTATCACTCAAACAGATGCAAAAGTCAATAAGCGAATGCCCTCCGGCCATGTTATTTACTGCTGCCTGATAAATATTTTGCTATTGCTTCACAATCGGTATTGAAAAAACCGATGATTTATGCTATCCTGTCCCGGTAGAGAAAAGCGCTGCTTCAGCGCGGAAAGTATAAAACCCGGTGGAAACGGGCCGCATGGGGGCGGATAGGTACTGGTGTGCCTCCTGGTCTTCAAAACCAGCCGTTGGGCGTTAGTAGCGTCCTGGGTGGGTTCGATTCCCACACGTTCCCGCCACCAAGCGTTCGCGCCCCAAAAAGTTATTTTGGGGCGTGACTAATATTGAATAAATATTTGATACACCCCAAAAATAAATCAGCATACCATATTTTGTGTTCAAAAAATTCACGAATACAACAGTTGGTAATCTTAAACCAACCAAAGCCGGCATTAGAAAATGTGAAGGCTAATTTTCACGGTTGCGATAGACTTTTACAATATATTGATGTATAATTAGCTATACTCAGGGGGCAGTCTGTTCTAACGAATAGAAAAAGCTGATGGCGGCTTCCTGTCCGATCAACGTTTCTTATTATAAAATAAAACCAATTATTAAAAAGGAAAAGGAAGGGCATCATGAGGAAAATCAAACTTTTGCTCAAGCAGCATGTTGGCGCGCCTTGCGCGGCAATAGTAAAGCCCGGCGACAAGGTAGAAAAGGGCACACTGGTAGCCACTCCCACCGGTCTCGGCGCAAACATCTTCTCCTCCGTTTACGGCACGGTAGAGGAAGTAACCGACCAGGCCATAGTGATCCAGCCCGACGACGAGCAGCCTGACAGGTACATCCCCATAAAGAAGAGCGACAGCAAGCTGGAGATGGTCAAGGAGGCCGGAATAGTTGGCATGGGCGGCGCAGGCTTCCCCACCGGCGTAAAGCTGGGCGCAGACCTTCAGGGCGGCTACATACTCGTGAACGCGGCAGAGTGCGAGCCCGGCCTCAAGCACAACATAATGCAGCTTGAACAGCAGGCTGAAAAGACCGTCCGCGGCGTTGAGTACTGCATGGAAATGTCCAACGCCAAGAAGGCTATCTTCGCCATCAAGCGCAAGAACGCCAGGGCCATCTCCGCCATAAAGAAGGCCATTGCCGACAAGCCTGATATCAGCATTCATCTCCTTCCCGATATTTACCCCATGGGCGAAGAGCGTGCGGTAGTGCGCGAGTGCCTGGGCATTCTCCTTGAGCCCACACAGCTCCCCTCCGCGGCCCACGCAAACGTGGTAAACTGCGAGACCGTCCTCCGGGTAGCCGAGGCTATCGAGGATCAGAAGCCCTGCATATATAAGAACATATCCGTAGTTGGCAAGGTACATGGCGGACCCGAAGCACAGGTATTCATGGATATGCCCGTAGGCATTTCCGTTGAGGATATGCTGGACAAAGTGGGCGGCATCGACGGCGAGTACGGCGAGATAATAATGGGCGGCGCGTTCACCGGCCTTCCCACCGAGCTCGACGCCCCCACCACCAAGACCACCGGCGCTATCATAGTCACCATACCCTTCCTCGATCTCCATGGCGCAAAGGTAGGCCTTCTGGTATGTGCCTGCGGCGGCGGCGAAGCCCGCATGCGGGATATAGCCAAGAAGTACAACGCCGAGGTCGTATCTGTGACCTTCTGCAAGCAGGCCATCGAAGTAAAGCCCGGCGCGCCCCGCAAGTGCGAGAACCCCGGCAACTGCCCCGGCCAGATCGCAAAGGTGCTGGAGATGAAACGCGCAGGCGCGGAGTACCTCATCATCGGCAACTGCTCCGATTGCTCCAATACCGTAGTTACCTGCGGCACCCTGAAGATGGGCTTGAAGGTAATACACCAGACCGACCATGTGATGCGCACCATACATCACCCGCTGTACAGGCACCTGACCATCAGCAAGACTGTGGATCAGGATCTGAGCGAGTTTTAATGCACTTAAGCTATCGTGAAAATGGCTTTCGGCCATTTTCACGATGCCAGAATTTTAGTGGTTTAACTTAAGCCAAAACTTAAGTACCAAATATAATTTATATAGGAGGAAACACATGTCTATTTCAGCCGAATACGCACTTGAGCACAAAAACGACCCCGCCGTATTGTGCTGCAGAGCAGAAGCTGGCGTAGTGCTTTCCGAGCACAACCTCGAAGACCCAGCCATCTTTGATGACCTGGTAGAGTCTGGCCTGCTCAAGCTCGACGGTGCCGTAACCATCGGTCAGGCCATGGGCGCGACCCTCACCAAGACCGCTGACTCACTCACTCCCCTGACTCCCGACCTTCTCGAGGGTATGAAGGAAGTAGAGGAAGAGGCTCCCGCCGCTGAGGAAGCCGCTCCCGTAGCCGCTGCCCCCGCAGCAGTTAACGGCGGCGTACTTAAGATTCATATCGACGAGGGCAAGGGCATTGATCTGGAGCTTCCCATAGGCGCTTTCGCAGCTGCCGGTACTGCCGGCGCTGTAGTACCTGCCACAGTAGCAGGCGCTGCCGCTCCCGCAGAGGAAGAGGTAGAGGAGAAGGTTATCCGCACCCTCACCCGCAAGCACTTTAAGATCACCGAAGTAAAGCGCGGTCCCGAGACCAAGATAGAGGGCACCACCCTTTACATCCGCGAAGGCATCGAGAAGGAGTGCGTAGATTCTCAGGAGCTGGTACACGATCTGAAGATCGACATCATAACTCCCGCTGAGTATCACACCTATTCCGAGACCATCATGGACGTACAGCCCATCGCCACCAAGGAAGGCGACGATGTACTGGGCGCAGGCGTTACCCGCGTTCTGGACGGCGTCGTAATGATGCTGACCGGTACCGATGATAACGGCGTACAGATCGGTGAGTTCGGTTCCTCCGAGGGTATCCTCGATGAGAACATCATGTGGGGCCGTCCCGGCTGTCCTGAGAAGGGTGAGATCTTCATCAAGACTCAGATGACCATCAAGGAAAAGACCAATATGACCCGTCCTGGCCCTCTGGCAGCACACCACGCTACCGACATCATCACCCAGGAGATCCGCGTTGCTCTGAAGAAGCTGGACGAGAGTCTGGTTGTCTCCACCGAGACCTTTGAGCAGAAGCGTCATCCCCACAAGAAGAAGGTGGTTATCGTCAAGGAGATCATGGGCCAGGGCGCTATGCACGACAATCTGCTTCTCCCCATGGAGCCTGTCGGCATGCTGGGCGGCAAGCCTAACGTAGACCTGGGCAACGTCCCCGTAGTCTGCAATCCTCTTGAGATACTGGACGGCGCTGTGCATGCCCTCACCTGCATCGGCCCCGCTTCCAAGGAAATGTCCCGCCATTACTGGAGAGAGCCCCTGGTTCTCGAGTGCCTGGCCGATCCCGAGATCGATCTCTGCGGCGTAGTACTCGTAGGTTCTCCTCAGATCAACGGCGAAAAGTTCTACGTATCCCGCCGCGTAGGCCAGACCGTAGAATCCATGGACGTTGACGGCGCATTCGTAACCACCGAAGGCTTCGGCAACAACCACGTTGACTTCGCAAGCCATCTGGAGCAGATAGGTATGCGCGGCGTTCCCGTAGTGGGCATGTCCTTCTGCGCGGTACAGGGCGCTCTGGTGGTCGGCAACAAGTACATGACCTCCATGGTAGATAACAATAAGTCCGAGGCCGGTATCGAGAACGAAGTCCTTGGCTGCAACACTCTCTGCCACGAAGACGCTGTCCGCGCCCTCGCAATGCTGAAGGCACAGATGGCCGGCGAAACCGTAAAGGCTCCCGAAAAGAAGTGGAACCCCAACGTTAAGGCCACCAACATCGAGCTGATCGAGACCGCCACCGGCAAGAAGATGGATCTGGTACCCAATGAGCAGTCCCTGCCCATGAGCCAGAAGCGTAAGGAAAAGTACAACTAAAGATATGCTTAAGTTCGGCGATAAGATCATCTACATAGAAGGCGTTCTTGTGGAGATAAGGGATGACGGCTCCGCCGCCATAGACCTTAAAGGGCGCCTCGGGTATCTTGAGATACCTCAGTGGATGCTGCTCCATGAGCATCCATTGGTAGTCGGCCAGGAGTTTGGCTGGAACATGAGTTTTCCGGAACAGCTCGGGCCTGTGGCCGCCCCCGTCCGATACCCTGAAATAACCAAAGCCGCAGAAGGAGAGACCTTTGTGATGGAGGGCAGGGTAAACGACGTACAGGACGGAGCCACGGGTTTGCAACTCACAAACTGCCCGGGTGGTTTCCGATTCCCCATGCGAATGTTCCTCACGGACTACGAAATAAAGAATGATCAGCCTGTGGCATGGACGATGAGCGCCCCTAAGCAGCTCAGCGCCGAGCCAAACAAAAAATACGTAAGCAATCACGATATGTACATGAGAAGGCAGGCAGAAATGCAGGCCAAAAAAGATAATTGAATTTTAATAGGAGGATAAAAATGAACTTAACAGTTGTTAAGGGACTACAGTCCGAAATTTTCGTTCCCGTTACGCCTCCGCCGGTATGGGCACCTGTAACCAAGCCCCTGAACGAGATGGTAATAGCCCTCGCTACCGCAGCAGGCGTACATCGCAAAGAGGATAAGCGCTTCAATCTGGCCGGCGACTTCACCTGGCGCGAGATCTACGACAGCACTCCTTCCAGCGATCTGATGGTTTCCCACGGCGGTTACGACAACAGCGACGTCAACAAGGACATCAACTGCATGTTCCCCATCGACAGGCTTCATGAGCTTGCCAAGGAAGGCTTCATCAAGGGCGTAGCTCCCGTTCATATAGGCTTCATGGGCGGCGGCGGCAACATTGAAAAGTTCACCCATGAGACCGGTCCGGCAATTGCCAAGCGCCTCAAGGATGAGGGCGTAGACGCCGTATTGATGACCGCTGGCTGAGGCACCTGCCACCGCTCTGCAGTTCTTGTGCAGAGAGCAATCGAATCCGTAGGTATCCCCACCATCATCATCGCGGCTCTGCCCCCCGTTGTTAAGCAGACCGGTACCCCCCGTGCCGTTGCTCCCCTGGTTCCCATGGGCGCAAACGCCGGCGCTCCCCACAATGTAGAGCAGCAGACTGCAATAGTCAAGGCTACATTGGAGCAGCTGGAGGAGATCACCACTCCCGGCACCGTAGTACCCCTTCCCTTCGAATATCAGGCCAAGGTCTAATCCTCAAGGGAATAAATAAAAAAGAGGCCCCATAGGGGCCTCTTTGAGACTGTCGAAAAACCCTGGGGTTGATAAGGGGCCGCAGCCCCTTATGTTTAATCCGGCTCTGACGACATGTGCGTCAGAACGGATGAAAACCCAGAGGTTTTCGTACTTTGCGGATTTTGCCGCCCGGGAGCGAATGCGAGAGGCAAAACCCGTAAAACTCAAAAAAGTGGCATTCAGCCACTTTTTTGACACTCTAATAATGATCCCCCCGCTATGCGGGGGGATCATTATTTATTGTCTGTTTAGCCCAGATCCTGCTTGTTCATCTTATCCAGCTGCCTTTTACGCCTCATGTTTTCCCGGCAGAGGAAGTATATGCCAAGGAGTATCAACGTGGGCAGGTTGGTACCGAGGAAGGTGGTGAGCATACTGACCACTATTTCACCTGTGGTGGCCCCGTCGAAAATGGCGAAGCTGAGCAGGGCTATGAGGGAGTAGATGAAGGTAATTGCCGGCAGTATGAGGCCTATATACTTATTGTCCATGCGGGAAAGGAATATCTCCAACACACACAGCCCAATGGGCAGCACTATGAAAAATAAGAACGTCATCATGCTGAAGTTTACCATCTATTGCCCCTCCTTGCGGGTCTTTTTATACTCGTTTATCAGAAGCTTGGCGGTGTCGAAGTCCAGCCTGTCGTCTACGGCCAGATGCTTTACCATTGCTATGTAAGGGTCGGACTCGGTAGATTCGCTCATTTTTATCTTCTGGATAAGCCGGTCCAGCCGCAGCCGCACTGTGGGGTAGCTTACGCCGTACTGGGCCGCAATCTCCTTCAGGGAGCCTGAGGCAAGCAGGAACCGCTTTATGAAGGCAACGTCTTCCTCCTCCAGGTTTGCAAGCCACTCCGGTATCATCTCTATTGCCATAGGACATAAACTCCTTTCTAATAATTAAAGTATAACCTAAATAATATTAAAGTCAATAATAAAGTTTACAATTCAAAAAATTGACATACATTCAAAAAGGCCAGGCATGCTGTTGACGCTTGCATATGCAGACAGTATAATTATAATAAGTGCGTTTGTGCTAATAAAAACAGGAAGGTGATGTAACTAAAATGGAATGTGACAGTTGCGACGTGGGCAATGGACGACTTAGTTAAAAATATATTGATAATGGCGGCGCTGCTGGCGCTGTCGGCATATTTTTCGGCTACAGAGACCGCCTTCAACTCCATGAACAGGACCCGGGTGCGGGCCATGGCGGAAAAGGGGGACAAGGACGCGGAGCTTGCGCTGAAGCTCTCGGAAAACTATGACAGGCTGCTGTCCACCATACTTGTGGGCAACAACATAGTAAATATAGCGCTTGCGGCCATCGGCACGATGATATTCGTAAACATTTACGGCGCAAGCGGCGCGGCCATCTCCACAGGCGTCGTGACAGTGCTGGTGCTCATATTTGGCGAGATATCGCCAAAGAGCCTCGCAAAGGACTGTCCCGAGAAGTTCGCCCTGAAATCAGCCGCCCTTCTTAGGCTGCTCACAGTGATACTCTGCCCGCTGAATTGGCTGTTTTCCCTGTGGAAAAAGCTGCTCAACAGAGTATTCAGGCTGGAAAGCGACAATAAGATGTCTCAGGAGGAGCTTTTGATGCTCGTTGACGAGGTCCAGCAGGAGGGCAGCATAGACGGCAGCGAGGGCGAGCTTCTGAAGAACGCAATAGAGTTCACCGAGAGGGAGGCGGAGGACATACTCACCCACCGGGTGGATATGGAGGCGGTGTCCAAGGACGCAAGCAAGGAGGATATTGCCAAAGTGTTTTCCGAGACAAAGTATTCCCGCCTGCCGGTGTATGATGGGGATATTGACAACATAATAGGCGTTATACACCAGAAGGACTTTTATACGGGCAACGGCATAATTGACCGGGATATAAGCCATATAATCGCCCCTGCGGTGTATGTGCTGAAAAACGAGAAGATAAGCAGCATACTCAAGCTCCTGCAAAGAAAGAAGGCCCACGTGGCGGTGGTGCTGGACGAATACGGCGGCACCTGCGGAATGATAACCATGGAGGATATACTGGAGGAGCTGGTAGGCGAGATATGGGACGAGCATGACGAGATCACAGAGACAGTCCAGCAGACCGGCGAGAACAGCTTTACCGTGGACGGGGCAATGGATATGGACGACTTCGTAGGCTACTTCGGCATAAAGGCGGACACCGACGCTACCTCTGCAGGGGGCTGGATAACCGAGCAGCTTGGTCACATACCTGAGGCGGGGGACACTCTGGAATACGAAAATCTGAACATAAAGGTGCTTTCCATGGACAACCACCGCATAGAGAAGTTTCGGATAGACCGGGTGTGCCGGGCGAAAGCCGAGGCTGGGATCAGCGAGTAAAAGGAAATACAAGAAGGAACGGCAATGCCGTTCCTCTTATTATGCGTGTTATTTATCGGCGCAGCGCCTTGGGCTTGCCCAGAATCTCCGCGTATATTACTGCCCGCCTGCAGGCGTCCCGGTCTGCGGCGGAGAGGAAGGGGCGAGAGGCGGGCTCTGCCGGTGAGCGGGGACGAGCTCCTGCGGCATCGGCCCCGGAGTGAACGCCGGGGTGGGTATGGCTGGTCAGGCTGCACTCCACGCTTTCGGTGCCCTCCCCCTCTGTGGAGGCATAGTTCATGCTGCCGGAGGAAGCCTCCTTAAAGGGCTCCGCTGGCTGGAAGGCCTCGGGCCGGTCATGGGTGCAGAGCTCAACGTCGGGTTCGGGTCTGGGAGCCGCTGCCGGGCGGTAGGCGCCGCTTCTGGGGGCGTAGGGCGTGCCTTGCCGAAGGGGCCGCTCAAACTGTGCTGAGGCCGCCTCGCTGCGCTGGGGGCGCGCCGCACCGCCGGCTTTTCTTTTAGCCTTGCCCTCTTTGGCAATGTAGGATATGGCGTAAAACAGTATCGCTAAAAATATCAGGCCGCTCATGGCCACACCTCCTTTGCCCTGGAATATGGCTCATACATCAGGAGTTCTTGGAGCTGTCGCCCGCTATGGCGTCCCGCATGTGGGTGTCGGAGATCACGTTCTGCATCTGGTAATAATCCATCACGCCCATTTTGCCGCTGCGCAGCGCTTCCGCGACCAGCTCCTGGAGCTGAAACTCATCCGCGGTCAGCGGAATGCGCAGCCTGCTCAGCGCGCCGATGATTTCCTCCATGCTGCCTTGTGTTCCCTCCCCGCGCTTATTTTCTCCTCCATTCTACCACATCCCCCTCCCTGCGAACAGTCCATTTTCTCCCCACACGCACGTTTTCCCCACGCAGCACATAAGCTGTAGTGAAAAAAGCGGAAAGGAGCTGTTTTCCCCTTGAAAAAGATTCAGCCTACATATTCTGCCTACACCCGCGAGGACATGGACGCGCTTTTCGGCACGCGCCCTGCCACCAGCACTGCGCAGTCCATCTCCTGTCCGGACGGTTATGCCGCCTACACCATTGAGGCGGGCGACACGCTGCGCTCCATTGCAGAAACCCGCGGCATCACGCTGACCGA
>ENA-ORSK01001620-ORSK01001620.1-human-gut-metagenome-genome-assembly--contig:-NODE-1620-length-17098-cov-3.522737_pt1 | contig 17098 bp, 11 predicted proteins | sample MGYA00242192_ERZ509159 | MGnify/ENA primary metagenome ERZ509159 (study PRJEB26280, sample SAMEA2338663) | human gut metagenome | biome: human gut; feature: human-associated habitat; material: faeces...
GGATTCCCACCGGCTTGACTACACACCCTTAGCTGGGCGCACGACTGGAAGTTGTGGTTTATATTTTATTTTCAAATTATGGACTGCTCAATAAATGCTTTTACTGCATATACATCTTTTAATTCTTCATATCGCGGAAATCCATTAGAATTATGCTTTGAGTAAGTCAAATGGAAAATATAGTAGATGTCCACATTTCTTCCGTTGTCAATAACATATAACACATCATCATTCGATTCACACTTTGCTGCTGCCCAAATTCTTTTGTCATATAAGAAGTGGTCTTCCCCAATTTCATTTTTCAATTCAGTAACAAACACTCCATCAGCCTGTGTTAATGGAATCATATACCAGTTAAAATCTTCCCCATATTTATCATATAAATCACTAAAAATTTCTTCTATTGTCATTATCAATTTCCCCTGTAAATTCCAATTTATCAAATTCAATAATCCTATTTATCTGCTACCTCATTGTAACATAAAACATTGTATCATGACATGTTTTGTATTATTATATCGTGCTTTATGTCACTTCATGGTAATCTCTTTATCACGTATACACTTTCTACGTTTTTATTTTCCTTTACAATGTACAAAAAGATCCAACCCATTCCTAATCCTAATAGAACGGGTTGAATCTTCATCTGCTCTTCTTATTGAAAGGGAGCCCAATTAATTTTGTCTAAACAAAATACCGGTAATTACTGCTTAGCTAAGTACGGTTCCATCGGCAAGTGTGATGGTATATCCATTGAAATTGATGGTTCCGTTGTTGGTGAGGCTGCTGATGGTACAGTCACCGGTCAGGTTCCAAGTGCTTCCGGCTTCGATTGTAAGGACTGCATTATCTGAAACGGCAGTTCCGTTTTGTGCATTGTCTACAATGTTGATGGTTCCGGTAAAGGTACTGTTTCCTTTCAAAGTCATAGTAAGAGTAGAAATTGTATCTACAACAATGTCACCGTTAAGTTCCTGCTGGTCTGCGGTAAATACCACCTGTGCGCCGTTTGCACCTGCCGTTCCCCAGCCATGGGATGCCGAGTTTCCACAAATATTCATCAGGTAAGAATCACTGTCGTGATTGGTAAGCTGAACACCGGAAAGGTCGATCTCACAGGCCGTATTGGTAATGTAGAACAGATCTCCATTGTTGGAGGTAAGGGATCCACCCGTCATAGAGAAAATGCTCGTTCCGACGTCTGCATCTCCGGACATGGACTGGTAAATCATCACATTATGGACATTTTCATCGGAGCTTGTTCCCTTCGTGTCACTCATATTTCCGTACACCGTACAGTTATCTAGGGTAATCGAATTCTTTCCTTCGATTACAAGTGCTTCGGAATTATTGGCCGTAAGTGTTGCATCTGAAACCGTTATTGCTGCGGTAGAATAAACAGCCGGGGAATTATATCCATTGGAGGTATAGGTTCCGCCATTTACATTGACCGTTCCACCGCCACGGTCAGACCGGATAGCTGCGGAAGAGTTCCCGGAAGTTTCAACAGTTAAGTTGCTTGCATTGGTTGTTCCACCACCGGTTGTCTGGATACCGCCGGAATTATCTGCTGTCGTTGTAATTGTAGAATCCGCAATATTTACAACCGTTCCTGATCCATAGCTGAATACACCGTTACCGTTCTGCGCGGAGGATGTCACCGTTGCATTCTGAATGGTTACATTGGCTCCGTCCGTAGCCAGTAAAGCAGCATTTACTCCATAAAAATCTCCGTTTTCCGTGTTGGAAGTTGCTCCTGCACTCTTATTTACAGTAATGTTATTAAGTGTTACTTCTGCCCCATCAACACGAAGCGCATTTTCATCGTCTCCCGTCGATTCATAGGTCTGATTTTCATAAGTGCCATCTTCAGTGATTGTGTTGGCACTGGCCCCTTGGGTCACTTCACCGGATCCACCAAAGGAACCGTCTCCCGGTCCTCCCTGCCCTCCGAATTGAGAGATTGTAGAGGCTTCTGTTATGACTCCATTTTCATCAAACGTAACCTGAAGAATGTCACCTTCACTAAGGTCATCTACGGTAATGGTATTGTTGTCTTTCGTAATCGTTGCTTCCGAAAGATCTACCGTTATAGTTGTATCTCCAACGATAAAGTTCTGCATTTCTCCTTCCGGTTTCTCCGGTGGTGCTTGATTATCTCCGCTCTGGTTCTGAGAGTCATTTTGATCCGGTGGAGTCTGGTGATTTTGATTATTGTCATTCGGAACAGACAACTCTCCCAACCGAAGAGTTACACCAGTATCATTGATTGCAGTAATCTGTCCTACGACAGTTGTGCCTGCATAAGCTATATTGGATGCCAGTGCACTATTTACACTTTCCTGAACGGTGTCGCTCGTCAAACTGTTATCTGTACCATTAGCAGTGCTGCAAGCTGCTAAGGATAGCGCCATGGCAACTGCACAGGTCATTGTTAATACTCGTTTCATTCTGATCACTCCTCTTTTTGATTTATTTGTGACAGTTTAACCAATCTGTCCCATACGACGGATTATGAATGACATGGATATATTTCCCGCTATTTACTTCATTATATCCATTTTCATCATCATGGCTTCTTAGATTACATTTGCCATGGCTTGTTTTGGGATATTTTCACTCCTTGAAGCTCTGTTATGTCCAATATCTCTCATAGACTCTATTCTTTAATTCTTTAATTCCTGATTTTCCTTGGTTTGAACTGTTACATTTACTTTGCTGTTTTTATTTCTTTTCCTTTATGATATGCTTATTCTAATCAGGGAAAATTGAAGATAGATTGAAACTTTTTTAAATTTTGATAGTTTATGCAACAAATATAATTCCAAATTATTATGGCTTGTAACTATCGAGAACTAGATAAATTATAACAATATGGACGTTAACTGTTTACATTTCAAGTCATATTTGTCAGATCTTATATGACGGAATAATCTCAGGAACAAAAGGAGTCCCTATGAATTTCAGAGTGGCAATTTTACAGAAGAAATCTCTTACAGGAAAATATCAGGAGAATACCGATGTTATTCTTCAAAAAATGAAAGAAGCGGCTGGGAATGCAGCAGATCTTCTGCTTCTGCCGGAAGCATATCTTACGGGATATACATTACCCATCAGCAACGAAGAGGCGCTTTCTGACGATAATCCTTATCTTAAGCAACTCTGTGATACAGCTAAGGAACTACAGCTTGGTGTAGTTGTGACTGCCTTTACAAAAGGAACCGAAAGGCCACAGAATTCCGCTTATGTTATTGGTAAGAACAGGGAGCTTCTTATGAAATATTCCAAGGTTCATACCTGCGATTTTGCAGACGAAGCATGTCTGGAAAGCGGAAGTGCCTTTCGGGTATGTGACTTTGCCGGGATTAAAATTGGCATTATGATCTGTTATGACCGCGAATATCCGGAAAGTGCCCGGATTTTAATGCTGCAGGGCGCAGAAATTATTCTGGTTCCGAATGACTGTGGTTCCATGAAGCCCCGGCTGTGTGCTTTATCGACCAGGGCCTATGAGAATATGGTCGGAGTTGCAATGGCAAATCCCAACGGAGAGAATGCAGGAAACTCCTGCGCGTTCAGTCCGATCTGCTGGGATAACAATGGAATCTGTGTAGATAATACACTTCTTATGGCAGATGATATGAGCGAAGGATTATTCTATGCCGACTTTGATCTGAGCGCGATCCGTAAGTATCGTGAAAGTGAAATGCTCGGGAACACCTACCGGAAAGTAAAGGCCTATGAGCCTTTGCTTTCCGGTAAGATTACCTATCCCTTTTTACGTGAAAACCAGAGTCCCATCGATTAACTGAACGGAACGGTTTTCTAATATCCCTTTACTCCAAGAATGGATGCGGTCTCTTCTATAATATCCTGTGCCACACCATCATCAAAAATATCGCGCAGTCCCGCATACTCCACAGCTGAACAGTACGGCACATATCCCGGAATGGTCGTCAGCGTCATATATGTTTCAACAGCCTCGTGACGGTCTTCCTCTGCCATCGTCAGAATATCGAGGCTCGAGAATGCTGAAGTCAGATAGGAGAAATAATAGCACGGTGAGGTGAAAATGTGCGGAACCTCAGACCAGGTATAAAGCTCCTTGATCTTGGAATCATACTGCATGCCATACCTGCGTGAAAGCTGCAGATACAGCTTATTCAGCTCCTCAAGCGTCATATCCGGATTCTCATAAGCAGCAATCTCAAACTCTGAAATCAGTGCTGTGGAAATCGCATTATCCGCCATGCTGTACACATCATAAAATGCGTAAATATCTCCGATATCCTCTCCTAGCAGTTCATCGTAATAGTCATAAAACAGCATCTGCATACCCTGGGAATGAATCTCACTGACATCAATGTTGTTACTGGATTCAAAAAAGGTATCGGCACTGCGGTAGACATTGTTGTAATGTCCGAATTCATGGATTACATTGTAGTAGTCCATGTAATTGTCATACATCTGTCCGTATATAAAGCCATCCTTAAAGTAAGATAACCGCATGGTAAAAGCCGTGTTCGCCTTGTTCTGTGAGGTATCCATATCATACAGCCGGTACTTAAGAAAATGCTCCTGTGTATCCTTAAGCTCCGGATCAATCTCTTCCAGATACGGTCCGATCTGTTCAATGATCGATGTACTTCCGATCCCCTGTCCTTCGGAATACAATCTCATATAATCCGTGTCATTAAGCACATCCTTCATATCCGCCATGACCGGTACCACGTGCTTACGGATCTCCTTTAAAAGATCCCTGGTTTCATCGAGGGTATAGTCTCTCACATAAACTGCATCATACGCATATTCTGCATAATTGTCATAGCCGTTCAGCTTTGCGATCTCATTCCGAACGTCCACAAGCTCCACAAAAACCTCTCCGACCGCATCATTCCTCTGCTTACAGATTCCCTGATAGATCTCAATAACGGCATCATGATCCATCTCATCCGCTTCCATATTCAGACGGTTCAAATCCCACTCTTCCCCGTCATATTCATAATAAAATTCTTCGGAGGAAAGCTGTTCATACTCCTGCTCCAGACTGTTTTCCTTCGCCGTAAGCTCCTTCTCCTCGTCAGTTACCTCTTCATAATCCAGATAAGCCTCCACCTGCGCCGCATTCATCAGTTCAGTCATCGTGTCCCTATATGGTGATTTACAAAGCTCCCGGATCGCTACATTCAACCGGTCTCCGTAATCCATCACGTCATCGAGAAGCTCTGCCTGGATTTCCTGATTTTCTTCATCAAAAATATTCTGATAGTAGGTAATCTGTGAAAGAGAATAACAGGTTGACAGCTTTTCCACTTCATCCAGTGTCTCCTCGAACAATTCCTTCACACGCTCCGGATCCTTGGCTTCCCCGGCTGCTTCCGCTTCTGCTGCCAGTTCCTTCATTTCTGTCAGCTGTGCATCCAGCAGCTCCATATCACAGGTCGTCTGCTTCATCTCTTCCAGTGTCAGATTGGCATGGTCCACATCCCGATAGCGGGAGGTTGTCTGATAGACATAAAGCGTGTACGGTGAAGCCTCATCCGTATAGATCCCGATCAGGGTAAGCCCGATCTCTTCGGCATTGCCGAGGTCGATGCGGGAGAAGATGTAACGTCCTCCCAGACGCTTAAACTGATCCACATCCAGATACAGGTCATGGTCGGCCACCTCATAGATACGGGAGCTGTTAATAATGGAAGGATCCGTACCGGAATAAAGATAGGCACGCGCTCCCCATTCATCAAAATACAGCCGGCTCTCCTCCACCCGGTCAAGTGCCGGTGCAATCATTTTCCGGAATTCTTCCTTATAATTCTGGGAATAAAAGCCAAGATAACCATCAAGAGTGGCAATATCATTGTATTCCAGAATAGCCGGATAAAAGCCGTATGCCACGGACCACTGTCCACAGTATCCGATATCCTCTTTTGCCTTGTCAAAAAGGTCTGTAGAATAAAATTCACGGTAGGTCAGGTCATTTGCCTTCTGTCCCTTCACCATTTCATACACCTTGCCAAAACAGGTATGATAAAGGTCATTATAACGGGTATTGCTTCCCAGAATCACAAGCACTGCTGCAAACGCCAGAAGGTTTGCTGCCACACGAAGGCTCTTTTTTTCCTTCTCATACAACCGCTTCAATACCAGGAAAAATGCGGCATACCACACAAAAGGATTAAAGAAAATCGTCCGGTTAAACTGCCATCCGGTAAGCGGCGGGCACAGAAACTCAACCACATTCCGCACCGGCTCCAGGTAATAAATACCATAGATCAGGCTGTTAAAAACAAGAATGACCATGAGAAGATTATACCCGTCATGAAAAATACCTCTTGCGTTTTTCTTCACCAGATAAGAAATATTCAGATAAAAAAAGTAAACGGCACAAACCGGAAGCACCACATACATATGGACACTTTCTGCGTGGAACATACCCTTTACAAGGGAGTCCCCGATGGTTGCAAGAACCTCGGAAACCGTATAGCTTCCTGCCACAATCGTTGAACGGATCGTCACCTCATCATCGAACAGCATCATGTAAAACAGCCGGTATTCGCACACGATGTACCCCACCGATAACACAATAATCGCAAGCAGCATTCTTCCCGGGAATTTCCGGTCCCTGATCCATAAAATCACAAAGGCAAGTGCCATATACGCCAGAATAAACAGTCCGAAATAGGAAAAATAGGACAGCACCGGGTAGAAAAATAATGCCGCATACAAGCCCCAGGACGGCTTTCGCATGATTTTTACAAGCAGGAACAGAAGCAGCGGAATAGACGCAAAAGGTATCCCAAATGCCGGAAAGACATTCAGGATTCCATAGGCAAAGCCGCATAACCATACAAGGGCCTGCTGACTTTTATATTTTTCACCGAGGAGTTCCCTGCCAAGCAGAACAGAGCCTGCAATGGCAATCAGAATTTTCAGGAAATATGCTGCAATATATGCCGGGAATGCCGGTAACAGCATGAAAAGAATCGTATAAATATAGAACTCGGAGAACAGCGTATCACGGCTGATTCCTCCAAGAAAATTCACATAAGCATCATGACTGAAAAACGAATGATCGCTTTTCATCATTTGAAGCTGTGGGATAAACAGATCCAGATTGTCATGGACGGCTATGACACTGTCCTCTCCGCACAGGAGGAACACGGCCATGGCAGCCAACAGGAAGCCTCCAATCACCAACAGATACCAACGGGAAAGTACTTTCTTCATCTTCTAAAATCCTTTCTGTTTATCCTGCTTCAGGAAGATTATTATTTATTTTCTCCGCTCATACGGCGCCCCTTTTCACAGACGAGCGTATAACGGTATTCAAAGTCTCTGCGGTTCTTCATTGCCATATTCGACAGAATCAGTCCTGCAAAGAACGACTGAATGGCAGCCAGTCCCACGAAGCCGCAGACAATCAGGGTCGGGAACTTCAATACCAGTCCGGTCTTCACATATTCAGCCAGAACCGGAATAAAGAATATCACGGCAAGGATTCCAAGAATCAGCGCAAGGATACTGAAAAATCCGAACGGCTTATAATCACGGTAAAGCTTGAAGATCGTAAACAGAACCTTAAAGCCGTCGGAATAGGTGTTGAGCTTTGATTCACTTCCCTCCGGACGGTCACGGTATTCTACGATTACATTATCAATCTGCATATGGTTATAGACCGCATGAATGGTCATTTCCGTTTCGATCTCAAAGCCCTTTGACAGAATCGGGAAGGTCTTCACAAAGCCGTAGCTGAACGCGCGGTATCCGGTCATAATGTCCTTGATCTTACAGCCGAACAGCCGGTTGATGCTGGCTCTTACGAGCGTATTTCCCATATTGTGGAAGGGACGCTTGTTTTCCTCAAAATAGGTGGAAGAAAGACGGTCACCCACAACCATATCGGAATTGTATTTTAATACCTTGTCCGCCATCTCCCTTGCAAACTCCATGGGATAGGTATCGTCACCATCCACCATAATGTAGCACTCGGCATCAATTTCACGGAACATTCTGCGGATGACATTTCCCTTACCCTGCATATATTCGTGGCGTACCACGGCGCCTGCTTTCGCTGCAAGCTCTGCCGTCTTGTCTGTGGAATTATTATCATATACATAAATCACTGCTTCGGGCAGTTCCCGTCTTGCATCGGTCACTACCTTCTCAATGGTCTTTTCTTCGTTATAACATGGAATTAAAACAGCTATCTTGTCCATTTGGGAACCTCGCTTTACTCTATATCTAAGACTCACATTGCTGTGCTTCCTACATCATACCATATTTTTCTATATCATGTGAACATTTTTTACGAAGTATGGCACTCTGTGCACTTTATCTCTTTTATTTCTTTACTTGTCATGGTTCCCCGTTTGGGCTATACTAAACAAAGATCTTTTTGCAAGATCCTGAACATTTGATATGGAGGAATTACAATGCTTCGTTTCATTATTACAGCACTGTTTGTTACTTTATTTTTAATTTGCAGTATTCCGTTATTTTTCATTGAATGGATCATCGGGAAGTTCAATATGGATATCAAGAACCGCAGTTCCCTCGCGATCGTGAACTGGGCGTTCCGCGTGGTTCTGTTTATTTCCGGTGTGAAGATCACCGTGATCGGGGAAGAAAATGTTCCCAAAGATCAGGCTGTACTTTATATCGGAAACCACAGAAGCTTTTACGACATCATTGCGACCTACGTGCGCGTACCGCGTCCTACCGGATATATCGCAAAAAAGGAACTTCTGAAAGTTCCTCTTTTAAGTATCTGGATGAAATATCTGCACTGCCTCTTCCTTGACCGCGAAGATATCAAGCAGGGTCTGCAGACGATTCTGACCGCTATTGATAAAATCAAATCCGGCATCTCGATTTTCGTTTTTCCGGAAGGCACCCGCAACAAGGTGGAAGGAACCTTTCTTCCCTTCCATGAGGGCTGCTTTAAAATTGCAACGAAGACCGGCTGCCCGATCGTTCCGGTAACCTTATACAATACCTCTGCCATCTTCGAGGATCACCTTCCGAAGATTAAAAAGACGAATATTGTGATTCACTATGGAACACCGTTTTATGCGAAGGATCTCTCCAAAGAAGACCAGAAGCGGCTCGGTGCTTACACACAGGAGATCATTGCTTCTACCTATGCTTCGATCAGAGAGCAGTATCCGGTGTAGGGTATCACTCATCCCCCACCGGCATAACACAGATTTTCTCTCCGGGTACAACGAAGAACACCGGATATCCCAGTGCCTCATGCACGTACCGATCGGATTCCTGCTCTTCGTTTTGCAGCCGGTTACCATATTTAACGTAACCGTTTTTACCATCATAATAAATGTCTGCGCTCCTGCAGCCTGTCAGTTTTTCCGGATCACAATAAAGAATGAGCTTTTCCTCTTCCTGTGCCTGAACTTCAAACGCATAGCCATTCGGATCCGAAAGCACTTTTACCTCACAGGAGGGCACATCCCTTTCCCGATCTTCCGCTACGGTTTTATTCTCCATTACAATCGCGCTGATTCCCAGTCTTACCTGCTCCTCATTTCCAAGAACATAAATTCCGTCTGCAATCGGTTCCCCCATTTTCAGCAGTTCCGTTTTCTGGTCTGTATTCATAAGATCCAGCATTTTAAGTATATTCTCGGTCATTTCATCCGGCAAAATGTTTTCATAATATTCTTCCACATATTCCCTGTCTACCATCTGGTCCGCCTCGGACTGACGGTCCGCTTTCCCGGCTTTCCACTTGAAGGAAAACAGTACCGTACCGGCGATAGCCAGCAATAATACAAAAAGTAATATTTTCTGCACAGCCGGATGATTTCTTTGATAATTGGTCTCGAGTTCCATCCTGACCATTCGATAGGCATCATATGCTCCTTGTCTCTTTGGGACTTCACCAGACACACGATTATCGTTCTCAATGATCTGTATCTGCTCAAGAAGAAAATGATACAGTCTGCGTCCCATCACATGCCCTTTTAGACAATTTGCCAGCTCATACAGGAATTCTCCCTGCCGGACAGCCCACTGATATTCCTCCTTCCGGAAAAACTCCTTCCATTGCAGGAATTGCAGTTTTTTCGGTTTACAAAGTGCATGGAGTTGTTCTATCGCGGCCTTTAACTGGCTCTGTCTCTCTTCCTGCCGTTCCTTTTTTGCTGTCTCGGTCAGTTCCTCTAAGTTTCCAAACAGATCCTCCTCCGGCTCCGGCCACTTCGGTTTAACCCTCCTGCTTTCGCTTTTTCTGTGAACTCCCGCGGCTTTTTCCTGTGACTTCTGTTCTTCGTGCTGTGGTTTTTGTTCCTCGCGCTGTGGCTTGCGTTCCTCTCGCTCTGGCTTCTGTTCCTCGCGCTCTAGTTTATGTTCCTCACGCTCTGGTTTCTGTTCCTCGCGCTGTGGCTTCTGTTCTTCGCGTTCTGGCGGCTGTTCCTCGCGCTGTGGTTTCTGTTCCTCGTGCTGGGGCTTGCGTTCTTCTTGCTGTGGCTTTGGTTCCTCGTGCAATGGCCGGTCTTCATCTGCTCTCTGCATGGCAACCATATACGCATCGTGGATCTCTTTCCACTTCTCCGGATGTTCTTCCGGATGATATTTACGGATCAGTCCTGCATAGGCTTTCCGGATGACCTTTTTATCTTTGGTAGGAGAAATTCCTAATACCTGATATATGTTCATATTGTCTACCTACTCATTATCCCATTCCTGAAACAGATCTTCCATCTCCTGCTGTTCTTCATCCTCCTGATACCACTCACCGGATTCCAGAGACTCCTCATCCCAGTTGATGTAATTCTCCATCATCTTTTCCGTTGCTGCCAGAAAGACCATCAGATATTTTCTGGCTTTTATGGCATGATCCGGATCATCACGCAGTACATGGATAAAGTACGCCCTTCTGTTTTCAATTTCCTTCCTCATACCGGAATTGCATTGCATGAAAAGCCGCTCTGCCCAGGCAAGAACGTATTTGTTTTCTTCCTGCTCCAGAGGACTGAGCTTCAGTTTTTCATATTCCTTCAACTTCGCCTCAATCTGTTCCTGCGTCATTCCCAGATCCTTATTGACAATAACAAGCTGCTTTTTCTCTTTTGTAGCAGGAACAGAAACGTCTACTTCCAAAACACCGTTAATATCATAGGTATAAGTCACCTCACAATACACTTCACCTCGTGGCCGTTCCGGAATCTCAAAAGAGAGTTCTCCGAGCCGGATATTATCTTCTACATGCATTGCTTCTCCCTGATACACCTGAATGCATATTCTGGACTGATTATCATAAACTGTACAATATATGTGCTTTCTGCTGCAGGGAAGTGCACTGTTCCTCGGAATAATAACACTCATTTGATCCCTTTCCGGCTCATTATAGTTGACAATACCTGTTCCAAGGGAAAACGGGCAGATATCCGTAAGCAGCATATCCTTAATCTCCTCATCCCGCTCTTTGATTCCTGCACATACACCCGCACCTAATGCAATCATATGATCCGGATTCAATGTCTGCAGATCCTTCCGCTTAAAAAGATGCTGCAAATACTGCCGGACAACCGGCATTTTACAGGATCCTCCCACCAGAACAATCTGATTCAAATCCTCCACGTTGATCTCTGCATCCATAAGTGCCTGCCTTACCGGCCTGCCCATTCGTTCAAACAGCTCTGCTGCTGCCTCTACAAGTTCCCTTCTGGTAATTTCCAGTTTCCGATCAATCTGTTCACACCGGACCACCATTTCTGCCGATGTCTTTTCTGTCAGCTCTTTTTTACATTTTTCTGCGCTGCTTCGCAGAATCGCCCTTGTCTGTGCCGTCAGATTCTTCGGATCAATTTCACAATGCCTTAGAAAATACTTCACAATCGCATCATCAAAATCCTGACCGCCAAGCTGGTTATCTCCACTTACCGCCAGAATTTCGATCACGTTATCAAAGCACTCTACCACCGAAACATCCAACGTTCCTCCACCAAAATCAAACACCAGAATCGTTGCGTCTTCCTCCTGCTTTCTGTTCTGGCATGCCAGCGCTGCCGCCGACGGCTCATTGATAATCCGTTCTACCTTAAGCCCGGCCAGAAGTCCGGCCCGCTTCGTCGCATTCCGGCCCATATCATTAAAATAAGCAGGGACACTGATAATGGCTTCCTCTACCGGCTCACCCAGATACCTTTCCGCATCTTCCTTCAATTTCTTAAGAACAAATGACGAGAGCTCTTCCGGTCGGTATTCCTTCTTTCCGAGCCGATATTTTTTGGCTGTTCCCATATAGCGTTTAAAAACGCTTGCCGTATCCTCCGGATGGGATGCCAGCCGCTCCTTCGCTGTTTTTCCTACATAAATAGTTCCGTCTTCCTCAATACTCACTACACTTGGTGTCAGATATTCTCCAAATGCATTGGGAATGAGTCTGCTTTCCCCATCCTGCCATACGGCTACAAGACTATTCGTTGTTCCAAGATCAATACCTATGATTTTTCCCATAGTTCCCCTCCTGCGCTTTCTTACCTCTTATCATACATGAATTTCATTATATAACTCAATACCCCAGAAATATAATTGTTAAAATCAGGCATGTTTTAGGACAAAATTGACTCAAAAATGATCCACCGGATCATTTTCTCATATGCATGGCAGCAAAAAAATCTCAGGCAGTTATCCACGCCTGAGATTATATTTATAATTAAGTACTCCTCTATACTAAATTTGGCCTGTGCTCTGCTCAACGATCTCCTCAAATTTCATACTGTGGGAAGCCTTAATAAGTACGGCATCTCCTGTATGGAGAATGTGGGGAATCTGTGCCATAGCTTCTTCTCTTGTCGGGAAGTAGTAGATTTCCCGGCTGCCATGTTCCTTTCCGGACAACGTCTCCACCGCCCGCTCATACATATTCTTCGAAAGCTCTCCGATGCAAATGAGCACATCCACGCCATGCGTCATGGCATACTCTCCGATCTGTGCATGTAAAACGGCTTCATCCTTACCAAGCTCAAACATATCCCCAAGGACTGCCACCTTACGCTGCAGGGCCGTTCCAAGAAGGTCAATTGCCGCCTTCATCGAAACGGGATTGGCATTGTAGCAGTCATCGATCAGAATATATTCCGGTGTCTCGATGACATGGCTTCTTCCGGCTACCGCCTGCACTTGCGCAATGCCCTTCGCAATCTGCTCTGTTGTAAGTCCGAGCTGCCAGCCGACTGCAGTAGCGGCCAGTGCATTCAGTACCATGTGAATCCCCGGAAGGGGCACCTTCACCGGAAACTGTGTATCTGCCACGTGAATAACGGCTTCCGAACCCGGCAGCCCTTTATTTACCACATCTGTCGCGTATACCGCATCTTTCTTAGACATACCAAAACGGATAATCTCATTCTTCCATGGCTTCTTCACGGTTGCCAGCAGATCATCCTCGCCGTTTAGGAAAACATATCCATCCGGATTCATGGACTTGAAAATCTCGGTCTTGGCCTTCAGGATACCCTCACGGCTTCCAAGATTTTCCAAGTGACACTGCCCGATATTGGTAATGACACAGTAATCCGGCTTTGCAATCTCCGTAAGCCGCGTCATCTCACCAAAGTCACTGATTCCCATTTCCAGAACGGCTGCTTCGTCCTCCGGCTGGATCGACAGCACGGTCATCGGCAGTCCGATTTCGTTGTTGAAATTCTTCTGGGTTTTACACACCTTAAATTTCTGTGACAGGACAGAGGCGATAAATTCCTTGGTACTCGTTTTGCCAACGCTTCCGGTGATTCCGACAACGGGAATGGAAAGCTGCTCACGGTAAAAGGCTGCGATCCTCCGGAATGCGGTCAGGGAATCCTCCACAAGAATATAGGGAATTTCACACCCTTCCGGCTCTCTTTCACAGATCACTCCAAGCACGCCCACCTGTGCTACCGCAGGAATAAAGGAATGACCGTCCTGACGCTCTCCTTTTACTGCCACAAACATTCCGTCCTTCGTTACCTTCCGGGAATCAATCACAACGCTCGTGGCTTCCCTGTGTTCCAGTTCTTCGCTCCGCATCCCTTCCGGTAATACCAAAGTTCCGTTACAGGCCTGTGCCATATTTTTCAGTGTCAGATTTTTCATGCTCAACCTCACCATCTTTTTAGGGAAATCTCTATAATCAGCTCGCACAGCTCACCGTAGCTGATTCCAAGAACTGCTGCCTCCTGTGGAATGAGGCTTGTCGGTGTCATGCCTGGAAGCGTATTGGCCTCGAGACAGTAGACATCGCCGTTTTCATCCATAAGTACATCCATACGGGCATAGGTCTTGATGCCAAGCACCTGATAAGCCTTAAGTGCGGTATCCTGTATTTTCTTCGTCAGCTCGTCGCTGATCTTCGCAGGACAGGTTTCAATCGTGCTGCCTGCCTGATATTTATTCTTATAATCATAAAATCCGGATACCGGCTCGATTTCAACAACCGGATAAGGCTTACCCTCAATAACGCAGTCGGTGAATTCCCGACCCTTGATGTACTGCTCTACCAGAACCTTTGCATCATAACGGAATGCATCCTGTACTGCATCGGCATATTCCTTTTCGTTCTGTACAATGTAAACGCCCACGCTTGAGCCGCCGCCGCTCACCTTTACCACGCAGGGAAATTCCGGCTTATAGGGATCGTCCTTACCCGTTAAAAGATGACTCGCCGGAGTCGGTACGCCATTTTGCAGAAATAACTGCTTGGTGATGGACTTATCCATCGCAAGCGCACTGCTGAAGGAATCGGTTCCTGTATATTTGATGCCAAACAGATCGAAAACTGCCTGCACCTTGCCATTCTCTCCGCAGTCTCCGTGCAGCGCCATAAAGACAATGTCTGCCATCTGGCAGATCTCAATCACATGATCTCCGAATAAAATATTGGAAGGCTTCTTTCGGGAAGCTTTTATCTTCTCAATGTCCGGCGCCACCTCCGATACCGGAGCCACATCCTTTACCCAGTCACGATCCAGTTCGAAAATATTCCCCGGATCTCCTTCATAACCTAAGAACACGTCGAGCAGAATCACCTGATGTCCTCTTTCCTTCAGTGCATTGTAAACGCCGCGTCCTGAACTTAAAGAGACATCTCTTTCGGTACTGATTCCACCTGCCAACACTACGATTTTCATACGTTACCTTCTTTCCAAAGCTGTACTTTCATTATACGCTCTTATTTATTCGTAATTGCTGATAATTTCACCCAGCATAAAAATAAGTCTGCTGTCTGCATCAAACTGATTCATAATCCCCAGACTTTCATTATAATCCTTATAATTCCGGATGCCAACATCATCTATGTAACTTATGGATAATTTATTTCTGCCCATAAAATAATGAAGATGGTTCTCAATAATGGTCTCATACTCATGGTTCGTGATGATATAGTTCACGGTTGACATCCACAGCATTTTCTGTAAAAGCTCGGAGTGATTCGTCTGATCCTCATTCGCCTGCACATAAAACGGCTCCTTCTTCATCTGTGCAGACAGGGTTTCCGCCCTTTGCAGGAGCCGGGCAATGCACTCCGAACAGTACTCCCGGTTTACCGTCCTCCTGGTCATGAGATAGGTCACACTCCCAAGAAAACAGGGGAGATCCCCCTCCTGTTCCTGTTCATTTTTCAGTTCTTCCTCAAGGTACTTTTCCAGATAATAGCGGCACTCCTGCTGTCCGGATGCCCGGTAAAGCTCGGCTGCTGCCGCAAACCTCCAGGAATCCTGTGCATCATCCGTCTGATTCACAAGTGCATATTTAAAGGCACGCTCAGCCGCTTTCAGACAGGTCATTGCATATTCCCTGTCATAATCCTGATAAAGATAGCTGAACCTGGCAAGGCACATGGCAAAGCCTTCCGCTGCCTCCATCGAGGGTGGCTCCACATAAACGGCCGATGGCTTGCCCTGTGTCGATGCAGGCACGGTAACCTTCGCATATACCGCTCCGGTTTCCTCATTCTGCATTTTCAGAAGCCAATCGGTTTCATAGCGGATTTCATCAAGCAGATCCGGAATTCCGTTCCGGCTCTCCGGAAGCTCCATATCATCCGAAAAGGCATCTCCAAACAATTCATAAGCCAGAAGCATTACACTGATATTTTCCGCTGCCCGGACGACATCCTTTGAGCCATTCTCATCCTGATGCCAGCCACCGCTCACATCCATACTCACCGACATGTCCTCCCGAAGAAGGGCATATCCGGTGTGACAGGCATTGTGTGCCCTGCTGCCCGCAAATTCTTCCGTAAGCGTGATCCCACACCGGTTATAATAATACTGCTTCACTGCTTCCTTCAGAACATCATTATACAGATTATCTGCGATCTGAAATGAATAGGAATCGCCTAAAAGCGGTGCTTCAATATAATACTTTCCCGGGAGCTCCACCTGTGAAAAATCCCCATAGCCGATTTCATCTGTGCAGGAATCCTGTGACTCCCGCTTTTCCGGCTTACCGGTATATACCGTCTTCCCGGTATCTGCATCAATCACCTCAAACCGGTCCGGCAGCTGCGATCCGCAGAAAACTGCGATCTTTGTACTCTGCGTTATGTATCCCAGCTGGTTCACCAGAATATGGGGAGCGCTTACCGGAACCTCATAAGATAAGTCCGGATCCTCTTCCATCGTCTGAAGAGGTGCCTCCTCCCTTTCCTGCTCTGCCTCTGCCACCTGGGCGCCGCATCCTGTTAAACATCCTGTTAATAAAATAGAGACCAGAACCATAATGGTTAGCTTCTTCCTGAACATTCCGGTTCCTCCATAGGATTGGATTTCTTCCATAGATTATACCTTTTTTTATATTTCAGGTAAAGTCAGGATACGGTTTAAATTACTTTAAGTTACTTTAACTTACTCATCGGATTGACCGGAACACCGTCCTTGGTGAGTTTAAAATAAACGTTCGTTCCTTCCACACTGTAATACTTTGTCGGAGAAGCAACCTGCGCAATCACATCCCCCTTTGCCACATAGCTGCCCTCGGATACCAGAATGTTATCAAGCTGGCCATACGTTACCTCATAGCCGTTTCCCAGATCCATCGTAACAGCCTTTCCGATCTCCCGGTCCTCATAAACACCTGTAACCTTGCCGGCTGC
>ENA-ORSK01001627-ORSK01001627.1-human-gut-metagenome-genome-assembly--contig:-NODE-1627-length-17021-cov-5.241483_pt1 | contig 17021 bp, 14 predicted proteins | sample MGYA00242192_ERZ509159 | MGnify/ENA primary metagenome ERZ509159 (study PRJEB26280, sample SAMEA2338663) | human gut metagenome | biome: human gut; feature: human-associated habitat; material: faeces...
AGAGATAGACACTGAAGCCATAAAAGGCGTAAGTTTCTTAAGACAACATTGACATCAAACAAACATAACTGCAACAAAAATGAACATGTTTATCCGTAGAATCCACCTGTGGCTGTCAGTTCCCCTCGGACTGATTGTCTGCATCATCTGTCTGAGCGGCGCCACAATGGTGTTTGATAGTGAAATCACAGAGAGTCTGAACCCTTCCATCTACAAGGTAGAGCGTCCCGAAGGAGCCGTACCGCTGCAGCCGTCGCAGATTGTGGAGAAGGTGCACAGACAGTTGTCGGACACTGTCGAGGTGTCGTCAATGGAGTTTTCGGCCGACCACGAGAGGGCGTGCATGCTCAGCATAAAAGGCGCGGAGAAGAAAAGCCTGAGCGTGAACCAGTACACGGGAGAGGTGAACGGATGGACAGAGAGCCCGCAATTTTTCCAGACAATGCGCAAACTGCACCGCTGGCTCCTGGACCCACCGGCAAGCAAAGGCGCCACATCGGTGGGCAAGGTGATTGTGGGCATCACCACGCTGGTCATGGTAGCGCTTCTCATCACGGGATTGGTGATATGGTTCCCGCGCACACGCAAGATGCTGGGCAACAGGCTTAAAGTGGCGTTCGGCAAAGGTACGCGCCGACTGATATACGACTGTCACGTCACGCTCGGCTTCTATGCCACCATATTCCTGCTGCTCATGGCACTCACCGGACTCACATGGTCGTTCGGATGGTACCGCTCACTGTTCTACGACGTGTTCGGAGCGTCGGCCTCGTCAGGCACCGCCACTGCCAGTGTGAGCCGTCCTTCAGGCGAGAAAAAAGAAAAGGACGGGCAGAAAGAATTCGACTACAGCGTATGGAACAGCGTGCTGGCGCAGCTCAAACAGGAATATTCAGAATATAAATCCATAAGCCTCGAGGCCGCACAGGCAAAGGTGAGCCTGCCCGGAAACATGCCGCGTACGGACACGGCAAAGTTCAATCCGGAGTCGGGCAAGATAACAGGATACAGTCTTTACAGCCAGACACCGAGGTCAGACAAGATGAAAGGCTGGATTTACTCGTTCCACACCGGAAGCTGGGGAGGCATCATCACAAAGATAATCCAATTCATCGCCGCCCTGATAGGATTCATCCTGCCACTGAGCGGATATTATATGTGGTGGAAGCGCACAAGCCGCAAGCGCAAGAAAGTGGCTCCGCGCACAGCCGGAAAATAAGCATTACGGATGTTGATGAGCAAGTCACCGCGGAAGGTCCGGCCTTCCGCGGCGACTCAATGCGTTCTTATCATACCGTCAGACAGACGATGCAAGACATAATTACGGTCAGATATAGATTCTGATTGCGTATCAGTTTCAATAAAAACATCTGCTTCAATTACATATAAACGTCGTTTTTCGCTGTTTATATGAAACCAAAACATGCCGTCTGACAGCAGATATTTATTTTATACCATACTCATTTCACGCACTGCATATCCCATTCTCCCGCCGCCGGTCCGTCCGATACATCATCTCTATATATCCCGCCACGCCTTCGATAAAGGTATAAGGCAGACCGAAAGGCAATAAAAATAAAATCACAGGACGTCTGACCAGCGGTTTGGATTAAACCCGAATCGGTCATCAGACCGAATATATTTTATATATTTTATGCGTTCATGCTTTCAGTCCGTATTCTAATGACCGATTCGGGTTATACCTATACGGGCAACTTTCAATTTATAACCTGATTTCGATTTTTCCCTCTCAGTTTCCAGTTATACCCCGAAAAATAAGCGCGTATTTGCGGACATACTCTTCATCGGGCGCAAATACGCGAAAAACAAGAGCTTTTTTATAATATACTGAATATCAATGATTTATGCTTAAATGGTATTTCTTCACATTGCAAAAAGCACCATTTCGGCTTGCAAAATGGCCTGTTTCGGAGGCTGAAAAGCACCATATCGCACCCTAAAATAGGCTATTTCGCACCACGAAATGGGCAATATCGGAAAGCAAAATGCATCTTTTCGGACTATGATATGGGGTATATCGAAAGGCGATACATAGCAAAACGGGCGTCATAATGCTGTATTTAACATTCATTTACATCTCTTTCGAGAAAATATTTTGTCAAAATTTTGTCAAGAAAAATCGTAAGTCCGACCCTTGAGTTTCCTCTAAAAACACTGATATGCCGTATTCCGCATACCGAGTTATGGACTGCCCGAAATTATGAAACGTTCGGTCCGAGGCTCTGATACGGACCGTTCAAGGCTCTGAAACACACATTCTCCGCGCCCCGAACATACTCTCTCAACTGCCGTTCGAGGCTTCATGATGAACAGCATCAAACCTCATCACCGTCATTTTATGCGTCCGAGCTCCTTCACCTTCTGCTCGAACTCGTCGCGGTCGCATGCGGCGGCATTCCTCATGCGCGCCCTGTAATTATATATTGTGTTGAGCGAGTGGTGCAGATATTCGCTTATCTTCTGGCTGTTGGTTATGCCGAGCCGCACGAGCGCGTATATTCTCAGCGGAGTATTCAGCCGCGTCGGGCTCGACAGACGTATCTGTTCTTCCTTTCTGAGGAGCGAGTTGAACTGCTCCACGAAGTCGGGGAAGAGATACAGGAACACGCTGTCGAACGTGGCGAAGAAGTCGTTCAGGTCCTTCTCCTTCAGTTCGGTGGATTTGGACCAGTTGGCAAGCGCGGCGTAATCCTTGTTCTTCAGCATGCGCGTTATCTCGCGGCGCATGTCCTCGCGCTTGTCTATGTTCTGCGCGCTGATGCCGAAAAATTGTCCTATGTATTCCTCCTTCAGGTGGTTGCTCTCGTCCAGCTTGTGGTTGATGTCGGTGAGTTCGATGTTTGCGTCCTTCAGTTTCTTTATGGTGACAGACAGTTTGTCGTTCACCGTCCGCAGCTCGTTGCGCGCCACGGCTATGCGTTTGCGCTGCCTCATGACATACAGCAGCGACAAGACGAGCATCACGGCGAGCAGGCTTACGACGGTGACGAGCAGCGTGAGCCGGCGGTTTTCCGCCACCGATATGTCCTGCACATTCTTGTCTATGTTGCTCAGCAGCGGCGATATCTGCCAGCTACGTATGCGCGTTCCGAACTTCTGCGCGGTGTCCCACGCCAGCGATATGTAGCTGTATGCCCTGTCCACGTCGCCGCTGTCGCTCAGTTCGCCCGCGAGTGTCCACAGCGACGCCTGGTCGCGCACGGCATTCTCTATGTCGCAGATAGCAGACACCGCCAGCCAGTACATCATGCTGTCGCGCTGACCCATTTTCTTGTAGATGAGCTGACGGCAGTAGGCGGGCATGGCATACTCCTTTGTGTATTTCTTGAACTGGCGCATCTGTCTGTCGCTCACGGCAAGCGCCTCCTTGTATTTTCCCGCATTTATGAGGTCGTTTATCTTTTTCTCATACCATATCTCGTCGTGTCCGGTAGTGTAGAGATAGAGCGAGTCTCTGTAAATGTCGCATTTGTCATAGTATATCAGCTTTGTCTTGGGGTTCAGACTGTATGAGCCCAGCTCGCCATATATGTGGTTGGCGGCGATGTAGTAGTCGCGTATATACTTCTTTCCGAGCTTACGCGTGTCTATTCTGAACAGCCGGGCAAGTCCCTCGGCATAGAATCCGGCCACGGAGAGCTGCTTCACTATAAGAGTGTTGCATCGCTCTGCCAGGTCCTCACGCCCCATAAGGCCGGCGTATTCGGCCGCCTTTCCGAGATAAGCTATTGCGGAGTCGTTCTGAAAAGAGGAGTATTCGCCATACAGCGACATTGATATGTTATAGCGGCTGGACGGCATACGGGTGTCGGTCAGGCGCTCTTTCAGCAGGTTTATCCTTTCTTCGTGTATGTGTATGTACCGGTCGGAGTTCTCAACGGCTTTGTCAAGTCTTTTTATCAGAGAATCGGTAGCCGACGGTCTTGCCTCCGCACACATATATAATACGCCGAAAAGCATGATCATCAATATTTTTTTCATCGGTCAGATTGTATATTTTTCAGACGCAAAAATAATATTTTAATGTTATAAAAACAATGCGGATACACCGTTTTTATATTGTAAAAAATGTTTTAAACATATTTTTAAGCTATATACATACGGTCGAAAATCACCACCAAAATATAAGACATCAAAAATCATAAAGTACTGATAGCCAAACGATTAATATTTTCATACACCATAAAACCACCACCAACTGATTTTATATACTTGTATTCAAAAAATTTACTTTCTATATTTGTGCAGAAAAAGAAGCAACAACCTAAACTTTAAAACTTATGCAACATTCATCATTTCATCGTTACACACACAGATGTGCGCTCACGTTGATGCTATGCCTTATGGCTGCAATAAACGTAATGGCACAGAATGTGAAAATAACAGGAACGGTTGTGGATTCGAGCAACGAACCTATAATCGGAGCTACTGTAACAGTGTCTGACGACACAAATGTAAAAGCCGTAACAAATGTTGACGGACGTTTCACAATCAATGCCGCTCCGGGCTCAAGCCTTCACATCACTTATATAGGTTATAAGACCGTGGATGTGAAAGCCGCAGACGGCATGAGGGTTGTGATGGAAGAAGAAAGCAACATGCTGAAGGAAGTCGTAGCCATCGGTTACGGTTCTGTACAGCGCAAGGATGTTACGACGGCAGTGTCGTCTGTTTCGACAAAAGACCTCGACACACGTCCTATCGTGTCGGCCGTACAGGGCATGCAGGGTAAGGCTGCGGGCGTTACCATCAGCCAGGCCAACGGTCAGCCGGGAGCCACACCTACCATACGTGTGCGTGGTACCACCTCTCTCAACGGAAGCAACGACCCTCTCTACGTAGTTGACGGAGTGCCGATGACAGACATCGACTATCTTTCGGCCGACGACATCGTGGGCATGCAGATACTCAAGGACGCGTCGTCTGCCGCCATCTACGGTTCGCGCGCTGCCAACGGTGTCGTAATCATCACCACAAAACAGGGCAAGGCAGGCGAGGCTCGCATATCGCTCAACGCACACTATGCGCTCAATGTGGTACGCGACAACCAGGATCCGCTGAATGCCGCCCAGTATAAGGAACTCATGGACGAGATTGGTCTCGTGAAACTTCCCGACGGACTGACAGACAAGACCGACTGGAAGGACGAGGTTTACAGAACGGGTAACGTGCAGGACTACCAGCTCTCGGTTACCAACGGAAACGACAAGCTGCGCTACTTCATATCGGGTGGATATACCGGTGAAAACGGTGTTATAAAGAAATCGAGCTACGAGCGCTACAACATCCGCGCCTCTGTAGAGAACGACATCAGAAAATGGTTGCGCGTGAACGCAAGCGTGGCTTACTCAGACTATTCTTATAAAGGTACGGGCATCATAAGCGGAACAGGCTCTAACCGCGGTGGTGTGGTAACATCCATCGTAAACACTCCTACCTACGCACCCGTATGGGATCCTGACAACCCCGGACAGTACTACAACAACTTCTATGGTGTGAACATAACCAGCCCTGCCGAGAACATCGCACGTACAGAGAACAACAAGTCTTCGTACAACAGACTCATCGCGACAGGTAAGGCTACGATAAAGTTCATGGAGGGACTCAACCTTACATCGTCACTCTCTTTCGACAGACTTCAGGGCATAGAGACACAATTTCTCGATCCAAAGCAGACTACAAACGGACGTGACAACTACGGAAAAGGACACGACGGACGCTCCATAAGCAGCGTATGGGTGTTTGATAATGTGCTCAACTGGAAAAAGGATTTCGGACTGCACGGACTGGACGTGATGGCAGGTTCGTCATGGACAGCAAGCAAATACAGCAACAACTACATCGACGGCTCCAACTATGCCGACGGTTTGTTCCAGACACTTAACGCAGCCAACAAGATTTCTTGGACCGGAACAGGAAGCTCCGCGTCTGAGTGGGCAATACTTTCATACTTCGCACGTCTGCAATATAACTGGAACGACAGATATCTCTTCACAGCCAACATACGTGCCGATGGCAGCTCGAAGCTGGCACCGGGACACAGATGGGGATACTTCCCTTCATTCTCAGGCGCATGGCGTATATCAAGCGAACCGTTCATGAAAGACATCGAGTGGATCAACGACTTGAAACTCCGTGGCGGTTGGGGACAGACCGGTAACCAAAGCGGACTGGGCGACTACAGCTATCTCGCATCCTACAGCATCAACCGTGTGCAGTGGTTCGGAGAAGGATTCGATACCAACGCCGTGCCTACACGCACACAGAGCACCCTGAGCAACCCTGAGCTGACATGGGAAACAACATCTCAGACAGACATAGGTCTTGACCTCACGATGTTCAACAACCGACTGATGCTCTACATCGACTGGTACTACAAGAGGACAAGCGACATGCTTATGACCATCACCCTTCCTGCCGGAAGCGCTCCTGCACGTACACTCAACTATAACGGCGGAACGATGGTGAACAAAGGTTGGGAAATCACATTGAAGTCTGTCAATATGAAAGGCAAATTCTCATGGGATACCGACTTCAACATATCGTTCAACAAGAACAAACTGGAGAGTCTGCGACTCACACAGGTTTACTACAGCGCCATGACAACAGACTATGTAAACGACTATGTTGTTAGAAACGTTCCGGGACGTCCGCTCGGCAGCTTCTACGGATACGTGGCTGAAGGCGTCGATCCTGAGACAGGTGACATGATATATAAGGATGTGAACAAGGACGGTGTGATATCGGCATCTGACCGTACATATATAGGCGACCCGAACCCTGACTTCACTTTCGGTCTCACAAACAACTTCTCATGGAAAGGTTTCAACCTCAACATACTTCTGCAGGGAAGCGTAGGCAACGACATCTACAACGTTTCGAGAATGGAAACAGAAGGTATGTATGACGGAAAGAACCAGAGCACCAAAGTGCTCGACCGCTGGCGCGTACCGGGACAGATAACAAATGTGCCGAAAGCCGGATGGAACATCAAAAACTCAAGCTACTTTGTAGAGGACGGCAGCTACCTGCGCGTAAAGAGTGTATCACTCTCTTACGACGTACCTCGCAAAATAATATCAAAGCTGGGCATCAATCGCCTGCAGGAGATCAACGCCTGCAGCCATATTTCACTGCTTCAAATCTTCTTACATGGACAAGCTATTCAGGCATGGATCCTGAAGTAAACCAGTATGGAAACAACGGCGCGGTACAGGGCATCGACTGGGGAACCTATCCGCTTAACCGCTCGTTCGTATTCGGACTGAAACTTGAATTCTAACAACATTAAAATCTATCCTTATGAAATCTTATAATAAAATATATAAATTCGTTATCTGCGGAGTAGCTGCCGCAATGGTGAGCGGATGTTCGCTTGACTACGATCCGTTATCCACTCCGTCTGAGATAACCGAAGGCGTACAGACCGACACAACAACGGCTGTGCTGAAGGATAAAGCCGCTGCGGAGAATCAGCTGAAAGCTCTTTACGAACTCTTCAGAAACCGTCAGGAACACTCTCATCTCGACATTCTGCTCGTGGGCGATGTTTACAGCGACAATGCCTACGCCGGCACTACTGGTGCTGAGGTGCAGCCTTTCGAGAACAACTCCATCGACGCAAGCAACACGGTACTTGCCCGCGACTGGTCGCGTTATCTTGAGGACATAGCCAAAGCCAACGTGCTCATCGTAGGCGCAGAGCAGCTTTATAAAAATGGTGGACTGACCGAGAGCGAGTATCACAGCTATAAGGCGCAGGGCGAAATATTCCGCGCTCTTCAGATGTTCCCTATGGCACGTCTGTGGGGATCGTTCCCTGTCATAACAAACATATCGAAGACTATTACCTCTGAGAACATCGACGAGGTCTATCCTACATATTATCCGCCGCGCAGCACATCGGAGGAATGCTATCAGCAGATAATAAACGACCTTCTCGACGCCGAGAAATACGCTCCAGACTTCGATTCGTCTGACCGTACAATCATGTCGAAGACCGTGGCACAGGCACTGCTCGCAAAAGTATATGCCGAGAAAACGGTGCAGGACTACTCTAAAGTAATAGAATATGCAGAGAAAGTAAGGGCCACCGCAGGACTGACTCTTGAGCCAGACTTCCACACTCTCTGGGGATGGGACGACGCCGCACAGGACTGTGTGAAGCGCAACACATCTGAGGGAATACTCGAGGTTCACTGGACAACCGGTAACGGTAACTGGGAATCATGGATGTACGGACGCTGCCTTGAGAACTACGACTACTACTTCACATGGGCAAAATGGATCACACCGTCGCGCGACCTGATAAACGATTTCACCAACGAGGGCGACGACATACGTTTCAACGAAACCGTGGTTTACTACAGCTGCACATGGAGCAATTACTATCCGGCAAGCAACTATCCGTTCATGTATAAGCTGCGTTCAGGCTACAACAACGAATACAAGCTGCGTCTTGCCGACATCATTCTGCTCGAGGCAGAGGCTTACGCATGGCAGGGCGACACACAGAAAGCTGCCGCACTGGTGAACATGATACGCAAACGCGCCAAACTTCCTGACCTAACATCAGACAAGACCTCGTCTAAGGAGGCCATGATAGACGCCGTACTGCATGAGCGTCGTCTTGAGCTCGCACTCGAAGGAGAGCGTTGGTTCGACCTCGTACGCAACGGTAAGGTGGAAGAAGTGATGAACGGACTCGACAGCCGCGACTCAGGACGTCATCAGCAAGTGAAGATGTTTGACAGCAACTCATACCTGCTGCCTATACCGCAAACCGCACTCGACGAGAACTCCAACCTGGAGCAGAACCCCGGTTATTGATATACCGAATGTTTTAATGTAAAATATAAATCATAAAAAGAATAGTTCGTATGAAAACAAGAAATATATTCGTACTCATGGCGGAAGCATTCCTGTTCACGATGACAGCATGCAGCAACTCCACCATAGACATTGACAACACGCCGGACATCAACGCCATGCCAAACCCTCTGCCCGCAAAGGGCGAGGCACGGCTGTTCACCACAACCGCCGACGGTGTGAAGACGCTCAGCGAAACCACCGCTGAAGTGAAGAGCGGCACCAACATGGCTCCGACAACCCTGCAGATTGATCCTTCAAAACAGTATCAGTCGATTGACGGATTCGGATTCGCCATAACCTATTCCACATGCTACAATCTGCTGAAGATGAATCCTGAGGCACGCAAGGACTTCCTCACACGCACCTACTCACCGCAGAACGGTTACGGCGCAAGCTACGCCAGAATATCCATAGGATGCAACGACTTCTCGAGCACCGAGTATTCTCTCTGCGACGAACAGGGCCTCGAGCACTTCGCACTGCAGAAGGATGAGACCGAATATGTCATTCCTATACTCAAGGAAATACTTGAAATAAACCCCGATCTGAAAATAATCGCAGCACCGTGGACTTGTCCTAAATGGATGAAAGTGAGCGACATCAACACCCGCGAGCCTTACGACTCATGGACCGACGGCCACCTCAATCCCGACTATTACGACACATACGCACAGTATTTCGTAAAGTTCGTACAGGCAATGAAGGAGCAGGGCATCAACATCTACGCCGTAAGCCCGCAGAACGAACCTCTGAACAAGGGCAACTGCGCATCGCTCTACATGCCGTGGCAGGAGGAAGCCGAGTTTGTAAAGGCTCTCGCCGCACAATTCAAGAAGAACTCGCTGACAACTCAGATTTATGTTTACGACCACAACTACGACTACAGCAACATCGCCGACCAGGACGATTATCCTATCAAGATATACAATGCGCTGGGCGACAACTTCGAGGGTTCGGAGCTCGTTGTGGGCGCTGCATACCACGACTACGGCGGCAGCAACACCGAGCTTGACGACATCAACGCTCAGGCACCGGACAAATCGCTCATCTTCTCTGAGACATCAATAGGAACATGGAACAACGGACGCGACCTGAGCGAGCGTCTTATGAGCGACATGAGCAATGTGGTGCTCGGAACGGTAAACCGTCAGTGCAAGGCTGTCCTCGTGTGGAACCTCATGCTCGACAAGAACATGGGACCTAACCTCGACGGAGGATGCCAGACATGCTACGGCGCTGTGGACATTGATCCTAACGGATACAGCCGCCTGTCGTACAACTCACACTACTATGTCATCACTCACATGTCGTCTGTTGTCAAGCCGGGAGCAGTGCGCATAGGCACAAAGCGCGTGCCCGACAACAAGAACCTGACACACAGCGAGTTCATCAATCCTGACGGAACCTACGCCACCGTCATCATGAACACCGGCGACTCCGACGTCAGTCTCACCGTTGACGACGGCACAAACCACTTCTCATGCGACGTGCCTGCCAACGGAGTGGTGTCTTGCAGATGGAACAAATAACATCAGGACACACCACTATTCTAAGGTTTTTATTGTCTAACATTTAAAAAACAGAACAGAAATGAAACACTTAACAAAATATATGATGCTGGCTCTCTTCTTTCTGCCGCTACTGTCTTCGTGCAGCGATGACGAGAAAGAGGGCGAGGGCAGCCCTGTAATAGTGGCCGAAAACCTCCAGCCCGCAATGTTCGGCGACAGCATAACCCTGAAAGTGAATTGCTCCGACGAGGCAGGCATAGCGCTGTCAACACTGAAAGCGCAGCTGTGCTACGGCGACGAGGTGGTGGATAACGTCACACTGCGTACAAAGACCGAGGGCGAATACACCGTGAAGCTCTACGCTCCGTTCTACAAGAACGTGCCCGACGGCGAGGCAGAGGTACGCCTCACGCTTCAGAACATTCGTCTGGCAATATCCACAAAGACGGTGACCGTTGACCTCAGCCGTCCTCACTACGAATACATAACACTCATGGCTTCTGACGGAAACCAGTACAGACTCACTCCGGACGCCTCAGACCCGTATCTCTTCAAAGGCACCGTCACTTCGTCATCGCGCAACGTGACGGGTTACATCCTTACTCCGTCAACAGGCACCGACAACGTACCGCAGACCTTCGGACAGGGAACTGAAGGAGTGACACAGGGCGTGACGGACAATCTTACGTTCTCATCCACAGCGGCAGGAACATTCGACGTGTGGTTCAACGTGCTCACCTATGAGTTCGGTCCGCAGTCAGACATACCTGTCATCACACTGACCGACGCCGACGGCGCCAACGTATATGTGGGCGAGTTCACCCAGAACGCCGTATATGAGATAACAGGCTCCGACAAGTTTGCCGAAGACAGCTGGTACTACGACCCCGACTTCTTCCAGAAGAATGCTGACGGTACGTTCACATTCCTCCCGATGTCAGGCATGTACACACTGAAAGCCGACTTCACGAACGGCGGATTCAGAGTATGGCAGATGGCCGACACCGAGAACACGGCTACTCTCTCTGCCGACGGAAGCGGCGCTCTTTGGGTAATAGGAAGCGACTGCATCTGCAAGCCTACCTATGCTCAGATAAGCGGTCAGGGATGGTGGACCGACACCGACCACGCGCTCTGTCTCGCACCGATAAAGGATAAGGTTTACCAGATAACGCTCACCATCGGCAAACAGTTGCAGGCAGACGGCAGCAACCTTAACTTCAAGTTCTTCGGACAGGCTGGATGGGGCATCGAGTTCAAGGGCTCTGGCGGCACATACTATCTGACCACCGACAGCAACATCTTTGCCGTGGGCGACGGAACGACAGAGTATCAGGGCGGCCACGACGACGGCAACATATATCTGCGCCCGGACGTAACGCTGACCGACGGCGACACTTATGTATTCACCGTTGACCTGACAGAAGGAACCGATAAGGGTAAACTCATAGTCGAGAAGAAATGAAACGAGGCGGCAATGCCGCGACAATAACTGAAAGCGAAGCCCCGCATCCCACGAAACGGATGCGGGGCTTTGTCGTCAATGCGCTGTCTGTCGCCATGCACCACGCATCAGAACGCACCGCCTTCCTCGCCCGTCCACGCCTTAATCATCCACCCGCGCCGCGCCCGTTTATGCAAATTTCTATTGACGTCCATTAACTTTCTGACCTCCGCATTTAACATTCCGTTTTTCTCATTCCGGAGTTACGCACCCTCGTTTTTTACCTTTTTCATTCGCATTTCCACCAATCCGTCGGCCCGTTGCCGCAGCGTTATCATGCAATAAGCACCATTTCGCACTCTGATTAGCACCATATCGCCACCTGATAAAGCCCATATCATGCTCCGAAATGGGCTATTTCGCAACCTGATTAAGCCCATTTCGCAAACCGGACAAGAATCCGTCATTTCGCCATATTCAATAACCTTCTGTATATCAACAATTTATATATACAATCAAAAATCCGTGTTTTTCCGTCCATCTTCACATCCTGCGCGTCACGACGCGATTTTTCAGCATTTCCGACAGAAAATATTTAACACATCAGTCCCGTTTTTCCGTTTTTTTATACATCCGCCATATGTAGCTGCCTTTCCTCCGTCCACACTCCGCACACCACGATGCAACGCCGCGTGCAGCACCGACTTTCCACCCATCTGCACAGACATGACACCCTGAGAAATATGTATTTGCTGTGCCTGCATCATCATTTGTCAGAATATGAATCATTTTTCATTGCCTGTAAAGCGTGCAATGCGCACGGTTCACAGTACCGTCACGTCCAGCCATACGGCTGTCCGCCACATCGAGAATCACAACAGGCGCACACAACGACAGGCAGAAAGGCGGGCACACAGGTTCTCAGGCGTCATTCACAGACTTATGATATTGAGCGTAAATCCGAACGAAGTGCCGTTTGAGCTGCTTACCCACGGCGTGCAGGATATTCCTACCTTCTGCTTGGCAAGCTCACGACACGGGTTGCCGGCAAACAGACCTATCACCTCATTCACCGGATCTACCAGAAAAGCCACAATGTTGCCCAACACCTTCGAGTTGCACAGCGTGTAGCCGTTGTCCACAATATGTCTTTTCACACGATAGAACGCTTCGCCGAGTATCAGTCCCGACAGAGGCGTCACGATAAGGTCCTGTATCGAAGGAATCTCCATAAAGGCCTCTATACCGTACTCCCAGAACAGGGTGGATATGCCCGCGCAATAGAGAAAAGAGCCCAGGACATTGAACCCGAGGCTGCGGGCACTCATGTAGTAGGCCGCACCGGCATAAGGATGGAGCACATAGTTGAATATGAATTTATCGCCGTCCCACACAGGTCCCTGCCTCACATGCATGCTCCATCGCTTGAAGAAAGGCACCTTGCGCAAATCCTCCTTGTTCCACGCCGTGGCATCTTCGGGCAACATCTCGAGCACTCCCAAAGCTGTCAGACCGCCTGCAAACAACACTCCGGTATTGGTCCACATGCGCTTGTAGTCAGGACAACTCGTGCGTGTGGAGTAGGGCAGTGCGTAGATGCACTGTTTTTCTTTCTTATGACGCTTCAGAGTGTCGTCAGCCAAATATATGTTCTCAGCACTATCCGGTTTTGACGTGTTGATTGAATCAGGAGTATGGGCCGAGACACTTTGCGTTCCGACAAACATACTCAGCAGAAATTTCATTATATATATTACCTTACTTCTCATAAATTAATATTTTCATACGTTGTGATCTTATGTTGCAAGGCCTGCATAAGCACTCCGTAATCACACTGAACAGGGCGTTGGAGGCCTCGGCTCACTACAAATTTATCCATAAGTAAGCTTGCTGTAAATGCCTGTCAGACTAAAAATAACGAAAAAAACAAAAAGAATACGAAAACTTAATTATCTTGTTAAATTTTGTAAAAAACAACTGTTCCATACTTCCTTATGTATATATGAAAAGGTATTTGCAGCAAAACTCGCCTCCTGGCTGGCTGCGCACTTTTTGTCCTTTTACGACATTCTATGTCCGGATGTGTACGTATTCGTCAAGCCATGACTCCATCTTCATAATTCATCTGCCACACTGAGAAAACAGCTTTTAATGATATTGATTTACACCTCCGAACAATACTGGAAGTGGTCAGGCGATCATGAATCACTAAAAAATATTAGTTGCACGAGAGACTATGAAACGATGGGTTGCCGTCATTTGCAACTTTCACTGCATTTCCTCAGTCCACACTCCTCACACCACAACGCAACGTTGTATGCAGCACCGACTTTCCACCCATCTGCACAGACATGACACTCAGAGAAATATATATTTGTGGTATAATGACCTATTAAGTTAATAGTAAGAACATACGATTAATATTACTTTCTGAAAATAAAAAAGCGACAGAGACGGAAAAAGAAACCGTTCGAGTCGCTTATGTCATTTATATCCAATTTGACTTATGGCCTACAATACAACACTGTCACCATCCTCAGGTATTAGCAAACGTCGCATATCTACACCGGTATGCAAAGCCTCGTTACGCAGAATGGCACGTGTAGTCTGTCCGTGGTCGGTGGCATCCATGTGTACCGCTATCAGTCTGATGTGCGACGGTATCTCATCCAACATCGTCATCACCTCCTTCTCATCAGGTATAATGGCACCGTCAGTTATGGAATATTCCGGAAATACAGCACCACCACTATTTACGACAATATAGTCTGGATTAAAAGTATCCACCACACACCGTGTGCAAGCTTCCCATCTACAATCACCCATTATGTAAACGACAGGACAATCTTCTGCCGTCAATACATAACCGGATACAGAACCCATCATCTTTCCTATCTGCCCGAAACCATGATGTCCCGGAGTTCGGTGAATGGTGATACCGTCAATGGTCTTGCTTTCTTCAATAGCTTCCACATTGATAAATCCATCACTTACCACTGTTTCCTTATCCTGTGGCTGTGTAAGAAAAAGAATGTCATTAGGCAAGTGTCGTATAACAGTTGGATCGTAATGATCGATATGATTGTGCGTCAGCATGACCATATCCAGACCATCAGTGATTTCGTGCATAGGCATTGTGAGATGCACTCTCGGAGTCTTGTACACGCCAAGAGCCGACTGCAGCGCACCTTTATCCGCCAACATAGGATCTACCAGAATATTCTTACCCGCATAACTGATTCTTAACGTGGCATTGCGGATAAGGCGAATGTTTGCTTTCTTTTCCATTTTCATTTTTCTTTAATTATTAACCGTGGCAAAGTTCGGAAAAAACACCAGAACGTCTTATGCCTGAAAGAATGTAAATTATGCCATTTTGATAAAATCAATATTTCACCATTTAATATATAAATGAGTCAATGTACAATAGTAAAAATTCAAAAAAACGAATCTATTCATTTGCCGTTGCGCACGTCTTTTTGTATCTTTGTCTGCAATAAAATGCGGTTCGGATGTGCAAAATATGAAAAAATTCTGCTTTCACGCTTTGTCGTTACAATCTACTTTCACTATGTTCATATAAGAATATAACACTTATGGCAGATATAAATAATCCGGAAAGACTTTTCAGCGTACCATTCAGCAAAACACGGTGCGGTGTCGATTTCTACATTAATACCGGCAGCAGCAAAGACGTACAAGGCGTACTGACAGAACACAGAATATTCAGAACTGATTTCTTCAGCTTTTATTTCATAAAAAAGGCAAACGGTTTTCTGCTGCTTAATTTCCGGAAAATAATTTTACGCGACAATATGTTGCTGCTGCTTTCGCCACATCAGCGACAGGAATGGCATATAAACGAGGATGATTTTGAATATACTTTTCTCATTTTCCGCGAAGACTTCATGCGTACGTTCATTGCAGACAAGTTTTTTGTTTACAGATTGTTGTATTATTACCAAACCGACACACCGCCCTGTATCAACATCACCAACGAAGATCTTGCGGAATACAAACACTTGCTTGGCAAGATAAAACACGAACTGCTACACCCAATGGCAGATACATACAATCTCATAGTATCTGTTCTATACTATATGCTTGTTATTATCAATCGTGCTTACGCGGCCGCATATGGTCTGCCTACCGATATTCCAAAGAACAATTACGCATTCCGATTCAAGGAACTGATAGAACAATACATACGGACAAAACAAAGAGTGAAAGAGTATTCTGATATGATGCACATAAGCCGGATAACATTGAACAACTCAACAATGACACAATTCGGGGTATCGGCAACACATATGCTGAAACAACGGCTGTTGGAAGAAGTGAAGAACGAACTGCTGTTCGCAGACATGACAGTTAACGAACTGGCAGCTGAATTCAACTTCTCTGATTCCAGCCATCTGATGAGATTCTTTAAACAGCAGACAGGAAAAACCCTGATGCAATATCTGAAAGACTACAGAAACGGTATATACGAATAAAATTTAACTACGCGCATACGAGTATATTTTTGTTAATTAGAGAAAGAACAACAGAAAGAGTTGATTTCCTTTTAGGGAATTTATTATATAAGAATTAATATAAGGGAGGATATTGTTCATCTGTAACAAATACCGAAAAATTCGTTTCATCACCTTGTCATTGTGCTTACCTTTCCGTATCTTTGCATAAGATAGGATTCGGTTCGGCAAAGCCAAGCAGATAAGACACCGTTTTTCCTGTCTTGTCTGTGCTCTCACCTTTCGCTATCTTTGCATTGGTTTCTAAACGCAACTGCGTGCAAGAGAGGCATACAACCTAATTCTTATTATTGACTGACATCTGTCCGGACTCATACTAATACCGGCAAAAAATATGAAAAAGACTACTTACTGTTTATGACTCGCTTTATTATTACACTTATCATGTCTGTGGTGTTCGGCGCGGTTTACGGTCAGGACGGTGTTCCGGCCGTGAAGGGACGTGTGGTGGACGCCGCTACCGGAAAGGCCATTGAGTATGCCCATGTGGCTGTTACCGACGAAAAGAACAACACCGTGGCCTCGGCCGTGGTGGAGAACGGACATTTCGAGATACGCAAAATGCGCGACGGACGATTCACGCTAACCATCATGCTCATGGGATACCGCACTTACAAGAGCGACCCGCTGGAGGTCAGG
>ENA-ORSK01001633-ORSK01001633.1-human-gut-metagenome-genome-assembly--contig:-NODE-1633-length-16973-cov-4.317709_pt1 | contig 16973 bp, 18 predicted proteins | sample MGYA00242192_ERZ509159 | MGnify/ENA primary metagenome ERZ509159 (study PRJEB26280, sample SAMEA2338663) | human gut metagenome | biome: human gut; feature: human-associated habitat; material: faeces...
GATGGCCACGGCGTTGGTCTTGGCGATGACGCCGGTCAGCTTGCGCAGAGCTTGACTCATCAGACGGGCCTGCAGACCCACGAAGCTGTCGCCCATTTCGCCCTCGATCTCCGCCCGGGGCACCAGCGCCGCCACGGAGTCCACCACGATCACGTCGATGGCGCCGGAGCGCACCAACGCCTCGGTGATCTCCAAAGCCTGCTCGCCGGTATCCGGCTGAGAGATCAGCATTTCATCGATATTCACGCCCAAGGCCCGTGCGTAGGTGGGGTCCAGCGCGTGCTCTGCGTCCACAAACGCCACCTCGCCGCCCTTTTTCTGGGCCTCTGCCGCCACATGAAGGGCCAGCGTAGTCTTACCGGAGGATTCCGGTCCGTAGATCTCCACAATGCGGCCCCGGGGCAGACCGCCTACGCCCAGCGCCACGTCCAAGGACAGGGAACCGGTGGGGATCACGTCCACCTGCAAATTATTCTGGTCGCCAAGACGCATAATGGAGCCCTTGCCGTACATTTTTTCGATCTGGCCCATGGCCGCTTCAATAGCCCGCTTCCGATCCTCCGCCGGGGCGGCACTGGCCACGGGGGCTTTCTCTTTTGCCATACGTTCTTCCTCCCAAATCTGATTTTCTATCTTGCTTGCCCGGTCTGCCGGGCGTTCTTACTCGCTGTAAACCTCTCCGCAGAGGGTGCCGAACACCACGCGGGGGATGTCGTTGTGGTCCTTCACCACCTGAATGTCTCCAAAGCCCTGGGCGCGCATGATACGGAGCACCGCATCCGCCTGACCGATACCTACTTCAAAATACAGCCGCCCGCCGGGAGCCAGCGCCGCCTTCCACTTCTCACTGATGGCCCGGTAGAAGTCCAGGCCGTCCTCGCCGCCGTCCAGCGCCAGATGGGGCTCGTAGTCCTTCACGGAATGATCCAATCCCGGAATATCCCCATGAGGGATGTAGGGGGGATTGCTGACAATGCAGTGAAATTCCCCCAAAGCCCGGTCCGGCCGCTCCAAGGCGTTCACCGTCATGGGGATCACCCGGCCCGTCAGGGCGTTCCGGCGGGTGTTCTGCCGGCAGATCCGCAGGGCCCCGTCGGAAAACTCGCCCAGTACTACATGGGCCTGAGGGGCCTGCGATGCCAGTGCCAGACCGATACAGCCGCTGCCAGCGCACAGGTCCAACACCCGGCAATTGCCCAAGGACTGCACATAGGGCAGCGCCTGATCCACCAGCACCTCCGTATCCGGCCGGGGAATCAGCACCTCCTTGGAGATATCCAGAGGCAGGCCGTAAAATTCCCACTCACCGATGAGATACGCCACCGGCTCTCCCGCCAGATGGCGGGCCGTCAGCTCCCGCACCCGGCGTTCCAGCTCCGGCGGGGCGTACAACCGCCCGTCCCGGGTCAGCTCCTCCCGGGTCTTGTTGACCCCGAAACAGGTCAGCTCCCGGGCCTCCAAGGTGGTGTCGATGACGCCGCCCTGCTTCAGTTCCCGGCGAATATCCAAAAACAAGTCATTATATGTGATCGCCATGCGTCGTCGCAAAGTCCGCTGAACTTCGTTTCTGCCTGTGGCAAAAACTGCGTTCACTCCCTTGCTCCTCCTTTTTCTTCCGCAAACGTTTCGCTGGTTGCGGAAGAAGTATTTCTATAATTGTCACCATGCGTCCTTGCCCTTTTCGTCGGGCAGGACCAACTCCAGCGAACGGATGGCGCACTCGATCATGCTGTCATCCGGCTCGTTGGTGGTAAAATTCTGCATCCACAGGCCAGGGGCCGTCAGGAATTGGGCCAGCTTGCTGTCCTGCACATGGCGGCCTACCCAGCGGTTGAACTCATAGGTGATGCCCACTACCAACGGCAGCAGGAGCAGATGCACCAGCGTCCGCAATCCCGCGTTGGTGATGGGCCAGATGCCGAACACCACGCTGGAAACCAGAATGGACACGAAGATCACCACAAATAGAAAGCTCGTTCCGCAGCGGGGATGGTGCCGGGGCTGGATGCGGACGTTCTCTACCGTCAGCGGCAGGCCCGCCTCGTAGCAGAAAATGGTTTTATGCTCCGCCCCGTGATACTGGAACACCCTGTAAATGTCCTTCTGCTTGGAGCAGAGGATCAGATACGCCAGAAAGATCGCGATTTTCAAAAGGCCCTCCACCACGTTCCGGCCCCACAGGGGAAAGCCGGGGAAAAAGTGAAGGATCCCGCCGGTAAGCAGCGTTGGCAGCACCAGAAAGAGGAAAATGGACATTCCCACGCCCAGCAGCACGGCAAGGCCCACGATGGCTTTTTCCAGCTTTTCGCTGCTGAGGTGCTTTTCCAACCACTGTTCAAATTTGGAAGGCTGGCTTTCTTCCTCCTCCGGGTAAAAGTCCGCAGAGTACATCAGGGCCTTCACGCCGCTGACCATCGCCGCCAGAAAATTTACGGTTCCCCGGATCAGAGGGACGCCCAAAATGGGGTAACGGTCCTTGATGAGCTTCAGCTCCTCCACCTTTTCCACCAATTGACCGTCTTTGTCCCGGACCACGATGGCCTGCTTTTCAGGCCCGCGCATTAAAATGCCTTCGATCAGCGCCTGTCCGCCGATACTGGTGCGGAAGGCGCCGCTGGAATGTTCCGCCATAGATAAGGTTCCTTTCTGTTTCGCTGTTTCAGTATATCACACTGTTGTTTGAAAATCAAACATTTGTTCTATTTATTCTTTTTCCGGGATGCAGATGGTCACCACCGCACCGCCGCCCTCGGCATTGGCAATGTCGAAGGTGCCGCCATGGAGCCGCACGATCTCGTCGCACACAGCCAGACCGATGCCGCTGCCCCGGGCCTTGGAGGAGCCCTTATAGAATTTCTGCTTCACATAGGGCAGCTCCGCCTCCGGGATGCCGGGGCCGTAGTCCCGGACCTGCACCACATACCACTCCCCATCTTGCTCCATGGACACGGTAATGCGTTTGCCGGAGCCGCCATGCTTGGCGGCATTGTCCAGCACATTGCACAGCACCTGCTTCAGCCGCTCCGGGTCACCGGTGATAGGCTGCTCAAACATCTCGCCGGCATTCGAATATTCCAGGTCGATGCCGTCCTGGCGGAAAAGCTCCCGGTAGGTGTAGATGGCGTCCTCCACCTCAGCCTGGAGATCCATCTGCTCCACCCGAAGCGTGAAGCGGCCATCCTCTATCTTGGAAAACTCCAGCAGCTCCTCCACCATGTTGGTGAGTCTGCGGGACTCTCGGAGAATGATCCGTACACCCCTGTGCAGCTGCCCGATGTCGCCGCTGTCGTCAGCCAGCAGTGTCTCTCCCCAGCCGGTAATGGCTGTGAGAGGGGTACGCAGCTCATGAGACACAGAGGAGATGAACTCTGTCTGCATCTTTTCGCTTTGGCTGATCTGCAGGGACATCTGATTGATATTATCCACCAGCTGGCCCATTTCATCGTCGTATTTATTGGGGATCTGGATGCCGTAGCTGCCGTCGGAAATTCGCTTGGCAGCCTCCGTTACCTCCGCCACAGGGAGAGCGATCCTTCGCATGAAGGTCAAATTTACCGCCAGCACCACGCCGCTGATAACCACGGCGATGCCCATGAATGCCAGAGTCATCAGGGCTACCTGCTTATCCAGCTCTCTTGTGGCCGTAACCAGGCGAAGTACCCCCACCACGCTGCCGTCAAATACCAGTGGTGCCGACACCGCCAGGATGTTCTCCCCGGTAAGAGGATCCTTACCGGAAAAGCTCTCCATCCTCCCGCCGTCCAGCGCCCGGCGGACCTCCGTGGTTTCCGGCGTCAGGCCAATGGTCTGGCCCCGGCTGGAAATGTCAATGCGCCCGTTTTTATCCAGAAACTGCAGCTCAATGGTGTCTGCGTCCTCAAAATCCTTGGCGTAGAGCACTGCGTTGCGGTAATACTCGTTGTAGCTGACCATGACATAGGTGTTGAAATAGCTCACGCCGGAGCGAGCCTTACTCTCCAAGGCGGAGCGGGCGTTGCTGTAAAAATTGGTCACCAGGATCACCGAGGTCAGCGCAGCAATGAGCAGCAAAATGACAATAACGGGCAGAACACTCCCCATGATCCATCGCCGGCGCATACCAACCACCCGGCGTTTCCGTTTTGGGGCAGACCTGCTTGCCTCCTCCGCCTTGTCCAGCATTATGCTTCCCACTTATATCCGTACCCCCAAACCGTAGTGATGTAGGTGGGATTGGTGGCGTTGTCCTCGATCTTCAGCCGCAGGCGGCGGATGTTCACATCCACGATCTTCAGCTCGCCGAAATAGTCCCTCCCCCACACAAGGTCCAATATCTCCTCCCGGGACAGAGCCTTGCCCGGGTTCTCCATAAACATCTTCATGATGGCGTACTCCATCTGGGTAAGCTTGATGCGCCGGCCATTTTTCTCCAGGGTGCGGTTGCGGGTGTTGAGCAGGAAGGGCGGCTGGTCGATCTGGTCGGCCACCTCGTCCGCCACACCGCTGCGGCGCATGAGGGCATCTACCCGGGCGGTAAGCTCCGCCGGGGAGAAGGGCTTGGTTACATAGTCATCCGCCCCGGTCATAAGGCCCGTGACCTTATCCATCTCCTGGGACCGGGCCGTGAGCATAATGATACCGATGCGCAAATTGGTGGCCCGGATGCGGCGGCAGACCTCAAAGCCGTCGATGCCCGGCAGCATGATGTCCAGCAGCGCCACCCGGGTGTCGGGGTTTTCCTGGAGCTTTTCCAGCGCTTCCTCGCCGCTCTCGGCCTCGATAACGTCGTAGCCGGCCCTGCGCAGATTAATAACGATAAAGCTGCGGATGCTGCTCTCGTTCTCTAATACCAATACCTTTTTCATGGTTGTCTCCCCTCTCTCAGTTCCCGGCATTCCACGCCGTGGAAATCAGATTGAAATGGCTGCTGACCCAGGCGCTGCTGATGCCAAGCTCATCGCCGTCTTCTGTGATGCGCATGGCATAGGCCACATTGGCCCGCTGCATCACCAGTGTCCGGCCGCCTGTTTGGGCATCCCGCTCCCGTTCCTCACCGCTGAGGCTGTACAGGTACAGCACCGGCCTGCCATCCACCAGCAGTGTCACGCAGGTGCCGTTTTCCATGGCGTCCGCTCATTTTTCCGTGCCAGTCGTCATTGAGCACCAGATACCAGCCATCCGTCAGGTCATGGTAGGTATCCATGACCCAGGCGCTATTGCCCCGTTCATCAAACCGGTACCAGGCGAAAAACGCACTTGCCTGCCGGGTATTGCTTTTCTCGGGGTACGGAATTTCGATAATGCCATCATTATTAATGTCCTGCGGCCGGAGCTGGCTGGAGGGATACTGCACCTCCGTAATGCCGGTTTTTCTGTCCGCGCCCGTATTCAGCAGCCGCCCGCCGCGGCAGAGCAGGATATTCGTCATGGCCGTGTTTTCCGCACTCACGGCGGTGACAAAGGCCGCCGTCTTTTGGCTGTCCAGCTTGCCGCACACAATGCTTCCTCTGCTCAGCTCCGCCGGTGTGCAGTGCAGCTGGCAGGTGCCTTCCACGCGCATCTCCCCATCCTGCCACACATAGTGCTCGGCCAGGCAGCCTCCCTCCGCTTCCGACCGGATGAGCAGCAGATCGAACCCCCCATCGCTGTCCAGGTCGTCCACAACATAACGCAGGTAGCCGCTCTGCATCAGCACATTGACCTGGTTCGGCACCAGCTCGTATACGGCTACGGTCTGCACCTCCGTGCTGACCCGCCAGCCCACAGCCACCTCCAGCCGTCCGTCTCCGTTAAAATCCCGGAAGGACACGGAATCGATGGAGCTGCCGCCGGATTCTATGGTGCTGTACAGGGAGAAGGTTCCATTTTCCTCCCGGAAAAACAGAATCTTCAGAGGGTTGTCGTCTGCGGTGTGGCGGAAAAAGGCCACCGCCTCCTTCTCCCCGTCACCGTCCATGTCGATCATCTGCAGGGATTGGATATTATCGCCGCTGGAGGGGGTGATGTACTCATAGCCGCTTTCCAGATAGGTGTTGAGTGTGTTGGCCAGGCCCGTGTATTCCACCGGCACCTGGGGCAGGGTGAACAGGTTCTCCGCAGAGGTCTCCAGCGAGCAGCCGCAAAGTCCCAGCGCCAAAGCCAAATAGGCCAGCACGATCAGTATTTTCCTTGCAGAACGTTTCACGGCACTCCCTCCCCGGTTCCGATTTTTATTCAGAATATACTATACCACATTTCTCTCTCCTTGGGTAGTCCCTGTTTTGCATTTTCTCCGGTGCAAAATAGCGCATAGCGCAAAATTTCCTCTTGAAATGCGGCGGAAAGTACGCTATAATAAGCAAGCACCTGCCGGTGTGTTGGAATTGGTAGACGAAGTGGACTCAAAATCCACCGCTGGCGACAGCGTACCGGTTCGAGTCCGGTCACCGGCACCATATCAAGTGGTCATAAGGGATTTCCCTTATGACCACTCGATTTTTTATGTGCGGGAGAGCAGCTCACCGCCCCCAGGGGGCGGAAAGCCGTCCCTTGCACTTGGGATAAAAATAGTATATGATGAGCTGGAAGGCAGGTTGAGCCTGCCTTCCAGCTTTGCTATGATAGGAGGCCCCGCCCATGACGACACAGAGAAAAGCCGACCTGCTGCTGGTGCTGATCACCGGCTTTTGGGGCTGCTCCTACTACCTGTCCGACCTGGCCCTGGGGGAGATGCCGCCCTTTGCCCTGTGTGCCATGCGGTTTTTGCTGGCCTTTGCGCTGCTGGGCATTGCTCTGTTTCCCAAGCTGCGGCATGTAAACCGCAAGACCCTGCTGTGGGCGGTCCCGGCGGGGCTTTCCCTTACCCTCACTTATATCGGCGCCACCGTGGGTCTGCTGTATACCTCCATCTCCAATGCTGGGTTTATCTGCTCCCTGCCGGCGGTGACCACACCCCTTTTGACCTTTTTGCTGTACCGGAAAAAGCCGGAGCGGCGGATACTGCTGTGCCTGGCTCTTTGCACGGTGGGTCTTGGGCTGCTGACCCTGGGGAACGATTTCCGCCCGGCGCCGGGGGACCTTATCTGCCTGCTGTGCGCCCTGGGCTACGGCATCAACCTCCTGGTGGTGGAGCATGCGGTGCGCCAACCGGAGGTGGACGCCCTGCAGCTGGGCGTGTTCCAGCAGCTGGTGACAGGTGCGGCCATGCTGGTGCTGTCGCTGCTGTTTGAAACCCCTTGCCTGCCCCGAACCCCCGCAGGCTGGGGCAGCGTCTTGTTTCTGTCCGTTTTCTGCACCGGCATCGCCTTCGCCATCACCGCCGTGCAGCAAAAGCACACCTCCGCGGTCCATGTGGGGCTGATTTTTACATTGGAGCCGCTGTTTTCGGCTATTGTGGCCTTCTTCCTCGCCGGGGAGCGGCTGGCTCCCCGGGGCTATGTGGGGGCGGCACTGATGATGCTGGCCCTGGTGACCATGGAGGCGGGCCTGCCGTTTCTTAAAAAGAAGAAGCCGGTGGAGGAATGAGCCGTCCGAAAGGGGAAAATCATGAGATTTGACGCGGCACACACCATCAGCGCCCTGTCGAAGCTGACGCTGCGGCTGCTTCGAAACGTCAACAAAAAGGAGGCTTCCCAGCAAATGGATATGTATTTTTCGGCCAAACGGCAGACCCTTGCGCAGTTTATGGAGGTCTATGACCAGCAGCGGCTTCATGAGATACACGGCGGCTCTACCATCCTATTTGACGCCATGGCCCACCAGTCGCCCCAAGACCGATATGATATTGTTCGGTTTCTCATCGCCCAGAGTGCGGAATTGACGGGCACAAACGGCGAAAAAGAGACCCTGTTTCACATCCTGTTCTCGCGCCCGAAGCACAATATGGCGCAGACAGTGGAGCTGACAAAGCTGCTGATTGATGCCGGGGCGGATATAAACCAGCCGGACGCAAAAGGCCGGGTGGCGCTCCAGCATCTTATCAGCCACCCCAAGCTGACGGACCGGGACATGGCCCCGCTGTATGACCTGCTCTTCACCCGGTGCCGCCTGGACCTATCCATAAAAAATGCCTGGGGCTATACCCCCATAGAGCTGGCTCAAAAGCTCCCCTACCGGGCGGAGCTGCTGCGAAGAATGACAGAGTGAGGGCACGCCGCCCTACGAAGCGTAACAAGGCGTTCGGCAAAACGGGGCTTCGGGGACGCCTCCCCCTACGGCATTCTATCGGCAAACGGTGCGTAGGGGTCGGCCTCCTGTCCGCCCGCCGGGCTTGTACCGCACCTCCCTTGTGAAGTGTCATTGCGAGGGCACACCGCGCCCGTGGCAATCCGTATCTCCCCATCCCAAAATTTCTCAAAAAAATTTCGTTTTTCCTCTTGACAAAGGCAAAAAATGCGATTATAATGCGCTTAATTTCAAACGAAAACCTGTGAGGAAGAAGAGTAGCACAGCACAGGGCATCCTAAGAGAGCTTCGGGTGGTGAGATCGAAGCGGTGCGCGGCGGTGTGAATGGCCTTCCGAGGGCGGCTTGAACAGGAGCATTCCTAAGTAGGGTCCGACGGGAACCCTCCCGTTATCCGTGGGGTACGCATGATGGTGCGTAAAAGCGAGTGGGCATCGCAAGATGTCAATTTGGGTGGTATCGCAGAAGCAAAGGCTTTTGTCCCATGTGGGGCAGAGGTCTTTTTTGTTTTTAAAATCCAGGCCGCCGGCAACGGTCCCTCCATCCGCCGCCCAAAAAACCTATATAAAATTTGGAGGAAACAAAAATGAAAAAGAACATTCTGAAGCGTGCGCTGACCCTGGCCCTGGCCGCCCTGCTGGCCCTGTCCCTCTTCGCCTGCGGCAAAAAAAACAACGACAATTCCACCAGCACCTCCGGCGCCACATCCTACAAGGTTGGCATCTGCAACTATGTGGATGACGCATCCCTGAATCAGATCGTGGACAACATCAAAACCCAGCTGGCTGCCATCGGCCAGGAGAAGGGCGTCACCTTTGAGATCAGCTATGATAACTGCAACGCCGATTCCGCCGTGCTGAACCAGATCATTGCCAACTTCATCGCCGACAAGGTGGACCTGATGATCGGCGTAGCCACCCCCGTGGCCGTGGCCATGCAGGCCGCCACCGAGGGCACCGACATCCCCGTGGTCTTTGCCGCCGTGTCTGACCCCGTCAGCGCCGGCCTGGTGGAGAGCCTGGAGGCTCCCGGCGCCAGCATCACCGGCACCTCCGACTATCTGGACACCGACGCCATCCTGGACCTGATCTTCGCCGCCAACCCCGACGCCAAGAACATCGCCCTGTTGTATGACCAAGGCCAGGACTCCTCCACCACCCCCATCAAGAACGCCAAGGCGTACCTGGATAAGAAGGGCGTGTCCTACAAGGAGTATAACGGCACCACCACCGACGAGATCAGCCTGGCCGTCAGCAGCATCGTGGCCGACAAGGCCGACGCCGTGTTCACCCCCACCGACAACACCGTGATGACCGCAGAGCTGGCCATTTACGAGACCCTGGCCAAGGCCGGCATCCCCCACTACACCGGCGCTGACTCCTTTGCCCTGAACGGTGCGTTCCTGGGCTACGGCGTGGACTATGCCAACCTGGGTGTGGAAACCGCCAACATGGTCTCCGGCATTCTCCTGGACGGCAACAAGCCCGCCACCACCCCCGTGCTGACCTTCGACAATGGCACCGCCACCATCAACACCGACATCTGCAAGGAGCTGGGCCTGAACTATGACGACCTGGCCAAGACCTTCGCCCCCCTGTGCACCAAGGTCCAATCCATCGTCACCGCCGAGAGCTTCGGCGATCTGAACAAGTAAAATCCGAAACATGATCCAACAGGGCGGGGCGCTTGCAGCCCCTCCCCCACGCACCACAAAGTAACATAATATAATGTAGGGTGGGGTGCCCTCACCCCGCCCTACGCATAACATGAAAGCTGGTGCCACCGGGGCGATGTGGGCATCGCCCCCTACGAAATTCTATCGTTATACAGTGTGTAGGGGCCGATGCCTACATCGCCCCGGTGGCACCGACTTTCAAATCGTGCGTAGGGGTGGACGACCCTGTCCGCCCGGCGCTTCTACTCTCCCCTGCTCCGCTTCTGCAGGGTCTGTGGATTCAGCTGCGAAATATACACGATCTGTCTGTGATACGGGTGGTCGCACACCAAGAAGGACTTGGGAATGTCCTCCGTCACCGGCACCACCACACCCTCTCGCTCCGCTTTTTCCAAAAATTCCCGGGTGCGCCTCGACTGGGAGGTAATGTCCAGGTCGAAAATGCCGATAATCCGCTTTTCCGGGATCATGGCATTCTGCCCGATATGCAGATAGCTCACAAAAGCACCTCCCCGTTTTGGATGTGAAACAGCCGCCCCGCCTGCAGGCGGTCCAGCCGGTCGTTTTCGCAGCAGGTGATGAACACCTGACCGCCGGAAATGCGATTTAATACATACTCCTGCCGCTTGGGGTCCAGCTCCGACAGCACATCATCCAGCAGCATCACCGGGTACTCCCCCACGGCGCTGCGGTGTATCTCCCGGTCAGCTAATTTCAGCGACAGCGCCGCCGTGCGTACCTGCCCCTGAGAGCAGAACTGCCTGGCGCTCCTTCCGTTTACCTCTACGATAAAGTCATCCTTATGGGGCCCCGACAGGCACAGCCCCGAGGCAAGCTCCGCATGATAATGGCTCTCCTGGTGCTCGCGTAAATTTTGGGCGATGTCCTCTGTCTTAGCAAAGGGGTCCAAAACGGTTTTCACCGTCTCATAGCCCAGGGTCAATTTTTCCCGGCCGCCGCTGCAATCCTCATGGGCCGGGGCAGCGTAGCCCTCCAGCGCCCGGCAATACCGGGCCCGGTAGTAGATAAGGATGGCTCCCACCCGGCACATGCGCTCGTTAAAGTCCGGCAGCATGGCCAGCAGCCCCGGATTATCCTCCCGGTCCCGCAGGATACGGGTCTTGTGCTCATAAAGCCGATGATACTCCGCCAAAGCCTGGGCATATCGGGGCCGCAGCTGGCACAGGGATTGATCCATGAATTTTCGCCGGGCCGCCGCCCCCTCCCGGATGAGAAACAGATCCTCCGGGCAAAAGAAAACCGTGTGCAGCACATCGGACAGCTCTGCGGCGTTTTTGGCCGCAACGCCATTGACGGTCATTTTCCGCCGCCGGCCTGCCTGCAAGGTAATGTCCGTCACAAACTCTCTGTCCCGGGAGAAAATTTTCCCGGTAATGCGGGCCTGCTGTCCGTCAAAGGTTATAAGCTCCCGGTCACTTCTTGTCCGGGGAGACTTGCCGCAGGAGAGATAAACTATAGCCTCCAGGAGGTTCGTTTTTCCCTGGGCGTTCTCCCCGTGGATGACGTTGCAGGCCGGGTCAAAGGCCAGGGTCTGCTCCCGGTAGTTGCGAAAGCCCACCAGGGCCAAGCTATTGATCTGCATATTTTACGCCGTAGTCGGCCCCATCAAAGGTCACGGTGTCGCCGGGGCGGATTTTCTTGCCCCGCTGGGTGCAGACCTCGCCGTTTACCAGCACAGCTCCCTCCTGCACCTCTATTTTCGCCTCGCCGCCGGTGGACACTGCATCCGCCAGCTTCAGCAGATCCTGCAATTTGATAAATTCCGTTGTAATGGTCACGATTTTCATATTTTCCGCTCCTTACGCCTTCAGCCGCACCGGCAGCACCATATAAAGAAAGCTGTCGCCGCCGTCCACAGGGGTCATGACGCAGGGGCTGATGCCGGTATTCAGCTCCATTACCACCTGATCCGCCGGGGCAAAGCGCAGGGCGTCCATAAGATAGCGGTTGTTGAAGCCAATTTCCAGGCCCTGGCCGTCCCCCTCCACAGGGCACACGTCCGTTGCCTCGCCGTTGCCGGTCTTGGCGGACATGGTGATGCAGCCGCTGCCCATAATGCAGCGGACAGGGCTTTTCAGCTTCTCGCTGATAACCACACTCACCCGGTCCAGGCTGCTGAGCATGGTCTTGCTGTCCACGGTGAGGCGGATGGGATTGTTCCGGGGGATGGCGTTCTTGTAGTCCAGGAAATCCCCCTCCAGCTTCCGGCAGATGAGCTGGGTAGAGCCGGTTTCAAAGAGCAGGTGACGCTTTCCAAGCATCACGGTGATAGCCTCCTCGCTGTCCTCGCAAATCTTCTCCACCTCGTTTAAGGCGCTGCCGGGGCATACAAACCGGAAGGCGCCGCCCTCCAGCTGCTCTATCTTCTCCCGGCGCAGAGCCAGGCGGAAGCCGTCCACGGACACCACCGTTACCCCATCGATGCCCACCTCAAAGAGGGAGCCGGTGTGGATGGGGCGGTTTTCGTTGGTAGAAACGGCGAAGGAGGTCTGGTTGATCATAGCCTTCAGGATCCCCTGCTGCACGGTCATGGAGTAGTCGCTCTCCACCTCGGGCATCTCCGGATAATCGTCGGCAGACAGGCCCAAAATCTCGAACCGGGCGTCCCCGCAGGTGAGGGTGACCATGAATTTTTCATCCGCAGAGAAAACGATGACGTCATCGGGCATTTTCCGGATGATGTCGCCGAACAGCCGGGAGTTGAGCACGATGCGTCCGCCCTCCCGGATATCGGCCTCCAGCCGGGTGCGGATGCCGGTCTGCATGTTGTAGCCGGACAGGGTCAGCACGTCCGTCCCCTCCAGCAGCAGCCCCTCCAGAGCGGGGATGGAGCTTTTGGTGGCCACGGTGCGGGAGGCGGTATTCACGGCGAGCTGCAGCAGCGCCTTTTCGCAGGAGAATTTCAGCATCTGGATCATCCTTTCTTTTTTTTCGAAAAATCCCGCGCATATTTTATGCGCACAGAACATAAGCTAAGTATTTTTTAGTAACAGTAGTCGTAGGGAAAACAATTGTGGAAAAAGTGAGCAAAGCCGCGAAACAGCTCGTTTTTTTCTCCACAGGGGGGCAGGGAAAATATCCACAGGTTTCCACGGATAATTGGGCAAAAACGGAAGCTGCCCCCTTTTCCACAGAAAGTTCACAAGCTATGTGGAGAAATTACCCCCGGGCGCTGTTATTGATATTGGTGGTGATCTGCTTCACGGTTTCGGCAAAGGCCGGGTCGGAGCGCATCTGCTTTTCCACCTTGTCCAGGGAATGCAGCACCGTGGTGTGGTCCCTGTCGCCGAACTCCTTGCCGATGTCCACCAGGTTCATGCAGATCATCCGCCGCATGAGGTACATGGCGATCTGACGGGCGTTGACCACCTCCCGGCCCCGGCTCTGGCCCCGGAGCACATCCTCGTCAATGTGATAGGTGGAGCAGATGAAGTCCACCACCGCCTGGGCTGTGGGAATGTACTCGTTGTTTTTCTTGATCATATCCCGGATGGCCTTGAGGATGTCCTCCTGGCTCATGGTGCTGCCCATGAGGTCGTAATAGGCTAAGATTTTATTCAGGGTGCCCTCGATCTGCCGGACGTTGGCGGTGACGTTCTCTGCGATGAGGTCAGACACCGGATCTGACAGCTTCACCCCCAGCATGGCGGACTTGTTTTTTACGATGGCGAGGCGCGTCTCGTAGTCGGGGGGCGTCACGTCCACCATCAGGCCCCACTCAAAGCGGGTGCGCAGCCGGTCCTCCAGCTTGGTCATCTCCCGGGGCGGCCGGTCGGAGGTGAGAACGATCTGCTTGCCGGCCTCGTACAGGGAGTTGAAGGTGTGGAAGAACTCCTCCTGGGTCTGCTCCTTACCGGCGATGAACTGCACGTCGTCCACCAGCAGCAGTGTCGCCTGGCGGTATTTCTCCCGGAATTCGGCGTTTTTTCCCTCCCGGATGGAGGCCACCAGCTCGTTGGTAAAGTCGTCTCCCTTGATGTATACCACCTTGGCGTCCGGATAGTTCTGCTTTAGTCCGTGGGCGATGGCGTAGAGCAGATGGGTCTTGCCCAGGCCGGAGTCCCCGTAGATGAACAGGGGGTTATAGTTCACGCCCGGCCTGTCGGACACGGCGTGGGCGGCAGCGTAGGCCAGCTTGTTGCTGGGGCCCACTACATAGGTCTCAAAGGTGAACGTCCCGGAGTCCTCCAGGTCCCCCGGATAGTCGGGTTTGATGCCGTGATAGGCGGACAGCTGATCGTCGTTGAGGATCTTGATCTCAAAATCCGCGGAGAACAGATCCCGCAGGGCGTCCCGGATATAGGACAGAAACCGGGTCTCAATGGTTTTCTTCTTGAATTCGTTGCCGCAGTGCAGCACGAAAGCAGAATCCTCCATAGTGACCACGTCTACCTCGTCAAACCAGGTGTTGATGGTGGTGGGGGCCAGCTGCTGTGACATCTGCTGCAGCACGCTGCCCCATACATCGGTCAGTGAATTCAAAGTGATAGCTCCCCTTTCCCAAAAGCAAATTCTATCTATAGGGTAAATCCGGCCCGGTGTTGCCCATCCTGGGACAACGCTGAGGAAAATATTTCTGTGTCAGCCACCGCTCACCGCCCCACTGGGAAGGGGCGGCATATAGGCACCGTAAGTATATCATAAAGACATAAAAAAGTCCACACTTATATATTAGATAATGTATAAATCTTTTTTTCTTTTTCCGGGAAAACACGCCGCCTGCGGAGAAATATTTCTGTTGACAGGCCCATTTACATTATGTATAATGAACAAAGTGCCGCATTTTCGGCACCTGACTTTTTCAACTGCGGGGCGGAGGAAGCTTCGCCCGCCGTCGAGTAAGTGTGGCGGCCCGGTTGCCGCCGCCGGATTTTCTATGTAATGGAGGTGTCCTGCAATGTTCCGTACCTATCAGCCCAAGAAGCGCCAGCGCTCCAAGGTGCACGGCTTCCGCAAGAGAATGGCTACTGCCAACGGCCGCAAGGTTTTGGCTCGTCGCCGTGCCAAGGGTCGCGCTCGTCTGACCCTCTGAGGTCACGGAAGGTGCATCCGGCATAGCTCGTGAAAAACAGGGACGGTGGAAGGGAAAACTGCCGTCCCTATTCGTCTATGCAAATGTCGCTTGGCAGTGTAACTTTAAGCCGGGAGAAAACCATGAAAGCAGCCGTAACCGTCAAGGAAAATTACGAATTTCGCCGCATCTACCGCAAGGGCCGCTCCGCTGTGAGCCCCTATTTTGTGGTGTACTGCCTGAAGAATCGGGCCGGGGCCAGCCGCCTGGGTATCACGGTGAGTAAGAAGCTGGGTCATGCGGTGGTGCGCAACCGGGTGCGCCGCCGGATCCGGGAGCTTTACCGCCTGAACCGGGATAAAATGCGCCCCGGGTGGGACGTGATCGTGGTGGGCCGTGGCCGCAGCGCTGCAGGCCCGTATCGGAAGATGAACGAGGCGTATTTGGATTGCCTGCGCCGGCTCTCCCTGCTGCAGGAGGAGGGCGAGGCATGAAAAAAGCATGTATGGCCGCCATCCGGTTTTACCAGCGGGAGGTTTCCCCTCTATTTCCGCCCCGGTGCCGCTATATTCCCACCTGCTCGGAGTACGCTCTGGAGGCGGTGGAAAAATACGGCGTCGTAAAGGGCAGCTTTCTTGCCGCCAAGCGTATATTGCGATGCAATCCCTTCCACAAGGGCGGGTATGATCCCGTTCCGTAACCATCGGCTTTTCCCAAGAACTAAACGGAGGAAAAAAATATGTTCGCACAACTCGGATATTATATCTGTGTGCCTTTTGCCTGGCTGACCCGCCTGTTCTATTCCCTCACCGGGTCCTACGGCCTGGCGCTGATCCTGTTCACCCTGGTGGTGAAGCTGGTGATCCTGCCCTTCCAGCTGAAGGGTAAGAAGAGCATGCTGCGTATGAACCGTATGCAGGGTAAGATAAAGGACATCCAGACCCGCTACGCCAATAATAAGCAGCGCCAGCAGGAGGAGATGGCCAACCTCTACGCCCAGGAGGGCGTGAACCCCATGTCCGGCTGTCTGTGGTCCTTCCTGCCCTTCCCCATTCTCATCGCCCTGTACGCCATCATCCGCCAGCCTCTGCGTTACCTCATGGGTCTCGGCGTGGACACCATCAGCGCCATCACCGACGCAGCCACCAAGCTGGGCTACACCGTGGCAGAGGGGAGCCAGGCTGCGGCCTATGAGCAGATCTACCTGGCCAAGTTCGTCCATCAGAACTGGGACAGCTTCCAGGGCCAGTTTGACGGGCTCATCAACCTGGACTATAACTTCCTGGGCATGGACCTGGCCAGCCAGGGCTCCCAGCTCTTTAAGCAGATCACCACCGGCGGCTGGCCGGTCATCGGTGTGCTGCTGCTGCCGGTTATTGCCACAGCCCTGCAGTTCCTCATGACCCTTATCAGCATGAAGGCCACCGGCAATACCGCCGGCTCCCAGGGCAAGATGATGATGTACCTCATGCCCCTGATGACCCTGTGGATGGGCTATATCCTGCCTGCCGCCCTGTGCGTGTACTGGATTGCCAACACCGCCTTTGCCACCATTCAGGAGCAGGTGCTCAATAAGTACTTCAACAAGATCCTGGACCGGGAGGAAACGGACAAGGAGCGCGCCAAGCGCGAGGCCCGGGCCGCCAAGATGATGGCCTCCCGGGAGCGGATGCTGCAGCAGCAACAGCAGTATGAGAAGTCCAAGTCCGGCAATAACAATAATAAGAAAAAGAATCAAGCTGCCAAAAAGCCGGAGAAAAAGGCCGGCACCAATGAAAACGGCCGGGTGGGCCAGCGTCCCTATGCCCGCGGCCGCGCTTACAGCGAGCATCACTACGACGAATAAGGAGTTTTGTCATGCGTTATATTGATGTAACAGGCAAGACCGAGGAGGAGGCCGTCCGCAAGGCGCTGGAGCAGCTCCATCTGGAGCGGGATGACGTGTCCCTGGAGATATTGGAGCGTTCCAAGAGCGGATTTTTAGGCATCGGCAGCAGCCCGGCCAAGGTGCGGGTGCGCTACGAGCTGGACATTGTGGAGATCCCCACCAACCGGCCCAACCATCGCCACGACCACCACGACGTGGTGTACAAGACCGAGGCGGGCAAGTACCGGGCGGTCATCC
>ENA-ORSK01001634-ORSK01001634.1-human-gut-metagenome-genome-assembly--contig:-NODE-1634-length-16968-cov-6.117247_pt1 | contig 16968 bp, 19 predicted proteins | sample MGYA00242192_ERZ509159 | MGnify/ENA primary metagenome ERZ509159 (study PRJEB26280, sample SAMEA2338663) | human gut metagenome | biome: human gut; feature: human-associated habitat; material: faeces...
ATTACCCGATCTCGATGGAAGTTATTGAGTGATCTCCTTTCATGAAAATACGCACAGTGAGGAGGCTTTTGCGGTTGAGTTCGCCAGTGATACCGGCCTGCTGGCTGACGTGCCGGAGACGGTGGCGCTCTATTTTGACTATGAGGCGTATGCGCGGGATTTATTCCTGGACTCCTTCACCTTTATTGACGGTCATGTGTTCCGTCGGTGATTTACTCCCCCGCTCCGGCGGGGGTATGGCCTGCCAGGCCGCCGGAAAACCCTGGCAGGCTTACGCCTGCCTGAAATGCAGGAGGGCCGCGCCTGCGGCGCTGCCCTTCCTGCCCGTCATGGTGTGAGGCATTTTTCTGTTATGTCGTTTCTGTTGTTCTGATTTCCGGAGGCGGGGACACCTTCGGCTCCCGGCTGCCTGGCGGCATCCGGTCGTCAGGCCCGACTCCGACAGGCAGCTGCTGGCGCACCCGCCAGTCTCCGCCGAACCCGCTGGCGCGGTTTCGGGCTGCCGCTACGGTCCGATGCGTGAAAACCCGGCTTGCAGCGACCGTTCCGGTCGCGCCGCCCCTGTCGCGCCGGAAACGGCGCTCCCTGCACACCTGACGGTGTGTAAGGCCACTGCGCCTGATGGCGCAGTCAACCCTTCCGCCGCCACCCCTGCGGCCTGTTTCCCGCTGTGGACTTTCCGGGGGGCAGACGTAACCCCCTCCCGTTCCATCTGTCCAGGGTGAGATGCACCGGCCACAAAATTTTTAGCCATGAACCCGGCTAAAAATTTTGCGTCCGCCCCCGGACAGCTGCCCCGTGACGTGGTGACGGACGCCCCATCGGAAAGGTCCACTGCGGGGAGAAACCCCGAAGAAGTGGACGGCAGAAGGGGCTTTCGCCCCTCCGGGGAGCAACCGGTCGGCCCGGCGACCTGATTCAGCAGAAGGAGACGTTTTCATGACAGTCAGCAGCACGATTTCCGTTTTTTGCCGCGACGGGGTGTTCCGTACCGTTTACTGCCACCTGCACGGGGAGCCGACCTGGAACGGTCGCATCCTGCATACCCACTATGCCACCGGTCAGCAGGCCGAAGCCCTGGTTGAACACGGTGATATCCGTTGCCTCGGTCCCCGTTGCGACAAACCCGCCGGGCATACGCTTCAGAACCCGGTGGACGGTGTGACGGCTTATTACGGACGTGACAGTGGTTTCCGGATGGACAGTGAGGCGCGTGAGTACCGTTCTTTCAGGGAGGCTATTGCCACTGAAAGCACTGAAGAGGTGCGCTTCCATTATGTGTTCATCGACGGCTACTGGAAGGTGATGTACCGCACGCCGGAAGGCTGGAAGATGAAAGCGCTCGCGCTGGCACTGCGCCGCTGTCCGAAATGAAAAAAAAGCAGGGCGATAAACCCTGCCTCTCTCCGCCGGCGCTTCCCCGCCAGGAAGTCCGGCATCTCAATCACTATCTATGGAGATTATGCCATGAGACCATCAATTATCTTCGCAACCGCCGAGTATGTAAAGCGTCTGCGTGAAGAGTGCCTGCGGGAGAATAAACCCCTGCACCGCCATACCCGCTTCAGACGTCAGGAGCTGGCACAGGATGAGATTAACCCGGACGTCCTGGCGATGAGCGGCCATATCGCCAGACGCTGCAGTGAGCAGAAGCGGGTGCGTATCCCCGCTATGAAAGTCAGCGAATGGGGCCACCTGCTCCGCGCGCTTGAAATTGAGCGGGTCTGCCACTGATTAACCCTTGCCGTCTGCCTGTGCAGGCGGCAGGATACGTTCAGACATCTCACCAGGAGGAACCGTGAGTAAGAAGAAAAACACCACAACGCCCACGCCGCATGATGCCGCGTTCCGGTCGTTCCTGGCGAATCCCGACGTCGCCAGAGATTTTCTGGAACTGCATCTTCCGGCGGAGTACCGGCAGTTGTGCGACCTGTCCACGCTGAAGCTGGAACCCGCCACCTTTGTTGAGCCGGACCTGCATCAGTACGCCAGCGATATCCTCTGGAGCGTGAAAACCACCGGGGGTGAAGATGGCTATGTTTATACGCTCATCGAGCACCAGAGCACCGAAAATCTGTACATGCCTTTCCGCATGTTACGTTACAGTGTGGCGGCGATGCAGAGACATCTGGAGCAGCACAAAACGTTGCCACTGGTGATTCCTGTACTGTTCTATCATGGTGAGCGCAGCCCGTATCCGTACAGCATGAACTGGCTGGACTGTTTTGAGAATCCGGCACTTGCGGCTAAAATATACACAAAGCCGTTTCCGCTGGTTGATATCACTGTCGTTGATGACAATGAAATCATGAACCATCGCCGGATGGCCGCACTGACGCTGCTGATGAAGCATATCCGTCAGCGGGATATGCTGATGTGTCTGGACAACCTGGTCAGAGCACTGCAGGACATCCAGGATGAAGAGCAGATTACAGTTCTTTTCAACTATCTGCTTAATGGCAGCGAACATGTAACGGTTGAATTTTTGCAGACGCTGGCGCAGCGACTGCCGCAGCACGAGGACAGCATTATGACACTGGCAGAACGTCTTAAGCAGGAAGGTATCCAGCAAGGTATCCAGCAGGGTATCCAGCAGGGTATCCAGCAGGGAGTTCAGCAGGGGGCGCTTCAAAAAGCACGGGAAATCGCCCGGGAGCTCCGGAACGCGGGAATGCCGACAGCACAAATCTGTCAGCTGACCGGACTTTCTGAAGCTGAACTGAAGAACATCACTCACTGATGAGAACCAAAAGGCCCGGCAAAATACCGGGCCTTTTGCCAGCAGGAGCAGAGAAAACAGTATGACGATTGCAGAACGTCTTATACAGAAAGGTTTCGACGAAGGTTTCGACGAAGGTTTTAAAGAAGGTTTTAAGAAAGGTGCGCTTGAAGTGGCGCGGGAAGCAGCCTGCCGGCTGCGGGATATGGGCTGGACGCCGGAACGGATTCAGGAGGCAACCGGACTTTCCGGTGAAGAACTGAAAAAGCGGTTTCCTGATGAGCAGTAGCCTGGCATTCTGCCAGGCTGTGAATCACGCTCACACATCCTCTGCCGTTTCCCCCAGTTCATTTTCCAGACGCCTGATGATATCTGCCTTGCGCATCCCCTGCATGTGAGGCAGCAGGTCACGGACTGAAAGTGCCTGGGTGGTCCTCCAGACGGTGACGTCCACCTGTTCCGCATTTTCCCAGGCGTGCCATGTTCTCTGCGTCACGCCAAATTCTCTGGCCGCTTTTTCGCGTGACCAGAGCATGCTTTTTCGCCAGATTCGCAGTTCCCAGCCGGTCATAAAACACCTTTGAAAAAGTGAAAAAACTTCACTTTATTTTATCATCACAATTGCCAAATCAGCGCGATAAATAAGTGTAAAAAAGTGAAGAAATTTCACTTTTTTTGCTTGTAAATGTCGTGCGGTTTTCTCTGTTTTCACCTGTGCGGGAGTGGTGTGCCAGTGACCACCACATGCCATTGTTGTGCCGTCGTTTTTCTTCAGTCGCGCCGTATGCGGCGCTCCCTGCACACCTTACGGTGTGTAAGGCCACTGCGCCTGATGGCGCAGCTGTCTCTGCCTGTCTGCCGCCGCACTGCGGCCTGTTCTCCGCAGACGGACTTTCCGGGGGTACATACATGACCACATCCCGTTTCAGTCGTCCAGGGGAGAGATGTACCAGCCACAAAACTTTTTGCCGCAGGCGTCAAAAACTTTTGCGTCTGCCCCCGGACAACTGCCCCGTGACGTGGTGAGCGTCCCCCGTCGGAAAGGTCCACTGCGGGGAAATCCCCGAAGACCCGGACGGCAGAAGGAGCTTCGCTCCTCCGGGAAATGACCTGGCTGACCCGGCAGTCGTGACGATGAGGAGACAATGTGATGAATCAGACTTTACCCACTGCTGACCTGAATACTGCCGGCACGACAGATGTTATTCCGTCTGTGGCTATCGACCGCATCATCGCGCAGCGTAACGAAGGTATTGCACTGTTCATGCAGGCAATGGAATGCCTGGCGACAGCGCGCAAGATTCTGCTCGATGCGTCAGGTGATATTTTTCTTTACGGGTTTGAAGACTGCGTGACTGATTCCGTTCGTCGCATGGATAAACCGGAAGAAGCGAAAAGGAATATCACCCGTCTTGCCGACCGGAAAATCTGGGACCGCCTGATGACGGATACGGGCATGTACACCTTCATGAGTTCATGCCAGCGTGATGAGTGGAACAGCCAGCTGATGAGCGACACCTGTCCTGAAATCACCCTGGACAATGTACTGGCAACATTCCGCCATCTGAATGCCAGTAAGATGCAGACATTTGAACAGGGACTGATTGATGTCTACCGGAAATTGTCATGGGATTACAGAACCAATAATCCCTGCCGTCTGGGTAAGAAAATCATTATTGAAAACCTGCTGTACCGCTGGAGTAACGGGCGTGTGACGCTGGACTGCAGCGGACGGGAGGCACTGGATGACCTGGTACGTCCGTTTTATCTGCTGGAGGGGCGCAACGTTCCTGACTTCAGGAACAGCATCGGGGCGCAGTATGGTGAATTTCTCGGGAACGGCGACAATGTCGGTAAGCTGTTAGAAGGGGAATATTTTACGGTGCGTGGCTACCAGAAAGGGACCGTACACATTGTCTTTAAGCGTTCTGACCTTGTTGAAAAACTGAATGATATTATTGCACGGCATTATCCAGGTGCATTGCCGCCACGAGTCTGATTAAACAGAAAAGCCCTGGTATTTATGCCGGGGCTTTTTTTTCTGTAATCATCATAATCTCAGAACACGATGTGACATTGTCACATCAATTGTTGTTCATATCGATGCCATCTTTCCTGCCTGAATCTGTCTTTTTAGGTGCTGTTTTAGAGGAAGAACGGCGGGATGGTTTTTTCGATTCTGCTTCCCGAATAATGTCACGAAGTGCCTTCTCTCCTACTTCATACCCTGCATTTTTGAGCGTGTCACGAACATCTGCCAGTGTATAACCCTTTGTCCTTACCAGGACAATAATGTCATCACGAATGGCATCAAGAAAATCACGCAATGTTTTCCGTTGAGCGGTGAGATCCGGCAATTCCGATAAAGCAGCTTTTGCCAGCTGGATGTCATCATCTGAGTAAAATTTTTTAGAAGCCATTGGCACTTTCTCTCCGTTTCATGTTGAAGTCTGATTTTATCATCAAAAACTGACTCCTGGCAGGGCTGCGCCCTGCCTCTGCCGTCTGCATAAGACTATGATGCACAAAAATAACAGGCTATAATGGCCTGAAAAACGGGACAGGATGTGCAATTGTAATACCGTCACACGCGACGCTATTACAATTGCCATCTGGTCAGGGCTTCGCCCCGACACCCCGTAAGGAGCCTGAAGTGAGTGATAGTGCGGTAAGAAAGAAAAGTGAGGTACGGCAAAAGACAGTTGTCAGGACACTCAGATTCTCTCCTGTTGAGGATGAAACCATCAGGAAAAAAGCTGAAGATTCCGGACTTACTGTATCTGCTTACATCCGAAATGCAGCACTGAATAAGCGAATTAACTCCCGTACAGATGATGCTTTTCTGAAGGAGTTAATGAGACTGGGAAGGATGCAGAAGCATCTGTTTGTTCAGGGAAAAAGAACCGGTGACAAGGAATACGCAGAAGTGCTTGTTGCCATAACCGAACTTACAAATACATTGCGTAAACAGTTAATGGAAGGTTGAGGATTCTCCTGTGAATGCAGTCATTCCGAAAAAGAGAAGGGACGGCAAGTCTTCGTTCGAAGACCTAGTATCCTACGTCTCTGTCCGGGATGACATGACCGATGAGGAACTGGATTTATCTTCTTCTTCGCAGGCTGAACAACCGCACCGAAGCCGTTTCAGTCGCCTTGTTGATTATGCGACACGTCTTCGAAATGAGTCATTCGTGGCGCTGGTTGATGTCATGAAGGACGGCTGCGAATGGGTCAACTTTTATGGTGTCACCTGCTTTCATAACTGTACTTCTCTTGAAACTGCCGCTGCAGATATGGAGTACATTGCCCGGCAGGCACACTATGCAAAAGATGACACTGATCCTGTTTTTCACTACATCCTTTCCTGGCAGTCACATGAAAGCCCGCGTCCGGAACAGATTTATGACAGTGTACGTCATACGCTGAAATCACTCGGCCTTGCCGACCATCAGTATGTCTCTGCCGTGCATACTGATACAGATAATCTGCACGTCCATGTGGCTGTTAACCGGGTACACCCTGAAACGGGTTATCTGAACCGGTTATCCTGGAGTCAGGAAAAACTCAGTCGTGCCTGCCGTGAGCTTGAACTGAAGCATGGTTTTGCTCCGGATAACGGTTGCTGGGTCCATGCACCGGGAAATCGTATCGTTCGCAAAACCGCCGTTGAACGTGATCGCCAGAACGCGTGGACACGCGGAAAAAAACAAACTTTTCGCGAGTATATTGCGCAGACAGCGGTAGCTGGTTTACGCAGTGAACCTGTACATGACTGGTTATCCCTGCATCGTCGTCTTGCGGAAGATGGTCTGTACCTGTCTCAGATGGACGGAAAATTTCTGGTGATGGATGGCTGGGATCGCAACAGGGAAGGTGTACAGCTTGACTCGTTTGGCCCTTCCTGGTGTGCAGAAAAACTCATGAAAAAAATGGGTGACTACACGCCAGTACCAAAAGACATTTTCAGCCAGGTGGAAGCACCAGGACGCTATAATCCGGACTTCATTGCAGCTGATGTTCGCCCGGAAAAAATCGCTGAAACAGAAAGTCTGCAGCAGTATGCCTGTCGTCATCTTGGAGAACGTCTGCCGGAAATGGCACGGGAAGGACGGCTGGAGAACTGCCAGGCTATTCACCGCACACTGGCTGAAGCGGGATTATGGATGCGTGTTCAGCATGGTCACCTGGTTATCTGTGACGGTTATGATCATAACCAGACTCCCGTTCGTGCTGACAGCGTATGGTCACTGCTGACGCTCGACAATGTGAATCAACTCGATGGTGGCTGGCAGCCTGTACCAACAGATATTTTTCTCCAGGTTACGCCAACAGAACGCTTCCGTGGTCGTCGTATGGAGAGCTGTCCTGCGACCGATAAAGAATGGCACCGTATGCGTACAGGTACGGGGCCGCAGGGGGCTATCAAACGCGAACTGTTTTCTGACAAAGAAAGTCTGTGGGGATACAGCATCAGCCATTGTAGCCCTCAGATTGAAGAAATGATCACACAGGGTGAGTTTACCTGGCAGCGTTGTCATGAGTTGTTTGCACAACAGGGACTGATGCTACAGAAACAACATCACGGGCTTGTTGTCGTTGATGCCTTTAATCATGAGCAAACGCCGGTGAAGGCCAGCAGCATTCATCCTGATCTGACTCTGGGGCGTGCAGAGCCACAGGCCGGACCTTTTGTGAGTGCCCCAGCAGATTTGTTTGACAGGGTGCAACCTGAAAGTCGCTATAACCCGGAGCTGGCTGTCAGTGACAGGTACGGGGTCAGCAGTAAACGTGACCCAATGCTGCGCCGGCAGCGACGTGAAGCCAGAGCTGAGGCCCGTGCTGACCTGCGTGCCCGCTATCTGGCATGGCGTGAACAATGGCGTAAACCAGATCTGCGTTATGGGGAACGTTGTCGGGAAATTCATCAGGCATGCCGTCTGCGGAAGTCACACATTCGTGCGCAGTACGATGATCCGGCATTACGTAAGCTGCATTATCACATTGCAGAAGTTCAGCGAATGCAGGCATTGATCAGGCTGAAAGAAGACATCAGGGATGAGCGGCAGAAACTTATTGCTGACGGGAAGTGGTATCCACCCTCTTACCGTCAGTGGGTCGAAATTCAGGCTGCTCAGGGAGACAGGGCTGCTGTATCGCAGCTGAGAGGCTGGGATTATCGCGATCGCCGTAAAGATAAGTCACGCACAACGACAACAGACCGCTGTGTCGTGCTTTGTGAACCGGGCGGAACGCCGGTATACGGTAATACCGGTGATCTCGAGGCCCGTTTGCAGAAGAACGGGAGTGTTCGTTTCCGTGACCGTCGGACGGGAGAGTTTGTCTGTACGGATTATGGTGACAGGGTTGTTTTCCGTAATCACCATGACCGCAATGCGCTGGCAGATAAACTGGATTTGATTGCACCGGTATTATTCGGGCGTGATCCACGCATGGGTTTTGAACCAGAAGGAAACGACAAACAATTTAACCAGGTCTTTGCTGAAATGGTTGCCTGGCATAATGTGACAGGCCGTACCGGTCACGAAGACTACAGGATTACGCGACCGGACGTGGATCATCACCGTGAAGGAAGTGAACGCTACTACCGCGATTATATCGCGGCGAACAGCAACGATGACGCATCACTGCCTCCGCCGGAGCAGGATAAACGCTGGGAACCGCCTTCTCCAGGTTAAAAAAAAGGCCGCGCCAGAATCCGGCGCGGCCACTGTTCAGTACATTCCGTCCCAGTCCGGACGGTTGTTTTTTTTATGATGAAACCCGTTTACAGGACGCCCTGTCGGGTGGTTATTGTCCTGTGGAAGCGTTAACAGGTTTATACCTGCTCTTTCTGCTCTCACTGATATCTGATTTTCCTCTTTTGTTTCAGGTAGTTCTGGTCTGTTCAGCGTGATATAGCGAATTCGTCGCTCTTCCCGTGTGGTCGTTTTAAGCGTATTCACCGCTGTTTCCCACAAGGCACTTTCACGTGCGTTGATATCTGTGTCGTACTCTTCCAGCATTGCCATAGCCGCCTGACGTCCTGCAATGCGTTGCTGGAATGTATCCACGATCGTGTGCGGCTCTGTGCGAATTTTTCGTCTTTTTCTGGAGGGTTTTGCAGTCAGGACGCCAATGATGGCACTGACATTTTCCGGTGACGGTATTCGACGTTGAGTAGTACGGGGAACAAGACGGCGGAGACGGTCCAGGCGTGGCGCATCCACGCTGATATACCTGTTTATAACAACGGGATCGCTGCTGCAGCTTTTCTCATCGTCAGGGATGAAGAATGATGCTGATGGTACGGTTTCTCCCCGGAAAATAGAAAAGAACTCGCCAGGATGAAGTTCAATCAACTCCTGAACATTTATCTTGCTTTCCATCAGGATGCTGATTTGTGGGCTGTCAATCCATGATTCACCAAATATGCCGTCCTGACGCTGCAGGTTGTTCATTCTCGCCCTGGCTTCTTCACCGGCGGCGCTTTTCAGCGTTCTGGCCGTACTACCCTCGCTGACAATCCTGCCGGCAAATTTTGTCCCCGTGTTCTGCATCAGTGTTGCAGTATTCGTGGCTGTTGTCTGTCCTTCTATACGTTCCTGGTCCTGTGCCATCAAAATCAGAGCAAAATCCAGTGAACGCACCTGAGTGGCTTCCACAGCAATACGGTCCGTATAGTATGCCCCCACTTCATCAAGGAAACACAGATAAGGGAAACGCCCCTTATATTTTTTGACTTCCAGTGCATCGGAATCAGTTCCTTCGAGGCGGTAGCCCAAATCACGGGCGAGAATCATACTTTTCTGGGTGATAAACATTCGTCCAAGAGCAGACGTTGTATGCGCTGATGTATCCAGAGCGGGGATCATTACCATCAGAATCCTGTCGCTGTGAATGCTGTCACGGATATCGATATCACCGGAATCTTCAGCAAAAATATCCCCGAATGCTTCCGTGAATGTGCTGAAAGTTTCAGAAAACTGCCCGGAGAGATAAGCATGTTGTTTTCTGGGTTCTTCCGTCCAGGCTGATGGTGTCCTGACCAGCGACAGGTCGAAACCGGGAACGTCCTGAAGGTAGTTACGTAACGGTGCGATAGCTTCTTCCGGCCACTGATCATCGAGGCCACGACAGTAAAGTTTGGCCATCCCTTCGAGAGTCATATGTTCACGGAGCATCTGCAGCGACATTGTTTTGCCTTCGCGCACACACCAGAATTTAGTACCAAATACCAGTGCCTTATTCATGGCAATGGCCCGGGACTGCCACTCGCCCCCCTGGACGTTCTGGGGCAGCATTGACTGCATTGTCTCCGCTGTGAATGCCTCAGTGCTGTAACAGAAGGGATTCCAGGTATTTGACTGAGGACGCGTTTTTTCACCACTCAGAATGATTTCACTGCGGGATTTTCCTCCGTTCATGAAGTTAATGACTTCCACATCGTCTTCACGTCCAAAGCGTCTGGCCAGATACCAGATCGTTCTTGCCGTATCATTCTGTGCCTTGCCATCGACAAGGGTGAATCCTCTTGCCCAGCAAAGTGGGTTAATCGCCCAGGCAAAGATGGTTTCCGTTTTACCGCCACCGGTGGTGGCGAAAAACATTATATGGCGGGTCAGATCGTCCATACTCAGCCATAACTCCCTGCCAATATCCCTGACGCGTTGATAACCAACATAGAATATGCCGCTGGCCGGTGATTCCAGAATGACCTCATACTGGAACAGGGTTGGCCAGAAGCTGAAAAGACTTCTTTTAATCATTCTGTCCTGTGACGGGTCAGCACATTCCAGCGTCATGGGCATACGAAGAGGGCAGCGCCATCGCTGCAGACTAAATACCAGCATTGTTATCAGTGTGAACAACAGACATGCCGGTAATGCAAGTGGCCAGATAAAACTGGCCACAAGACTTGCCACCAGGCAAAAGCCATAGATATTGAGACTCTGGAGTGCATTCCAGACAGGATTTCCCCAGGCTGTACGGTGTAAAAGCTCGGGGTTAACGCGATGTTCACTCATGGCCAGACTCGCTGTCGGTGGTTTTCAGGAATAAATTAAGCGTGCCAGTTTCCTGCAGAATTCCTGTAGGCAGATGCCAGCCGGTGTCGGACAGCACCCATGGGGTACCGGCAAATCCGAACTTACGGAAGGCGACATTGTTAACATCAATCGCAGCTCTGGCTGCTTTCAGGCATGTTTCATCTGCAGGCGTTGTTTCTTCTGATGGCGTCATCATTCCGTTATCTGCGGAATACAGTCGGTGCCAGCCGGCAGCACGTTTCTGAGCATCTTTTTCACACAGCAGTGGTGCCACACGGTCGGTGGATTCCTCTCCACCAATAACTGAAACCGGGTAGATAACGACATTGAAGTCGCTGGCCAGGCGTTTTAAGGCCGGCTCCAGAAGTCTGCAGTTAGGACAGGCAGGATCGAGAAATGCGAACAGGGTTCGTTCATGACCGGATGACAGGTTGATGGTAAACATGCCCCGATCGGCGTTCCGCTTCAGAACAGTAGCCAGATTATGTCGCGCAGCTGCGGCTTCCGGATTTTTGCTTGTGATTGTTTTCTCCGGGACCTGGACGTCTTTTTTCGGGGGAACCGGGAGTTGAATGCCTTCATTTAATGGCACAGTGTGATTCAGGTGAGGGGGTAGCAGTCGTGGCTCACCTGCTGTCTGTACTGCTTCAGGCGTTGTATCATCCCAGAATACACGATCAACATAGCGGAACAGAGAGAAGCCAATCGTTGCCATTACGAACAGCACAACGCTGGCGATTATGCCACGGAACAAAGGTGTTCTGCTGAAGCGGCGTTCCATCAGATATTCAAGGCGCAGGCAGGAATCAATAGCTGTAAGTATCTGGTCAGCGTTATGCTCCTGTTTATCAATCAGGACGGTTTCTCTGTTACGGGTGCCCATGGCGTCAAAGGCTATATGAATCAGTTGATTATTTCGTGTTACCAGCCCTGACAGGGCATCCCGTGGAAGGACGGCAATAATTTCTGTCCTGCCATCCGGCCAGATTGCCTGCACGGAAATATGTTTTGCAATGCGTGTTGCAAAGTACTCGATTGTCATTTTCAGTTCTCCGGATAATCAGAATTCGTTGTCTGTAGCAGGTGTGCGGGGCAGGATGTCGTCGGTGAGGGACCAGTTGGTCAGGATGCGGCGTTTCCGGTCGCGATCTGGTTGTGGTTCATCCCAGATAAGACCGAGACTGAGCATATCCCGCCGTAAGCCTTCCACCGCTTCATCAACACAGGGTTCAGGGCAGGGAAGACCAAAACGCATGGCTTCGGCCTCTGCACGTGCAACGGCCACCACGCCAGCGCCTTCAATAAATCCTTTCGTGGTATTGGCGCGGTGTAATGCATAAAACAGCGTCCTGTCCACGCCTTTCAGCCAAATCCAGTTGGGGGGCGTAAGCCGCAGGTCATGTGCATACAGCCAGACCAGCCCACTGCGGACGTAGCGATGTTGTTTCAGCCATTGCTGTGCTCCGTTGCTTTTAATCACTCTCTGGAAAGCTGATTTGGCCAGTGAATAAACAGGGGTACAGAATTTCCCACTGTCCCGTTTGCTTTTAATTCTGCATGAGAGGTTCAGTGTATCCATGAGCTTTAATGCTGCCTTACGATCATCCAGGAAATACTGAAGACCAAATATGGCAAAGAGCGCTTTTTCATGTGGTGCCATGTCTTTCCAGGACGTTAAAGGTTTACCTAACTGGGCCATGAAACATCGTCTTGCAGCTGCAACATCGAGCTGCATATTGGTGATGAGAGTATGCTGCTCGACAAATGCTTCCGGGGTGAGAGCAACCCGCCGTTCAGGTCGTTTGCCACCATGAAAGAGTTTTTCCGGATCACCATCTGCCAGTACAGGGGCGATAGCAGGGGACAACGAAGCAAAGATGTGTGGCAGGCGGGTAATATCTACTGGTCTGCGGGTGAAACGACTTTGTCCCGGATGTTGATACCACTCCCACAAACACCAGAGTGTCACAGGTAAGAGGTACATCCACAGAATACCTATGGTCTGCTCCATGACGTTAACCCACTGGCTATAGCTTATGTTGGCGGCGTTGTTACCGGTCATGGCAAGCAGGTTGTATCGTGGTGCTGCATAGTTATGAAATGGTCCCCAGTCAACCAGTCCCCATAAGGTATGAAGAATCAGGCAGCTGGCGTAAACCACTTCCGGCAAGAATAACCATATAACGAATAGCAGCAGGATAAGAAGGACACCAACAGCGCCCCATATCTGCATAGGATCTTCTGCGACAGGCTGTCGATTGTAAGACATGACAAAGTCTCCATTTCTGGAATTTAAATCAAACGGAAAGGTTAAAAATTTATTTGCAGGCGATAAGAGCTAACCAGAGGAATTAGCCGTGTGATAAAAGGATTGTTGCAGATACGAAAGTCGTTAGAATAGCTGCGGGCGCTTGAGGCTGTATGCCGAAAGCGTTTTGTGGACGGTATACAGCAGAAAGCCCCTGGAGATTTTTTTATCAATCAACCAAGGGCTCTACTGTAATGCTTCGACAACATTATAGTAGCCCGATAACCGCCGTAAGGCAATGGAGGGGCTATGATGCCACAGCGAACGTTTTTAATGATGTTAATCGTCATCTGTGTGACGATTCTGTGTTTTGTCTGGATGGTGAGGGATTCGCTTTGCGTACTCCGGCTCCAGCAGGGAAACACAGTGCTTGTGGCAACGTTAGCCTACGAAGTTAAACGTTAACGGGCAACACGGCGGCAGGTTTTCTGCCGCCGCTTTGTTGCGAAGGCTGACCTCATTGCGCCCTTTCTTCTTCAATGAAGCGTATCCGGTATTGTTTCATTTCCCCTGAAGCCGATTAGCTCCAGCCGAATGCCTTTGCCATCGGGGGCCACGTTCTGCATTTCGCAGATACCACGTCGGGTCATGAGTGTGAAGGCTGTCATTGCCAGCATGGCTAACGCGTTTTCCTCGCTTCCGCTGCGTTTCTCGAGAGCATCGGCAATTTCTTCTATGCTCCCCACCTGAAAGCAAGAGTCGAATTCTTTACTCCACTTTTCTGACATCGGATTTTCTCTCTGTATTTATGGGTAGTTATCGAACTGAATGTGCCAGTTTTTTCAGAAGACGGCAAAGTTGAGATGGCTGGTTCAGGTTCAGAGCATGAGTTTCCCCGGTGTGACGGGCATGGCGGGGCGGATTTTGCAGATACAAAAGACGTAAAAAAACCGACTGGTGAGGCCGGCTTTTTTACTGTTACGCTACAAAGTTGATGACTCTGACCAGAAAAGAGCTGTCTATAACTGACGCTAAAAATGATAATTTGTTCTACCTGATTAATGCAACATGCCATAAGTTTACGGGAAAGGCTGACCACCTGATATTGTTGCAAAATACGAAAGTCGTCAAAATCGCGGTGGGGAGCTTGAGGCTGTAAGCTGAAAGCGTTTGTGAAAGCCCCGGGAGATTGTTCTATCAATCAACCAAGGGCTCTACTGTAATGCCTAGACAACATTATAGTAGCCCGCTGACGTCCTCCACGCCAGAGGGAGCTTGCTACGTACAGCTTGTCGTTACTCAGAAGTAATAAATGTAAAAAAACCGACTGATGAGGTCGGTTTTCTTACTGTTCCGTTACAGAGTTGGTGGCCCTGACTGGAGGAAATCTCTTTTCAGCTAACGTTCTTATAATAGTGTTCTGTTCATTTGATAACAACCACCCTTGTAATCCGCAGGTTAGCACTGTCTGGCGACACTTCTGTCGTGATGACGGTAACCAGAACATGAGTCTTCCCGGTATAACAGGCATGGTGGGGCGGATTTGCAGAAACAACAGATGTAAAAAAACCGACTGGTGAGGTCGGCTTTTTTACTGTTCCGCTACAGAGTTGGTTGCTCTGGGCGGGAAAAGACAGTCTGTATCTAACATAATCAATTCTATGCTTTGTCCCACACTATGTCAAAAATCCTGCTAATCAAAAAAGAGATCTCACGTTAAAAATTTGTACCCTTCTTTAACTTCCAGTGCCTGCTCCTTTGACTCAAACATCAGTCTTGTTTTCCCGGGAACACCCCATGAAATGTATTCAACATCTATCCACCATTTTCCATATTCTTCATATGGCCCGGATATTACTTTTTTGACAAAGGCGTCTACCAGATTCATTGTTTTTTCCTTTTTGTGTTGAAAATAATTAATGCCAGAGCACAGCGAAAATAATGAATGCGCTGGCTGTGATAATTGCGATTTTCTCCCATATGATATTTTTCTCATGGGGGGTTCTACGGAGATTATTTCTTCGCATTGAGATACCGGTATTCATGTTTTATCTTGGACTTTTGTTTTGTTGTCTGTCTGGCAGGCTGTTCTGCGCCCGTTTGTGACAAGGTTAGCTTATGGGGTTAAATGGTCACGGACATCATGCGGACGGTTCCCTGTCACATGCCATCTGGTTTTTTCATTCAAATTGAGAGATATTGCTAAGTTGAGTCGCTTGCGATAGTGGACTCCTGTTTGTAAGTGAGTGCCATTGTTTATTTCATGAAGAGGATTGATTATGAGCATGCCTCCTGCGATAGCTAATACTTTCTTGTTTGAAATGATGAAGAGTAAATCAAAAGACGTTACACTTGCTGCGATCTATGCATTAGGTGAAGGCCGGTGTCAGGCGGAGAACATTACTCGTGAATTACATAGATTGAGTCAAAGTGATGATATGGAAATAAAAATTGCTGCGATTAAAGCACTTGGTCGAATTTATCGGTAACGGCATAAGTTATCTGTTGTAATGAACAAAAGCCGGCTCATTTGAACCGGCTGTTATGGAGGGAGCTTATCTTAAAATACTTCGGCTACAGGCATGCCTGCAATCTGCTCCCACTCCTTACGCTTTTCCTGAATCAGGCGAGGAAAGTCGACAGGGTAATCATATCCTCGACTTGCCATTGCGTGCATGGTGTTTGATGCTGTTTCTGGATGAGCACACCATGATGGAACAGGAACCATTGGCAGATTGATGTATTTCGTATGAATTTCCAGTTTTTTGTCGTCTGTTACAGTACGAGTGAAATTATGAATGTCAAAACCGATAACATCCATAATGTTGCCTGGATAGATACGGACATACAACATTGTGCCATTTTTAAGGTCAATGCCGAAATAAGCTCCCTGGGTTAAAGATAATCCCTCATACCCCTTCTCTGGAGAGTAGAAGCCTGACTCTTTTATTGTTTGTACAACTTTTCTTATTTTTTCTCTCCTTGTTTTTGCACGTGAGTACATCCATATGCCTGGCGCAAGTAATAAGAACCAACTACCGAAAGTGACAACATAATCTTCGACCTTATTTCCGAAATAACGATCAGAACATAGCATTTCGGTAAAGCCTAATGCGCAGAACAGAAAAAAAGGTATTCCAAGAAAGAAATAAGCTTTTCTTAATACATAATAAAATAGCCACCAGGTTGGAAATCTGTCTGTTGTTTCTTTTTTAGCTTTCATATAATGCCTCCCCTCGTACTATCTATTATTTTAATGCCGATGGGGAGGTTGTGCAATATTTATATTGATATTATCCTTTTATTCCGTCCTTGTCGTCACTTCCTTTTGTATTATCTTTAAGACGATCTGTTTTCATTCCAGGAGTATGTCGGATATTGCGACTTCCTCCAATAAATATTTCTTTAACAGAATTTGCCATGCTGCCAAGCGTGTTGGCTCCATCACGTCCCCCTAGGAAGTTAATAACATGATCAGGTAGGTAGGCCTGAAGGGCAAATATGGCAGCTACAGTGGTTGTACAAATTCTGGCGTATATCAGCAAGAAACCAGCAAGACTGAAAATACCGGTCAGCGAATTGAACTGTACGTTAACCAGGGCAGCGCCAAATAATGCATTCAGTATTGTGCCTACGGCGATGATGGCTACAGAAGCAAAGAAAAAACCAAAGACCATGATGGGCGGCCTTATCATACTATCAATTAAGTATATATAACCGTAGGCTGCCCGACTTCCTCTGTCTTCTGATGTCCCGAGATGTGTTGCAGCCCACAGCGGCCCGGCGGTACATCCTATTAATACGCTGACTATCCAGTTCCCGATGCCTGTCATCCAGAAAATAAACGGAATGAATGGCAGGTAAATTGATAAGGAAAATCCAGCACAGAACATCAGGAACAAGGTGATGCTGCCAACTTACTGATTTAGTGTATGATGGTGTTTTTGAGGTGCTCC
>ENA-ORSK01001635-ORSK01001635.1-human-gut-metagenome-genome-assembly--contig:-NODE-1635-length-16967-cov-4.521287_pt1 | contig 16967 bp, 12 predicted proteins | sample MGYA00242192_ERZ509159 | MGnify/ENA primary metagenome ERZ509159 (study PRJEB26280, sample SAMEA2338663) | human gut metagenome | biome: human gut; feature: human-associated habitat; material: faeces...
CATCGGAGTAGACACATGACAGAGACTGAATTCAAGCAGATTCTCTCCGCCAATCTGGTGCGTTTTCGAAAACAGGCGGGGCTGACCCAGGCGGAGGTGGCCGAGCGGGCCGGGCTCTCGGACCGCACCTATGCCGACATTGAGCGGGGCGGGGTGAATATGCGGATAGAGACCTTTCTGCGGATATGCCAGACCTTGGCCGTCTCCCCGGACGACATCCTGACGGAGGAGCATTCCTCGGTGGCCCTGCGGCAGGAGGAGCTTTTGCGGCGGCTGGCTCACTGCAGTCCAGCCCAGCAGGAGACGGCTCTGCGGCTTTTGGAGGTGTATCTGCATTCCCTGTGAGGGAGTGGGACGCTCTTGCCCCGGGAGGCGGGGCGTGGTATACTAAGGGGCGCAATGTGATTTTTGCCGGAAAGGAGGGGGCTCCGTGACCAAGGACGAATTGCGGGAGAAGGCCAATGACCTGCCGCTGGCGCCGGGGGTCTATCTGATGATGGACAGCGGCGGGCAGGTGATTTATGTGGGCAAGGCCAAGAAGCTGAAAAACCGGGTGAGCCAATATTTTCAGGACACCGCCTCCCACAACAGCAAAACGAAAATGATGGTGTCCCAGGTGGACCGGTTCGACACCATTTTCGTGCGGTCGGAGTTTGAGGCCCTGGTGCTGGAAAACTCGCTGATCAAGCGCCATATGCCCCGGTTTAACATCCTCCTAAAGGACGATAAGGGCTACCCCTTTGTGCGCCTGGACAAGGGGGCGGCGTACCCCCGGTTTTCCCTGGTGAGCCGGGCGGAGGAGGACGGGGCCCGGTACTTCGGGCCCTTTGGCGGGCGGCGGGAGACCAGGCTAGCCATTGAGGCGGTATGCGGGGCGTTGAAGCTCCCCACCTGCAGCCGGAAATTTCCCCGGGACATCGGAAAAGAGCGGCCCTGCCTGAATCTGCACATCGGAAAATGCGACGGCTTCTGCCGACCGGAGGGGCCGGGACAGGAAGAATATCAGCGGCGCACGGAGCAGGCGGCGCGAATCTTCAGCGGCCACTACCGGGCCCTGACCCGGGAGATGGAGCAGGAGATGGCCCAGGCGGCGGAGGAGCTGGACTTTGAACGGGCCGCCGCCCTGCGGGACCGCATTCGGGCGGTGAGCGTGCTGGGCAAGACCCAGGGGGTCATTGCCGGGGTGTGCGCCGACACGGATGTATGGGGCCTGTACCGGGGTCAGGTGCGCTGGGGCTTCGGCGTGCTGCATTTGGAGGAGGGAAATCTCCTGGGCCGGGAGGTAAAGGTCCTCTCCGCCGGAGCCGAGGAGGACGAGGGGGAGACCCTCTCCGCCGTGCTGCGGCAATATTACGCGGGCCGGGGCGCGGCACCGAAGGAGATCTGCGTGGCGGCCCTGCCGGAGGACGCGGAGGCCCTGGAGGAGCTGCTGAGCCGGGACTGCGGCCACCGGGTTAATCTGCGGGTGCCCCAGCGGGGCCAGCGGGCAGAGCTGCTGCGCATGGCCCAAAGCAACGCCCGGGAGGAGACGGAGCGCATTACCTCCGAGGCGGAGCGGGTGAGCAAGACCCTGGAGCAGCTGGGCGCTCTGGCGGGACTTTCCGCCGGGCCCCACCGCATAGAGGCCTACGACATTTCCAACACCGGAAGCGCCGACATGGTGGCCTCTATGGTGGTTTTTCAGGACGGCAGGCCCCTGAAGCGGGACTATCGGAAATTTCAGGTAAAAACCCTGGATCACCCGGACGACTACGGGGCCATGGAGGAAATTTTGGGGCGGCGGCTCCAGCGGTATTTGGACGGGGATGAAAAATTCAGCCCCCTGCCGGATCTGATCTTAATGGACGGCGGCCAGCAGCACGCCGCCGTGGCGGAGCGGGCCTTGGCGGAAAAGGGACTTTCCGTGCCGGTTTTGGGCATGGTGAAGGACGACAGGCACCGGACCCGGGCGCTGATGACGGCCCGGGGGCAGGAGCTGGGCATACAGCAGAGTCCGCCGCTTTTCGCCCTGGTAGGACAGGTGCAGGAGGAGGTCCACCGCTTTGCCATCACCTACCACCGGAAAAAGCACAGCCGCAGCGCCACGCGGTCCCGGCTGGAGGGCATCCCCGGGCTGGGGGAGGTGCGGCGAAAGAAGCTGCTGCAGCAATTCGGCACCGTGAAGGCCGTGACGCAGGCGGAGCTGCCGGAGCTGGAGGCGGCCCTGCCCAAGGCCGTGGCCTTGGCGGTGTATGAGCGGTTTCACGGGGTAGAGGACAAGTGAATTTTTGCGTGAAAAATGACCGCCGGAGGCGGTCATTTTTTGTGGTAGGTTAGGGAGTACGGATTGCCACGGGCGCTTTGCGCCCTCGCAATGACAAGGGCTTTACCGGGGACGTTATTTCTCCTCCTTGGGCAAAACCAAATTCAGGAACACAGCCATGAGGGTGGCGATGACCACCGGTGACTTGCCGAAGATGGTGGTCACGGCCTCGGGGAACTGGGCCAGGGCGGCGGAGGCCTGGGAGATGCCCACGCCCAGGGCCGCAGACAGGCCCACGATGGTGGTATTACGGGCGGTGATACCCTCGGCGGCGATGAGCTTCATGCCGGTCATGGCAATGGTGGAGAACACCGCCACGGTGGCCCCACCTAAAACGCACTGGGGAATGGTGGTGAGGGCGGCGGAGAATTTCGGCACCACACCCGCCAGAAGGAGAAAGGCGCCGGTGAGGGCAAAGACCCAGCGGTTGACCACCTTATTGGTGGCCACGATACCCACATTCTGGGAATAAGTGGCCGTGGGCAGGCCGCCCAGCAGCGCCGTTATAACATTGGATACACCATAGGCCACGATGCCCCCCTGAAGCTCCCGGGTGGTGGGCTCCCGGTCCATGCCGCCCACGGTGGTGGCGGTGAAGTCGCCGATGGCCTGGATGGAATTGATGGCAAACAGCAGGCCCAGGGCCACACAGCCGGAGAGCTCAAAGGTCACCCCGAAGGGCACAGGACGGGGCAGGGAGAACCAACCGGCCCCGGCGACGCCGGAGAGGTCCACCATCCCGGCCGCAAACGCCACTGCATACCCGGCCAGGATGCCCAGGAGAATGGAGGCCAGCTTGCATATGCCCCGGCCATGATTGGTCAGCAGCAACACCACCGCCAGGGTGAAGGCGGCAATGGCCCAGTTTTGCCAGGAGCCGTAGACCAGGGCCGCAGTGAGGCCGCGCTCCTCTACCACGGATTGATAGGTGTTGCCGGCGCCCCCGGCCATATAGTTAATAGCGGTGGGATAGAGGGACAGACCGATGGTAAAGACCACGGTGCCGGTGATGACGGGCGGGAAAAGACGGCGGATGGGCTTTATGAAAAGGCCCACCAGGGTGGCGATGACGCCGCCCACCAGCATGGCCCCGGCCACCGCCGCCATGCCGCCCCTCCCGGTGGCAATGGCCTGCATGCTGGGCAGGTACGCAAAGCTGACGCCGAAGATCACCGGCAGGCCCGAGCCAAAGCGGCCCCCGATGGGGAAAAGCTGCAGGAGCGTTGTAACGGCGGACAGCACCAAGGACGCCTGGATCAGCAGCACCTGCTCATGGTGAGTGAGCGCGGCGGCGTGGGCGATGATAATGGCCGGGGTGACGCAGCCTACGATCATGGAAACCAAATGCTGCAGGGCCATGGAGACGGTGAGGCCCACAGGCGGCAGGCCCCGATACCGGAACAGCGCCTGGTGATCGCCGGTAAATTTTCGCATGATGAAGTCTCCTTTGCAGGGGATTGCAGAAATCTATATAGGAAGTATAACACATTTTTAACGGGTAAAACAAGGATTTGCCACAAAACACCACCCCCGGCTTTCCGCCGGGGGTGGTGTCTATTCAATAGCCTCGCAGAGTTTGCGTCCGCAGACGCAAAAAATTTTCAATCATTTTTCACCGCGACATGTGCGTGGGGAAAAATACCTCTCAGGCTGCAAGTGTGGAATTTATTCGCCTGCGGCGAACAAATTATGCGCGCAGCAAACTGCAACCTTTTTGTCGGAAAATTCCAAAGGAATTTTCGACAGGGATCTCAAGGGTGGTCCCGCAGATATTGCAGGCGCTTCCAGGCCCGGCGGGCTACCAGGAAGCCGCCGATGGCCAAAGCGGCGCAGAGAAGGCCCAGGAGGATCATCCACCACTGAAAGGCCGTCACCTCGCAGAGGTAGGCAAAGATGCGGTAAGCCAGCAGCACCGATACGATGCCCGCAAGGAGCAGGCCCACCAAGAGATCGGTTTTTGTGCAGGTGTCAATACGCTTCATGGGCGCGTCCTCCTTTGACTTGGTGGGTCCATTATAGCAAAGAGAGAAAATTGCTGTCAATAGGGGGTGTCAGCCCTTTTTGCGGTAAGCCATGGCTATGATCAGGCCCAGGGCCAGGGCGGCGGCGCTGGCCATGAGCAGCCGCTTGCCGTTTTCATCCAGGGTGAAGGATTCCTTCTTTATCTGCCGGACATCTGCGGACGGGGTCTGCCCATCCTGTGAGTCTGTCGGTTGACCGGAGGGGGCGGTGCTGCCATCGGGCAATGCGGGCGGCTCCGCGCCGGCATTGCTGTCACCGGGGGACGGGGAGGGACGATCGGCGGTAGCCCCTTTCCCATCCGGGCGGGTAGGGGGATCGCCGGAGGGCTGGAAGTCGGTATTGCCGTCCGGCGGTGTGGGTGGAGTGCTATCGGAGTCGCCGAAGCCACCGCTTGTAACGCCCGAACTCCCGGGCGCACCCTGGCCGTTTATACCGCTATCCATACCGCCGGGGCCGCCGCCCTGGCCCATGCCCCCGCTAACGCCATAGGAATCAGCCACCTGGGTCAGGGTAATCTCCTGGGAGGTGGCACCCAGGGTCAGGGTGTAGGTGCTGCCGAGCTGCATCTCGGGGCAGCTGACCAGCACGGCAGAGAAGCTGTTGGGTGCAGCGAAGGTGAGAAGCGTTTTGCTGTCGGCAGCTTGCAGGGCAATCTCCGTCCCCGCCGCTTGGGGGGTGCCGGCGTAAAGCAGGGAGGGCTGGGCGGAGTTCTCGGACATGGCCTCCAGCATGGTGGAGCCGCCGCAGGCCACCACAGTGCCGCCGTTTATGCGGCAAACACCGCCGTTCTCGCTGCCATAGTCCAGGGCGCAGTTGCTGCCATCACCTACGAGGCTAATATAGACCAGGCCGCCGTTTATATCGATATTGCCGTTGGAGTCAATGCCATCGGCGTCCCGGCCGGAGGGGTTCAGCAGCGTTACGGTTCCGCCGTTGATGGTGACGCCGGGGAGACTGCCATCGGCGGCCTCCGTGCCGCAGGCGTTGATGCCGTCATCGGTAGAGGTGACAGTGATGTCGCCGTCCTCTATGAGAATTTCCGGGGACTCAATGCCCTCGCTGCAGCTATTGACAGTGATGTCGCCGCCGAGAATGGCAATGGAGGTATCGCAGCGGAGAGCATCGTCACCGGCGCTGAGGGTGAGGGACGCACCGGTGATGTGGAGGCTGTCGTTGACATGGATGGTGTCCGAAGGAGCGGTGACGGTGATGGTGCCGCCGGCGATGCGCAGGCTGTCATTGGCGGCGATGCCGTGCTTATAGGCGGCGGTGACCGTGAGAGCTCCGGAGCCGTTGATGGTCAGGTCGTCATGGGAGAAGATGGCGCCGTCGGTCTTATCCGCCAGGGCGGCGGCGCTGTAGGTCTCGCCGGAGATGACGGCGTTTTCCGCGCCGGCGGCCAGGGTCAAAAAGACCTTATCCGCCTGGTTTATACGGATGGCGGCATCGTTGGAGCAGGTGATGGATACACCGTTTAAGCGGATGAACACCTTGGCGTTCTTTTCGGCGTCAACCGTAAGGCTGCCGTCTGTAAGGGTGCCGCTGACGTCGTAGTACCCGGCGGAGGCGATGGTAACGCTGCCGCCATTTACATAGGCCCCGGGGCCGCTGACGGTGGCGGTTTCGCCGCTGAGGGTAATAGTGGCTGCGGCCGCCCAATCGGTGTTTTGGTCGTTAGAGGTGAAGTACTGGGAGGCTTCGCTCTCCTCCGCATCCTCATCCCGGATGACCCGGATGCCCAGCTTTTCGCCGTTCATGAACAACACCGTGACGATCAAGGCCAGCACGAACACCAAGGCACAAACGGCGGAAAAATGCTTGCTTGTGGACATAGGGCATCTCCTTTAGCCCATGTACTCGCCGTTGTAGCTGACCAGAACGGCGCTTTCAACGCCGGGGATCTGGGACAGGGCATTGACAAAGCCGGTGTTTTCATCCTGCAGGCGAATTTCGGCGTTGAGCTCCACGGCATCGGCCCGGACGGTCTTACTCTTGACGACGCACTTTTTCACCTTGGCCTGAAGGAAATCCATGGCGTGCTTCTCGGCATCCTGATTGGCGCAGTGGAGAACCACCATATAGGGGGCTACATGGCTCTTTTTATTGGCGAACACCAGCAGCACCAGGCCGATGAACACGCTGCCCAGCACCGCCAGGGGGATCATGCCGGCGGCCAGAACGATGCCCGCGGCGATGGCCCAGAAGAGGAAGGTAATGTCCAGGGGCTCCTTGATGGCTGTTCTGAAACGGACGATGGACAGAGCGCCTACCATGCCCAGGGAAAGCACCACATTGGAGGTGACGGCCAGAATGACAAAGGTGGAGATCATGGTCAGGCCCACCAATGTCACGCCAAAGCTGGAGGAATACATGACCCCGGCATAGGTCTTGCGGTAGATGAGAAAGATGAAAAGGCCTATGGCAAAGGCCAGACCCAGGGCCAGCACCATGTCCAGGACAGAAACGCTGGTCACATTTTTCAAAAAGCTGGATTTGAAAATATCTGAGAAGGTCATAATGGATTCTCCTTTTTTGATTTATTTTTGGGGGGGCGGGGTGCGGCTTGCCGCAGCCCGTGTGCGCTCCGACCTCGCAATGACATTGTTTTTTACAAGGGGGGCGGCGTCCCCGGCGCGCCCCCTTGTGCTGCACCATCATGTTATCCGTACACCCGGCAGATGGCGTATTTGGAAAAGGCACCGGTTCTTGCGGAGGGCACCTGCACCAGATCCCGAATCACGGCCGGAAGGTATTCGTCCCACTTTACCTCCAGCACTGCCGCAGTATCCCCGGCTGGGATGGTGGGGCAGCGAAAATCGAAAAAGTCCGTGCTGCTTAGGCCTGTGTGAATCTCATAGTCCAGCGTCACCCGGACATTGCCGGGGGCAAAGACAAAGGGCTCCCGGGTATAGTCCACAATAGTCTTGGGCCGCAGGCCCCGGGTGAGCATCTTCCATAGCAGCTCCTGCATCAGGGGTGCGGGGTCGGCGGCCAGGGCCTCGAAATCGCAGACCAGAAGCGCCTGGGCCTGGGGACGGGTGAGGCAGGTCTGCTCCTTGGCGCACAGGCCGCCCACCTTGCTCTTTTTCTCCAGCACCAAGTAGCTGTCGTCGCCGTTATAGCAGCGCAAACGGAACTTTTCCCGGCGGCTGACGCCGTCCAGCTTCTCCCGCAGGGCCGTGTCCCGGAGGTCATCGAAATACAGGCTGCGGACAGAATAGCGGCCGCCCCGGGCATGGGGGTCCGGAGTCATTACGGACGAAAGACGCTGGCGCAGGCACAGAACATCGAAGACGCTGATCTCGTGTTTCCACTCGTGGCGATATTGCAAGGAGATCACTCCTTTCTTTGTGGTTGGGGGCAGTATACGGAGCGCACCTTAGAATAAGTTTAAAAAAGCAAAAAGTTTTAATTAAACAATAAGTAAAAAATCAAAAGCCCTCCTTTATCAAGGCTAAACAGTGAGCGTTAATATAGGGCGCTGCAAATCTTAGCGTAATTCTCACGCAAAAACTATGGCGGAAAAAGTCGACGCCCCGAATTTCAGAAAAGCCGATAATACAAATATTTGCGCATATTCCCCTTTTCACAAAAAAAGCGGCTGCCGACACCAAACAAGCGTCGGCAGCCATCCGCTGAAATAGATTATTTACTTGATGAGACCGCTTTCCTTCAACAGAATCTCAATATCGGTGCCCTTGACCTTCTTCAGGACGAGCTTGAGCAGCTCCTTCTCCTTAAAGGACAGGGGCGCTTCGCTGATGGGCTTTTTATCAATGGCGTAATAGCAGGCACGCAGCAGCTCCCGCACATCGTACTTGCTGCCCCAAACCTCCGGCACACCGCGGTCAATATCCAGCAGCGTGTAGACCGCCTCCATGCCGGTACGCATGGAATACTCCGTGGTGAAGATGGTATCCCGGGGCGTCTCGGCGAACTGGCCGATGAAGGCAAAATTCACGGCGCCATCGGGCACGACCTTGGGCCGGTCGCTTTCCTTGCGGGGCTGGAAGAAGGCGTTGATATAGGGCATGAAGCAGGTGGTGGTGTTGCAGGCATCATGTGCCAGCGCATGGATCTTTTCAGTGGGCACACCGATGTGGTACAGCCACTCGCAGCAAACCTCCTCGCCGGTGCAATCCCGCATGGCCTTCTTCACGAAGTTGCCCTCCTTATTGGTGTTCAGCGAATACAGCCACACAAGCACCATGTTCTTGTCCTGAGACTTGAACTGAGGCTGGCGGTTGATGGTCCAGGAGAGATACCAGTTGTCGGTGCTGTCCTTGACGGTGACGATGCCGCCGGTGGTCACCTTGCCGGAACGGGGGTCACGCTTGCAGATGTTCATAATGTGCCGGATGATCTCCTCGTTGGAGGTGGCCACGGTGGCACTCATCCAGTTGGTGGCGTCTACATCAGAGCAGAAATTATCCGGATTGCCGTATTCGCCGTGCTCAGCCTGGGCTGCAATGGCTTTCCACATATCCCAGGATTCGCCGCAGCCGTTTTTCACACCGGACAGGTCCGGCGCATGGGTCTGGTCGCCATAGCAAGAGGTATCGGTGCAGCAGCCGTTGGTGATGAACACCAGGTCATCCTCGATCAGGTCAATGGTTTGCTCCCGGCCGTCCTTGACATAGACGATCTGACGGGCAAGCTTCTTGTCGCCCACGGTTTCGATGATGACATTCTTCACATCCATGCCGTATTCGATGCGCACCCCATGAGACTCCAAATATTTCACCAGCGGCAGGATCATGCTCTCATACTGGTTATACTTGGTAAAGCGCAGGGCGCTGAAATCAGGCAGGCCGTCGATGTGGTGGACATAACGGCACAGATACCGCTTCATCTCCAGGGCACTGGACCAGCGCTGGAAGGCGAACATGGTCTGCCAATACAGCCAGAAATTGGTGCTCCAGAAGGAATCCGGCAGCACATCGGAGATCTTCTTGTCCTCCAGATCCTTTTCCGGGGTCATGAACAGCCGGGAAAGGGCCATGGCGGAGGCTTTATCCAGCTTAAACTGCTTGTCGGTGTGGGCATCCTCACCGCAGTTTATGCTGGCACGGCACAGAGAGTAGTTGGGGTCGTGCTTGTTGAGCCAGTAATACTCATCCAGCACGGAAACACCCGGCGTCTCAATGGAGGGCACATCCCGGAAGGTGTCCCACATGACCTCGAAATGGTTATCCATCTCACGGCCGCCCCGCATAAAGAAGCCCTTGGTAATATCCTTGCGGCCGTCGCAGCTGCCGCCGGCCAGATCCAGCTTTTCAAATACATGGATATGCTCGCCCTTCATCTGCCCATCGCGGACCAGGTAGAAGGCCGCGGTCAGGCCGGCCAAACCGGTGCCGATGATATAGGCTGACTTTTTATCCACATCCTTGGGCTTTTCGGGATGAGCAAAGGCCTCATAAGTTCCGGCAGAGTAATACATAACAAATACCTCCTGTGTTTTTCTTTTTATGCCCTTATTATACCCGCTGCTTTCAGGTTTACCATAAGCAGAAAAACCCCCGTGATAAAAGTCTTATCACGGGGGCGGAATGTGTAAAAAATATTATCAAATTTGTAAAAATGATAAAATCAGAATTGGAATCGGGAGAGCGCCGCTGATACAGAGCCCTTGATCAGCTTGGCAAGCCTATCCACGATCTGCTGCGGATCCTCACGCATGTCGTCCTTAATCCAATCGAGCATGAGTCCGATAAATATGTACGAATAAATTTGGGCGATAAACTGCTTGTCCTCGTCACGGACTTTCATTTCGCCGGCTTCTTCATTAATCACATCCAGCAAGAGCCGGTCTACCAGGGGCTGCAGATATTTTTCCACCTGCTCTCTATGAACGCAGCGGTACACATTCAAAATAAACGGCTTGTTATCCTGTACCGCCTCAAAAATCTGCAAAAATCCCTGCTGCCATGTTTCATAAGTCTTATTCTCGTCCAGGGCCCGCTTGGCATCCTCCAGGCAGGACCATTCCACCAGGTCGTAAATATCCTTAAAATGGTAATAAAAGGTCATGCGATTGATACCGCAATCGTCAGCGATATCATTGATGGTAATTTTGGTCAGCGGCTTTTTCAGCAGCAAATTTTTCAGTGATTGCTCCAAGGCTCGCTTTGTTACCTGTGACATAGCGGCTTGCTTCCTCCTTATATTATCGGTTTTGCAGCTTTTCTCTACAGCTTGATTGCCTTTTCTTAGTCGGCAGTCTGAACGGCGTTAGTCAAAAAGGTATCAAAAAGTACGCCTAAGCGGTCTACGCTCTCATCAATAGCATTGTCCATGTGGTTCCAAAAAAACTGCATGACAAAGCCAATATAAGCATAGCGGCAAAAGGCCGCAATGCTGCGAAGGCGATCATCCGAAAGGGATCGCCCCTCTGCGGCCTGGTGCACTACTTTCATAAAAACATCATCCGTTAAAGAGAAGATGTACCGCTCCAAGCGGTCACGGGAAAGACCGTCGAACACATGATAAACTGTTTTCGGATGCGCCTTGCATTGATGCAGCACCGCCTTGGTGGTGATTTTCCACTCAATTGGGGCATCACTGGGGATAAATGCTTCTGCCCTTTCCCGAAACCAAGCATCCAGCAAAGCATAGATATCCTGATAATGATAGTAAAATGTATTGGGGCTGATACCCGCCCGCTTCACCAGCGCCGCAACGGTGATCCTGTCAAAGGGGAGCTCCTCCAGCATTTCCTGAAATGTGGACATGATGAGCTTCTTTGTGTATAAGGCCATATACAGCCCTCCTAAGCATGGTGGATTCTGATTTGTCTCTATCTGTTCTATATTTTATAAGAATTAAAGCAAAAACGCAAGCTTCGTTAGAACGGAAACGGGTTTTTCGCAGGGCTTCGCCCCCGGCAAGAGCAACGGACATGGGAGCATAGGATGGGCATATCCGCCTTGCCGGCATTGGCTTTCAGCCGGAGAAAAACACTGCCGGAATGCTCGCCCGCACAGCAAAGGGAAGAACAGCGTGCCTTATGACACGCTGTTCTCTCTTAAAGCATATACCCGCCTTATGCAGCTGCTGCCGGCAGAGCAGAGGGCTTTTGCTGTCTCGGAATTGCCCTGATAGTCGTCAGAACAGCAGCGCCCAGCCCAGGAAGCCCAGGCAGGCCACCGCACCGGTGAACAACAGCACAATCACCAGGTAGCCCATAATATCACGGGCAGAGAGCTTGGCAATACCCAGCGCCGGCAGAGCCCAGAAGGGCTGGATCATGTTGGTCCACTGGTCGCCCCAGGCAATGGCCATGGCGGTGCGGCCGGCCTCGATGCCCATTTCCGCGCCGGCGGGCATCATGATGGGACCCTGGACCGCCCACTGGCCACCGCCGGAGGGAACGAAGAAGTTCACCACGCCGGCCGCCAGGAAGGACAGCATGGGGAAGGTCACATTGGTGGAGATGCTCACGAAGAACTCGGAGATGACACTGGCCAAAGACACGCCCTGATCGTTGGCGGCCACCATCAGGCCCATAATGCCCGCGTAGAACGGGAACTGCAGCAGGATGCCGGCGGCACCGGCGGCAGCATCGGAAATGGCGTCCACATAGCGGCGCAGGTCGCCGTGGAGCAGCAGGCCCAGGAACAGGAAGATCATGTTCACGATGTTGAGCCCCAGGGTGAAGCCGTTCTCCACGAAGTAGTACACAATGTAGCCGAAGCCCAGGACCAGGGTGATGGCCCACAGAATCTTGGAGTGTTCCATCTTCTCGGCAGGGGTATCCTTTACATAGGTGCGCTCCTCCTCATCCACCAGCAGGGCGGGATCCACGGTAACGGTGTGCTCCTTATGGGGATGCATGGCGTAGTTGACCAGGGGCATGAGGATCAGGATCACACCGCACATGATGAGGTTCATGGGGTGGAACACGGTGGCGGTGATGGGCGCCTGATAGGTCACCTCGCCAAAGGCTTTGCCGGCCACCAGGTCCAGAGGAATGGAACCGGACAGGCCCGCATGCCAAATGACAAAGCCGGAGTAGGCGGAGGCGATGAGTAGCGGATAATCCACTGTGGGAACGCGGCGCACCACTTCCTTGGCAAGCAGGGCGCCGATGACCAGACCGAAGCCCCAGTTCAGCCAGCAGCAGGCGGTGGACACGAAGGTGGTGACCAGGATGGCCTGCTTATTGTTGTGGCACAGACCGGCCACAGCGCGCAGCGCCTTCTTGCAGGGGCGGGCGGATGCCATGGCAGAACCGAAAACCAGCACCAGGGCCATCTGCATGGAAAAGCTCAGCAGGCCCCAAAAGCCGCTCTTTTGGTCGCCCCAGGCGGACAGAACCTCAATGACACTCATCTTGGTGGCCAGCAGCGAACCGATAAAGGTAATGATGGTCAGGATGATGGCGAACAGGAATGCGTCGGGCAGCCAGCGGTTAACAACGCGCACGCAGCCATTGGTGAATCTCTTAAACACAGCGTCACTCTCCTTTTTCTTCACAACAAGCATGTTATTTCCGCCGATCTGTCGGGCGGATTGACAATATTTTAACGTAGATCGCCGTGGTAATCAACCGGAATCATGATTTCTTAACGCCTGTGATTGTAGAATTATTGTCAATGTTTTTATGCACTTTGACCACTGCACAAATTATTCCTTGTTGCTTTTTGTAGAAACGGGAAATACTTTTAGAAATCTCCCCGAACGATTCCCCAAGCGGCAGGTATTTCTCACGCAGGGCCTGCAGCAGGCATTCGGTTACAAAATAGAATCCGGATTGTTACCCATATAGCGTTGAAGCTCGGCTCGTTATCACTTATGATCGAGATACTATCCGGCGCAGGTGCGATGAAATCCGAGCCGAATATATGAAGAACAGGAGTTTCCCCGTGAGCTTTTCTAATCTGCAGTTTTTGTTTTATTTTCTGCCGCTGTTTTTCGCGGCTTATTATTTGCTTCCCTTTCGGTTTAAAAACGCGGGCCTGGTGCTGGGCAGCGCATTGTTCTATTTTTGGGGCGCGGGGGCGCAGGACGCGCTGCTGCTGGGCGTCGTTATTTTGCTGCACTACGGCCTGGCCCGGCTCATGGCCGGGAGGAGCCAGGCTCTGCGCAAAGCCTTGCTGGCTGCGGCCCTGGCGGCGGACCTGCTGTGCCTGGTGTATTTCAAATATGCCGCCTTCTTCCTGGAGAACTGGAACGGCCTGACCGGCCAGACGATCTCCCTGCCCCGGATTGCTCTGCCTTTGGGCGTGAGCTTCTACCTCTTTCAGAGCATGGGCTACCTGATAGATGTGTACCGGGGCGAGAAGCCGGAGCGAAATATCATAGACTACGCCGCCTTCACCCTGGCTTTTCCCCAGCTGACCATGGGGCCCATCCTGCGCTGGCGCGATTGGCGCGGCCCGCTGAAGGAGCGGACCGTTGGACGGCAGGATGTTTTGGATGGCCTGGAGTACTTTATTGTGGGTCTTAGCTGCAAGGTGCTGCTGGCCGACCAGCTGGCACCGCTGTGGGCGTCTATAGAACGCATCGGCTATGAATACCTCTCTACACCCCTGGCCTGGCTGGGCGCAGTGAGCTACAGCCTGCAGCTGTATCTCGACTTTTCCGGCTACTCCCTTATGGCCATGGGCCTGGGACAGCTGCTGGGCCTGCCTGTGCCCCGCAACTTTGACCTGCCCTACACCGCCCGCTCGGTGAGCGAATTTTACCGCCGCTGGCACATCACCCTGGGCACCTGGTTCCGGGATTACCTGTATATCCCTCTGGGCGGCAGCCGCCGGGGCAAGGCCCGCACAGTCCTGGCGCTGGCAGTGGTATGGCTCTGCACAGGCCTGTGGCACGGGGCCAGCTGGAGCTTTGTCCTGTGGGGCGCCGCGCTGCTGGGCTTCATTCTGTTGGAGAAGTTCTGCATCGGCGGCTTTTTGAAGCGTCACAGGATCCTTTCCCACGTCTACCTGCTGGTGGTAATTCCGCTGACCTGGGTCATCTTCCGCATTACGGATCTGCGGGACCTGGGCGCGTACTTTTCCCGGCTGTTCCCGTTTTTCGGGACGCCGGGCGCCGTTTCCGCCCAGGATGCAGCCAAGCAGCTGGCCTCCTATTGCTGGCTCCTGCTGGTGAGCATTCTTCTCTGCCTGCCGCAGCCCCGCCGCTTCTTTGAGAGATACCGGCGGTGTCTGTGGATGCAGGTATCCCTGTTTCTGCTCCTTTGGGTGTGCGTGTATTTCATTGCCACCTCCTCGGGCAGCGCATTTCTCTATTCCCGTTTTTGAGGTGATCGATCATGGCCTTCCGAAAAGCTTATTTGCTCCTGCCCCTGTGCCTTGTAAGCGCCATTTTGCTGAATGTGTATGCTGCCGTGGACCCCACCGGGGTTTATCGGAGGTACCTGGAAAAGCTGGCGCCCATGACACCGCCGGTGGCGGCCATGGCCACAGCCCTGGCAGATGGAGTGTATCCCTGGAGCACACAGCAAGCCAATGGCCCGGCACCTCAGCCTACACCTACGCCTCAGCCGCAGCCGGAGTCAACTCCGGAGCCTGAGCCTGCACCGGTGCCCGAGCCCGAGCCGGAACCGCAGCCGCAGCCCGAACCCGGACCCGCTCCCGTCCCGGAGCCGGACTCCCGATTTACTCAGGTGGACGCATCCTATTTTGATGACGCGGTATTCATCGGTGACTCCCATACAGACGGCTTTATGGATTACGCGGGGCTGCCCAACGCCCACTATCTCTGCCACACCGGGCTGACGGTCTGGTCGGCGGCGGAGGATGCGGCGTTTCCGGGCGGCCAGACCCTGGCCCGGGCCCTGTCGGGCAAGCATTACGGCAAGATCTACATGATGCTGGGCATCAACGAGCTGGGCACGGGCTCGGCGGAGAGCTGGGCGGCCCAGTACAAGGTCCTGCTGGAGCAGGTCCGCAGCCTGCAGCCCGATGCCATCGTATTCTTGCAGGCCATCTTCCACACCACGCAGGAAAAATCGGACTCCACCTTCTACACAAACTCCACCATCAACGCCCGCAATGCGGAGCTGCAGAAACTGGCCGATGGTGTAAACGTGTTTTTCATCGACTGCAATCCGATCTTTGACGATGCCGGCGGCGCCCTGCGGGCGGACTATTCCGGCGACGGTGTGCATGTGAAGGCCGCATATTATCCCCTTTGGCGGGATTACCTGTTCCGCTTTGGCGTGGTGCGCTGATACGATCATATATCAAAACCTCCGGCCAAGCCGGAGGTTTTGATTATCGGATAAGCTCTACGCCGTATAGGTTTGGATGGTAACCGTGCCGATCCTTGATGGCAGCGGCCCCGAATGGGGTTGCTGCTCTCTTTTCGGGAGGATTTGTAAGCCCTTATTTTGCCGCTAAACCCCGTGGAGAAAGATGCGACAGGCCCTGGATCCTTGGAAACAGGTCAAAGCAGTAAATGCTCGGAAGCATCTGCTTTTTCGGTTGCTCATCCTTCATGTTCAGCTGGGCGATCTCACAAATGGGGTCTAATCAATAGCGCAGAGTGTTGCGGCGAATATGCATTCCATGTAAAAGGGAATGACTATAGGAGGTTTTTATGAATGTAATTCATACTTCAAAAGCCCCGGCTGCTATCGGGCCCTATGAGCAGGCTTATAGGCGCGGTGAGTTTATATTTACCAGCGGACAGATCGGAGCAGGCCCCGCAGCCGGATACAGGTGCAGCAATAGTGGTGGGAGGCTTCACAGCCTCCCACCACTATTGTATTACAGCGTTTACACCGTTGCATCCTTGGATTGCTCCTCCTTTGCGGGAGAAGCCTCCTTCTCAATGGTGACCTTGCCATCCCGCAGGCAGATGCGAGCGGTGTCGCCGCTTTGCAGCTTGCCCTCCAGCATCAGCTCGGCCACGGCATCCTCCACCTCGTTTTGGATAGCCCGGCGCAGGGGACGGGCGCCATACTGCGGATCGAAGCCATCCTTGGCCAGAGCGGTGACGGCATCGTCATCCGCCAGCAGGGTGATGTCCTGCTGGGCCATGCGCTTACCGGTGATCTCCAGCATGCGCTGGGCGATGTGGCGGATATCCTCCTCCGTCAGCTGACGGAACACGATGGTCTCGTCGATACGGTTCAGGAACTCGGGCTTAAAGGTCCGGCGCAGCTCCTCCATCACGGCCTGCTTGATGCGGTCGAAGCGGGCCTTTTCATCGGCCTCGGTCTCCCGGCCGTCAAAGCCCAGCGGCTTGTCGGCAGAGGTGATGTTCCGGGCGCCCACATTGCTGGTCATGACGATGATGGTATTCTTGAAGTCCACACGGCGGCCCTGAGAGTCGGTGACGATGCCGTCCTCCAGGATCTGCAGCAGAATGTTCCACACATCCTCGTGGGCCTTCTCGATCTCATCGAACAGCACCACGGAATAGGGCTTGCGGCGCACCTTTTCGGTGAGCTGGCCGCCCTCCTCGTGACCCACATAGCCGGGAGGCGAGCCAACCAGACGGGACACGGTGTGCTTCTCCATGTACTCGGACATGTCGATACGGATCATGTCGTTCTCGTTGCCGAACATGGCCTCAGCCAGGGCCTTGCACAGCTCAGTCTTGCCCACGCCCGTGGGGCCCAGGAACAGGAACGAGCCGATGGGCCGCTTGGGGTCCTTCAGACCCACACGGCTGCGGCGAATGG
>ENA-ORSK01001649-ORSK01001649.1-human-gut-metagenome-genome-assembly--contig:-NODE-1649-length-16897-cov-2.811780_pt1 | contig 16897 bp, 18 predicted proteins | sample MGYA00242192_ERZ509159 | MGnify/ENA primary metagenome ERZ509159 (study PRJEB26280, sample SAMEA2338663) | human gut metagenome | biome: human gut; feature: human-associated habitat; material: faeces...
ATCTGTGCCGTGGCGTACGCTTTCGCCGGCTCGTCTTTCTTGATAGGATTGGTCCGAAGGGACACGCTGTAATTTAAAGCCATAGATTTGATAATTAAAAATTGATAATTGAAAATTGAAAATGAAATCGATTTGTTTTCGATAACGAATGTACGACATTCGGTTTCCTCTGAAATGAATACCGCTGACAGCGGATGAATAAGGGAGATAAAAGAGGAGATATGCTGAAAAATAAACATCCGTATAGTTGTTCGTGTCGTATGTTTTAAGTATCTTTATACCAATAAGATAAATCTTAAAAATGCGAACGATATGCGAACAGGATATACACAAATCGACGAGTGGCCCGTGCGGCCCTATTCCAAGCGGGAGCTGGCCATGGCCTACGCCCCCGAGATCAGCCCCGTCTCGGCCCTGAACCGGCTGGCGGAATGGATGCGGTATAACGATCGTCTGACCCGGGAGCTTGGTGATACGGGCTACCGCCCGAGGCAACGGGTCTTCACCTCCCTCCAAGTGGAGCTGATCTTCCGTTACTTGGGTCGTCCTTGAGAGGAGATACCGCCACCCGTCGGTATAGGCGAGCGGCGGTGCCGGTACTGGCATCAGACAACGCCAGTACTGGCGTAGGGCTGCGACGGTAGTGCTTACGGGCAATGACAGTAGTGGCATTTCCTTCATTCCTTCATTCCTTTGGGCGTCTCTCACGCACACACACGTGCGAGGAGAAAGCGTACTCGCCCCGTGCGGTCTTGATCAGTGTTCCCTTCTCCAGCATCCGTTTGAGGGAGGAGTCGAGTGTTTTCTCGGGTATGCCGTTCTTCGCTGCCTCCTCCACGGCCTGCTGACGGCAGAACATCATTGGGAGGGCATTGAATAAAGCCTGTTCAGGAGAGATCTGGACAGGGACGGCCTCGGAGGTAGGCAGGAAGCCCAGCACATAGCTCGAATGGCGGTAAAGAGGCTCTATGAGCGTGAGTACGGCTTGGAAATCCTCGTCGGTGACCCGTAGGTCCAGCTTGGGGACGATACCATCCTTGATATTCTCGATGGGGATCTCTGGGGCGGGGGAGAGACCGGGGGAATTGAAAATGGAAAATTGAGAATTGAAAATTTTTTGTTGGGGAGGGAGGAATTTCTCCAAGGCTCTCAACAGGGCTACTATGCTCAGGATCCGGCAGGTATTGATGGCGATACGGGCCACGGCGCTTCGCATGGAACCTCCATAGGCGTAACCGGCGTGGGAAAATAACTGGGCGAACCGTTGGTTGAACAGCTCTTTCTGTTTCTCGGATAGCCTTAGCTGGATCGTTTGGACCGATCCGTTGATCAGGTCCAGTACCTGTTTCCATTGTGTTCCCCATGTGGCGAAGCGTAGGCCGTAATCCTCGCCTTCTGAATCGAATTGGTCCATCCACTCATCGATGGGTGGCATGAAATAGAATAACTGGCGAGAGAACAGGCCGTTCTCCGCCGAGGGGATCAGCGGCTTTACTTGCGCAGGGGTTCCACTTAGCAATACGCTGAGATAAGACTCATCGCATTCCCGGTACTCATGATTAGTACGCCGGTTGAAGGCCAGTCGCTCATGGTCGTGGCATTTACGCAAGGTATCGCTCCAATGGCCGTGATCCGCTCCGATGGCGGTACTTACGGTATCAGCCTCGGTCTCGCAGATCAGCCCCACGCCGTCGGCCTCTATGAGGTTCTCTAAGATACCGGTACCCGAGTTATCGCCGGCTATGAGGAACATCTTGAGGGGCGGTTGTTCCGGCTCGAGCGTCTCGGAGCGTTTCTTGCCGAGTGAGTCCCATCGGTTCTTTTCCTCCCGATAATTCTTTAGGCTGTCTTTGTAGCGGGCCATCATCTCCTCGTGAATAGGTTCAGCTAGGCGCCTGACCCATGTCAAGGCTCCTTTTCCGGAGGCGGGAGGCGCTACGATGAAGGTTTGTAGGCATGGGTACATGTATTTTTGTCCGTATAATACCCGTACCCGCTTGTTCAAGGTGCCCCCGAGTACGGTGAATACTCCCAGCAGGAGTATGTCACGCTGGGCGATGGAGTTCCCGCAATCGATCATCTGCTTGATGAACGGGGGCCACGGATAATCCGGGAAAGCGGGTGGCAAGTCCTCACGTGCGTACGTATGTGCGTGTGTGGGTGTGAGAGGGGCTTGAAGGTTTGAAGGATTCTTGTTCTCCCTCGGGTATTGGCGGAAGGTGTCGGCCAGTTGCTTGTCCGTTTTTACGCCGGCAATCTCGGCCCAGTGGAAAACGGAGCCTAATCCGTTGCGCCCGTTGCCCGCTTTGAGGGCGTGGTCGTATAGCTTGTCCGCTTCTTCGTAGAGGTATTTCTCGGACAGGCGGCAGATGCGATGAAAGAACGTCCTTCCCGTTTCCCCGCAATCGTTGGCGGTGGCGAAGGCGATCGGCATATACTCTTGGTAAGTGGGAGCGATGTTCGCCCCTTGGTGTTCGATGGCGGCGACAAGCCGCTCTAAATCTGATAATGGATTCATTTGATTTATAAGTTATAATTTATGATTTAAACTGTCAACTGTCATTTGTCAACTATCAACTCTCCCGCAGCTTAGCGGAGGGATCATGGCAGAGGAAACACGCCCGTGAGAGATCGGCGTTTGAGGCATCCGCATTCAATCCGTATTTCCATTTCAGGTATTCCCATGCCGATAGCCGTGCCTTATCAAAAGATTCCTCTATGGAAGCCTTGGGTGAGAGCCGGTAGGGGACGAGCAGTTTCACGCCTGTGGTGCTTGGGCTGACGAAAGCTAGGTCCGGTCTCAGTTTATTATCGGCGAACAAGGTGTCTCGCCAGTGGAGGGTTTCCTCCGGCGAGGGGAGATGGTCGATATCGATGACAAACTCTCCGGAAAGGAATAACAGGCGGTCTTCCTTGCGATAGGAGAAGACCCCGGCCGGTGTGACGTATGGCAGTAAGTTTTGCTTCAGTTTGCGGAACCGTTTCTCGTCGCTCAAAGCGTCCTGTACGCTGAGCGTTCGTTCTTTCAGCCACTCGTTGGAGGTGATATAGGTATGCAACTGTTTGACACTGGTCACGCCACTCGGCACTTGATTGGAGATGGGGGCGTTGAAAAAGGACATGATACATTCTTTCATTAACTCGTTTGATTTAAAGTTTAGGCTGGTAAAGGAAAGGTAAAAGAGTGAGAAAAAACGGTCCGGTAAGTTATTTGCACCTATCGGTAAGTTATTTGCGCATAAAAGTAATTCGGTGACAGGAAAAAGAAGAAGATATGAGTGAAGAGAAAGCGAGCCCGTGTGTGCTGCACATCCATGGCGAGAACATACAGGTGCTGCCCAACGCCATGTTTGCCATTCAATATATTTGCTTGGACCCGGGAGAAAAGCCGGAGGTCGTTTCGGAAAAAGACGTGAGGCCGGATCCGGAGCCGTGTGATTTATTAGCCTCCTATATCCAAGACGAGGAGGTGCGTCACGACTTCGTAAAGCGAATCGCCCAATGCCCGGATGTGGCCACCCTCTGCCAAACGGTGCTGACCGACCTTTTCAACGAGGTCTTTTGCGACTGCGTGGAACCGGCCAAACTTATCAAGAGCAAGGAATTCATCAACGCCATCATCCCCCTGCTCCCCTTCAAGCAAGGCAAGAGCTTGCGCAATATCCGGCGGGCGATTGTGAAGTATGTGCTGGGGGAGGGGTAGAGAGACTGCATATTTTGATATTTAGAGGAGAAATGTTTGCGATAAAGGAGAAAATGGATATATTTGCCTAATAAAGAAAATGAGTTATGAATGCGACGATCGTTCCTGAAATGAATATTCCGAATATGGATACTTATTGGAGTATCCTTAAAAACTTGAGTTCGGATATGAAGTTAGAGCTAATATCCCGGCTTTCTAAATCATTGTTAAGCAAGGATCAGTCCATAGATGATAATTGGGCCTCGCAATTTGCCGGGGAGTGGAAAGATTCCCGTTCCGCTGAGTCGATCATAGAGGATATCCGAAATTCACGAACTTCAAATCGTGAAATAGAACTGTGATATGAAGAAATACCTTTTGGATACGAGTATTTGTGTTTTTCTGTTCCGTCGTAAATATGGAATCGTATCAAAGAGAACCTTGATTTGATAGATCGATTTATTAGGTTGATAAACATTGTACCTTTTACAGACTCCATCGAGTTCTACGCTCAAGAAAAGAATCGCCTTCGTTCGTTGGGTGTATCCATAGAGGATTTTGATTTGCTCATAGGTTCAGCAGCCTGTAGCGGCAACTTGATCCTAGTTACAGATAATGTAAAGCATTTTGCGAATATAAAGGGATTGGCTATTGAGAATTGGGTAAAGCGATAGTCTTCATTAAGCAGACTGGAACTCATAAGATGCACAATAATGCCATCGAACGAATGTTCCGACACATAGCCATTGGTCGCCGTAACTGGTTGCACAGTGGCAGCCATTTTGCCGCATCGAATATAGGGTTTATGTATTCACTCCTTGAAAGCTGCAAACTTACCTTTGTACCAAGTGAAAAAATAAATGTCATAGAGTTTATGAGAACGGACGTATTAAATCGAATAAAAGAGACCTTGCGTAAGGTTGTACCGGCTGGAGGACATGCTTTTTTTGTATGGCTCGCAGGCTAGGGACGAGGCACGTCCAGATTCGGATTGGGATATATTGATCTTGTTGGACAAGCTAAAAATCGAGGCGGAGGATTATGACAATGTATCTTATCCGTTAGTGGAACTAGGTTGGTCGTTAAACGAGTGCGTCAGCCCGGTGCTTTACACCTTGAAAGATTGGATGAGATACCATTTCTCCCCCTTTGTACACAACGTAAAAGACGAGGGGATACGATTGCTATGAGTTTGAGTGCGGAAGATATAACAGCGGTTGTCGCTTATCGTAAAGAGAAGGCGCATGCTACCTTGATTTTGAGCGTGAGGATGTATTGCCTTTGTTGGAACCCACACGTAAATTGTTAGCCAAACTCGAGAGCTTGATCGTCTACCAATAATATTGTAAATTCGTACTTTACTATTTGTATTATGCTGAGCGATTTGTCTTGGTAATTTATCACGATAAATATAGTTTAAACTCATTTTAAATAAAGACACTCGTTTTTTGTCCTGTGGTTTGTCGGCGGGATGGAAGTGTTTTGTGTACTACCTTTTATGGCAATAAATCAACTTAAAGCGGGAGCTTTTTTATCTTATATTTCTATTGGGCTGAACAATATAGTCGGCTTGCTTTATACTCCATATATGTTACGGATGTTGGGGCAAAATGAGTATGGCTTGTATTCTCTAGTAGCATCCGTAGTCGCTTATCTGACGATATTGGATTTAGGTTTCGCAAACGCGATTGTTCGTTATACCGCTAAATTTAGGGCTGATGGGAAGGTTAAGGAACAATATGAGATGTTTGGAATGTTTCTTGTCCTTTATTCTTTTATTGGGATTGTTGCTTTTTCCATAGGATTAGGAATCTATGCCAATGTAGACCACTTGTTTGATATGTCTATGACAGCGGAGGATTTGGAGAAGATCCGTGTGATGATGCTGTTGATGTGTTTTAATTTGGCTTTTACTTTTCCGATGAGTATTTGGGGAGCCGTTATCACCGCTTATGAGAATTTTGTTTTTCAGAAATTGGTCAATATAGTTCGTATAGTGTTGAATCCCCTAGTGATGGTAGTATTGCTAAGCGTAGGGTATAAAGCTGTTGCAATGGTGGTTGTTACTACTTTGTTCAATGTGCTGACATTAAGCGTGAATGCTTGGTATTGTTTTTATAGGATTAGGATCAAGGTTTGTTTCGGACATTTTCGTTGGGGATTCTTGCGGGAAATATCAGTTTATTCGTTTTGGATTTTTTTGGATTCTATCGTTTCTCATTTTTATAGCAGCGTAGGACAGATCGTGTTGGGTATTTACAGAGGTGCGACAACAGTGGCGATTTATGCGCTGGCCATTCAGTTGAAGTCTCTGTTTACTTCTTTCTCGACGGCATTAAACAGTGTTCTGTTGCCCAAAGTTACTGCGTTGGCTGCACGAGAAGGGACGGAAAATGAGATCTCTGATTTGTTTATTCGGGTGGGGCGTTTGCAATATTTTGTGATGTCATTTATACTTGTTGGTTTTATCATTTTTGGGAAGGAATTCATTATACTTTGGGGAGGAGAAGATTATGTACAAACTTATTACATTACTCTAATCATAATGATACCATTTTTCTTTGATTTGATTAGTAATGTGGGAATTGTAGTGTTGCAGGCGAAAGATAAATTAAAATACAGGTCTGCTCCAATGATTATGATTTCATTAATAGGTTTGATGTTGACTTTTCCATTTGCCAATTATTTTGGAATCTATGGATGTGCATGTGCAATATCTATCTCAATTTTTGTGTCGAATGTTTTAGTTTCTAACTTTGTTTTTTATAAAATAGCTGAAATTGATGTTGTTATGTATTGGAAACAGGTGATGAGGATGTCTTTGTTTCCCTTGTTTGTAATTGCGTTTTGTTTTTGTTTGAAATTTTATATTTCTATTATTTCTGTGTTTGATTTGTGTGTCAGCATATTGGCGTTCTCTGCGATTTATGTATTGATAAATTTTATTATAAATATGAATGATCAAGAAAAGAGTCAAGTTTTTGGTTTGATTCGTAAGGTTAATATAAAATTGTTTTAAATATGTCCAAACATGCGTTTTTAATTATGGCTCATAATGAGTACGATATTTTAAATAAATTGTTATTGCTCCTTGATGATGAACGTAATGATATATTTATCCATTATGATAAAAAATGTAAATTACCCCCCCCATTGAGTTAAAATATTCAAATATACATGTGTTTAAGAAGGTGGATGTAGGCTGGGGAGAGGATAGTCAGATAGAATGTGAAATGTTCTTGTTCAATGAGGCTTATAAAAAGGGGCCGTTTGATTACTATCATTTGTTATCGGGGGTTGATCTCCCTTTGAAATCGAATGATTATATCCATGATTTTTTTGATCAAAACAAGGGAAAAGAGTTTGTTGGAATAATGGATGAGCAATCTTGTTTTATATGCTATAAAGGGTCTGTTACTATTATTTCTTTGTACGCTACGAGAGACGCAAGTGGGGGCGTTTTATCGTTTGGCTGAATAAAATCTCTGTTAAATTTCAAAAAATGGTAGGAATTAATAGGAATAAGGATGTGATTTTTAAGAAAGGGGCTAATTGGGTGAGTGTTACACAGAGCTTTGTGGAATATATATTAAGTAATCGGGAAATAATAAAGCAAATGTTTTGCTATACCTATTGTGCGGATGAGATGTTTATTCAAACATTACTGTATAATTCTGGATTTAAGGACTGTTTATATATTCCCAAAGAAGCAGGGGAACATAATATGTGTGTGCGTGAAATTGATTGGGATCGGGGCAATCCATATATCTGGGATAATGGAGATTTTGAATATTTGAAAAAGTCTAATAATATATTCGCTAGGAAATTTAATTCGGGTAAATCAGAGATTGTAGATAAAATATATGACTACATTAAAGAAAGTAATAACAGAAGAAAGTAATTATAACCCTAAATTGTCGGTAATAGTACCTGTTTATAAAGTTGAGAAATATTTGGTACGCTGTATAGATAGTATATTGGCGCAAACTTTTGTGGATTTTGAGCTACTGTTAATTGATGATGGGAGTCCAGATAAATCTGGTGATATATGCGATGAATACGCTTGTAAAGACACTCGTATACGTGTTTTTCATAAAGAAAATGGTGGCGTATCGAGTGCTCGTAACCTAGGATTGGAGAATGTTAGAGGTAATATTCTCACGTTTATTGATGCGGATGATTGGATTGATGTGGATTGCTTTGAGAATGGCGTTTGTATTATGGACAGGGATGACCTTGATATTTTACAATATTCTTATAAAATGATCCGTGAACAAGATGGTTGCGTGATTAGTGTGCGCAATTATGAATGTGTTCCCTTGGGATGGAGAGAGTTTGTCCGGACAGACCATTATATCGTGTGTGTGGGGGGGAATTTTATTCGATCTTCAATTGTCAAAACCTATCGATTACGTTTTGATGAGGCTCTTCATCTGGCAGAAGATCAGCTTTTTATTATGAGGGTGATGAGTTTATCTACCCGCATTGCTCAGACAAAAGAAATTTATTATAACTATTTTCAGAATTTGGCTAGTGCTACTCATAATTCTTGTGAGGAGGATATGGTAAAGTCTTCAAGGGCTTTGCTTGAATTCGGAAAACGCAATCGATTGTTTAAGCCACAGGTTGATAGGATGATCACTAATTTTTATGTCGAGTTGTTACTTCTTAACAATGGGCAAGCAGGTATCCTCGATTCTGTTTATCGTGAAGCGAAAGTTGAAATTAGAAATTTGAATATGAACTCTTTACGGATTTTATGCTTCTCATCCTTCTTGGGAATGAGAATGGCCGGTAAAATAGTACTTGCTTATTTAAAGATAAAAAAGTTTTGTATGTTGAGTTAATTTTTAATTGTTTGAATGATGTACAAGAGCTTTTTTGTCAATAATAGTGATAGAGATAGAAAAATCAAATATCTGCTTTTTTTCTTTTGGCCTTTTGGTGCCTTTATTTATTCGTTAAGAAATATTCAGTCAAAAAGTTCTCGGGTAATCTTCTTCTTGATTTGTATAGCTTTTGGCTTGTGTATTGAATGTAAGAATGAAGAGTTGGATATGAGTCGCATTGCGGATAATTTCCTTTCGTATAAAAATATGAGTTTTGTAGAGTTGAAAGGAATAATAATGGATTCTATAAATGGAGTTGGATTTAGAGATTTATACGAACATATTTTATATTGGTGTGTGAATCAGATTTCGTCCAATGAACATGTGTTTTGGATGATAGCTTCGATGATCTATGCGTTTTTTTATTTAAAATCACTGTCTTTTATTCTTGATGATAAGCGTTTTAAATCCTGCTTTATGGGATTTATGATAGTACTAATGTTTACAATGCCTCAACCTATATTTTCGGTGACAGGTTTAAGATTTTGGACAGCAGGATGGCTTGCTATTTTTTGTTCCTTGCAAATATTTATTCACAATAATTATAAGTATTTCTTGATATTGCTATTGACCCCTTTCATTCATGTAACATACTGGATTTATGTGTTTTTAGTAACACTAACTTTTGTCGCTAGATTGAGTGAAAAACTGCTTGTGATAATATTTTTTCTGTCTTATCCTTTTTCTTATTTGTCGATGTCTTTTGTCTCAGATGTGATTGGAATGGATATACTTCCTACATCCTTAGAGAGGGTCGCTCTGTCTTATATGGGCGAGGATCATATAGAGGAGTTTAATCGACAAGGAACAGGTTGGTTTTGGGTGTCTGAAATGTTTGATATAATTCTGAATACTTATTATTTAGTGATGACTTGTTGGATTATAAAGCACAAGTATATGATATTAGAGAGACAGGACAGATATTTGCTTGCTTTCATATTAGTAGTGTATTCATTTGCTAATTTTACATTGGTTGTTCCGCATTTAGGAATTCGTTATCTAGGTTTTGTTGAAATCTTATTACCGTTGTTATGGTTTAGAGTTTTTGGATTATATAAATATAAGTCGTTTATATATATGTATTTAATTGTCGCATCTTTTTATTTGCTGTGGAAACGTCTTGTAATGCATTATTCGAATGTCTTAGATTTTGATTTTTTGTATGATAGTTCTATTGTTATGTTAATTGATAAATTGTTATATTAAATATATGAATATATTACAAATACATATGGCATTGAGAAGTGGGGGAATAGAAGCTGTTGTAGTGGGGCTTTCTAATGAGATGGTAAAGAGACATAAGGTGTCTTTTTGCTCCATTTATGAACCTCGTGAGGAAGATATCTTTTTTCATCGTTTAGATAGTCGTGTATTAACTTGTTCCACTCATAAAAAATCGCCTGGAGTAAATTTGAAATATTTATGGAAAGTTTATCGTGTAATAGTAAAAGGTAATTATGATGTAGTAAACATGCATGGTTATTTATATTATTATCTGATAGCGATCTGTTTATTACACAATAAGACTAGATTCTTTTACACGGTTCATTCTGATGCAAGGATGGAGAATGGGCGTTGGGATAGGAAACTTTTTAAACTGAAGCGTTATTTTTTTAAAAAGGGATGGATTAAACCTATTACGATTTCAAAAGAGTCTCAAAGATCTTTTACTGATCTTTATGGAGTACCTAGTAATTTGATTTATAATGGTACTTCAAAGCCGAGTGTCAAGCCTTTTTCTATGGATAAATATCGTATTACATCGAATACGAAAATCTTATTTCATCCTGGGCGAATAACAGAAGCAAAAAATCAACAGATGCTTTGTAATGTATGCTATCGATTACAACAGGAGGGATATGATATCGTGTTGTTATTAGCTGGAGAGAAACAAAAAGAGACGATATATACAGATTTACAAAGATATTTTAGTGATAGGATAAAGTATTTAGGAGAGAGAAATGATGTGCTTGATCTCTTAAGTGCAAGTGATATTTTTTGCCTGTCTTCGATTTGGGAGGGAATGCCTATGTCTTTATTGGAATCTTTGTCGGTTGGATGCATCCCTGTATGTACTCCGGTTGGAGGTATTCCAGAAGCTGTGACAGATGGGGTAAATGGTTTTTTATCTAGAACATGTAATGAAGAGGATTATTATATAGCATTGAAAAGATCATTGGAAATTGATGATGAAACCATTCATCGTATGAGACAAAAGTGTATGGAGACATTTAAACAATTTGATATCTTTCATACATCGTTACTGTATGAAAGATATTATTTAGAATAAAAGAATTGATATCTTTATATATGGTGAAATAGAAATATCTTGTAAATTTCCAACAGCGTAATTTGCGTATTATTAATTACAATTCGATGTGATTTTTGTAAATTAATTTTATTCTACTATAAATAATTTCTTTTATTTTTGTTAATAGTGAATTTATAAATATATATGAAAGTATTAGTAGTTGTGACTGACTATCCAAATTTGCAAGGAGGTTTGGCTTTGGCTTATGTGCGAACAAGGAATGTCTATTATAAAGAACGTGGTATGGAGGTTGAAGTACTTAATTTTTCAGCAAATGAAGATTATAGTATTGATGGTATTCATGTCTTTTGCTTGAAAAATTTTGATAAAATAATAAATGAAAATAAGTATGATTTACTTATTTGTCATGCTCCTAATATTAGAAATCACTATTTTTTTATTGAAAAATATGATTGTTACTTTAAAAAGATCATCCTTTTCTTTCATGGGCATGAAGTGTTGAAGGTTAATAAGGTTTATTCTGTGCCTTATCCGTTTGTAAAACGTAATAAATTGTTAGAGAATGTTCGGGATTTGTATGATGAATGCAAATTTTTTGTATGGCGTAGATATATAGAGAAAAATTATAAGAAATTAGCATTTGTTTTTGTGAGTAGATGGATGAAGGAGGAGTTTCTCTATTGGGTGCACCCAAGTATAAAGTGTTTGGAGGGTCGTAACTTTGTAACATACAATTGTGTTGGGAGTATGTTTGAGAAAGGAGAATATGATGTTTCTTCTCAAAAGCAATATGATTTTGTGACAATTAGGGCTAATTTGGATGGATCGAAATATTGTGTGGATATTGTAAATGAATTAGCAAAACGGAATCCTGATTTGAGTTTTTTGTTAATAGGAAAAGGTGAATTTTTTAAATACTATGAAAAAGCAGATAATCTGACATGGTTGGATTGTAGATTGAATCATGAAGAAATGATAGCAATACTTAATTCTGCTAAATGTGCATTGATGCCAACCCGGACTGACGCACAAGGGGTTATGATGTGTGAAATGGTTGCTTTTGGGATGCCGTTGATCACTTCGGATATACCTGTATGTCATGAGGTTTTTGATAATGTTGATGGAGTGGGTTTTATTTCAAATGAAGAACTAGATTCGTTTTGTTTGAAAGATATATATGAAAATATAAAAAAAAGTGCAGGTAAAAGTGATAGGTACTTTATGAAGAATACAGGAGAACATGAAGTGATAATTTTATCAAATTTGTGTATCAATGTTAATAAATGACTTAGGAAATTTGTTCTCTATCAAGAAATGAAATAGAAAATTGAGGAGAATATTTGCAAACATTTCTTTCGGTTTTCTAGCCTTGTTGCATATTACCAGAACTATACTTCTTTTTATTCTTATCGGTCTGAATCTTGAAATGACCGAATCTCGAAAATAACACATAATCATATTAACACATATTTCTTATGAAAGCATGTTTCATGGGGTTGGGCTATATTGGCCTGCCCACGGCTATTATTGCCGCAAAGCACGGGGTGGAGATCGCCGGCGTGGATATCAACGCTCAGGTGGTGGAGGTTACCAACCAAGGGAAATTGCATATCATCGAGCCGGGTATGGAGGAGATGTTGCGGGAGGTACTGGCCTCCGGACATTTCAAGGCGTACACCGAGCCTCGGGTGAGCGACGCTTATTTCATGGTGGTACCCACTCCTTTCAAGGGGGATCATGAGCCGGACGTATCGTTCGTGGAGTCGGCTACCCGTATGGTGCTTCCTTTGTTGAAAGAGGGGGATTTGTACGTGATCGAGTCTACATCGCCGGTGGGGACGACCGAGCGGATGGCTAGTTTGATTTTCTCCGAACGGCCGGAACTGGAGGGCAAGATCTATATCGCTTATTGCCCGGAGCGGGTGCTTCCGGGTAACGTGATCTATGAGTTAGTGCATAACGACCGGGTCATCGGCGGCATGGACGAGGTCTCTACCCGTAAGGCGATGGAGTTCTACGGCCAGTTCGTGAAGGGTACGCTTCACCCAACGAATAGCAAGACGGCCGAGATGTGTAAATTGACCGAGAACTCAAGCCGGGACGTACAGATCGCTTTCGCCAATGAGCTGTCGTTTATCTGCGATAAAGCGGGAATCAATGTGTGGGAGCTGATCGATTTGGCGAACAGGCATCCCCGTGTGAATATCTTACAGCCGGGTTGTGGAGTTGGCGGTCATTGCATAGCGGTAGACCCTTACTTCATCACGGCGGAGTTTCCGATGGAGAGCCGTATGATCTCGACGGCTCGTGAGACGAATAATTACAAGGCATTTTGGTGTGCGGAGAAAGTGAAGAACGCCATGCTGCGGTTTGAGTTGAAGCATGGGCGTAAGCCGGCGGTGGCAATGATGGGCTTGGCTTTCAAGCCTGATATCGATGACTTGCGCGAGTCTCCGGCCAAGGGAATAACGACGAAGGTGTTGCAATCGTGCAACAATGCTGACATCATGGTGGTGGAGCCGAACGTTTCGGAGCATAAGTTGTTTAAGTTGACTCCTTATAAGGAGGCATACGAGAAGGCGGATATAGTGGTTTTCTTGGTGAATCATAGGGAGTTTGCGGGGTTGAATTATCGGGATGACGTGGAGGTGCTGGACTTTTGCGGGACATTCAAGAAATAATCGTTCGTTAAATAGAAGAATACGTTGTAATGAGGAAAATAATGTTAGTCTTCGGGACCCGTCCCGAGGCGATCAAGATGGCTCCGCTGGTGAAGGAGTTCCAAAAACATCCGGAGTCGTTCGAGACCATCGTGTGCGTTACCGGACAGCATCGGGAGATGTTGGATCAAGTGTTAAAATTGTTCGAGATCACGCCGGATTATGATTTGAATATCATGAGGCAGGGTCAGGACTTATATGACGTGACCGCCCGTGTCCTTGTGGGTATGCGTGACGTGTTGCGTGAGGCGACACCCGATGTCGTGCTGGTGCATGGGGATACCACCACGAGCACGGCGGCCGCCTTGGCCGCTTTCTACCAACAGATACCTGTAGGTCATATAGAGGCGGGCCTTCGTACCCACAATATCTATAGCCCGTGGCCGGAGGAGACAGGGCTTCGGACCTATGACAAATACTCCCCCTATCCGGAGGAGATGAACCGGCAGATTACGGGGCGTATCGCCACGTATAATTTCGCACCCACGCGGTTGAGCAAGCAAAACTTGATGCGAGAGGACGTGAATCCGGACTCAATCTTGGTTACCGGCAATACGGTGATAGACGCCTTACGGCAAGTGGTGCGTAAGATAAAGACGGACGCTGAGTTGGACAAGGAGCTGGAAGGCGTGCTTTTACGCTCCGGGTATGATGTGAACCGTCTGGTTGAGGGTAAGAGACTGGTGTTGATCACGGGTCATCGCCGGGAGAACTTCGGTGATGGATTCATCCATATGTGTACCGCTATCAAGGACTTGACCCGGAAGTATCCGAAGGTGGATTTTGTCTATCCTATGCACTTGAATCCCAATGTGCGCAAGCCGATTCATGAGGTATTCGGTGAGGATCTTTCTCATTTGGAGAATATGTTCTTCATTGAGCCATTGGAATATCTGTCGTTTGTCTATCTGATGGAGAAATCAACGATAGTGCTGACCGATAGCGGCGGTATCCAAGAGGAGGCTCCCGGATTGGGCAAGCCCGTGTTGGTGATGCGTGATACGACCGAGCGTCCGGAGGCTCTCGCAGCAGGTACGGTGAAACTGGTCGGTACGGACTATGACAAGATCGTGAGCGAGGTCTCGGCGTTGCTTGATGATACGGCTTATTACGATGCGATGAGCAAGGCGGTCAATCCCTATGGCGATGGATTGGCTTGCGGAAGGATCGTGGAATTTTTGAACCGGAAGGAATGAGGGTCTTGATCGTTTCTCCCTCTTATCTTCCAGAGATCGGTGCGGCACCCTCACGCATTACAAACATGGCGGAGGGACTGTCTGGCTTAGGGATAAAGGTGGATGTGTTGACTTGCTTACCCAATTATCCCAAGGGGCGTATCTTTGATGGATATAGGGGGGCTTTTTCCAAGACAGAGGATGTAAACGGGATAACGGTCTTCAGGTACTGGACGTATGCCTCGATCTCGAGGAGACCGTTGGTCCGTCTTGCCAGTATGTGCGCTTTCGCCACGACCCTTTGGTGTTTCGCTCTCAAGCGTAAGCGTATAAAATCTTATGATAAGGTGATCATCCAGACCCCTCCTGTTTTGGCGGCGGCCTCGGCCATGTTGCTTTTTCGTTGTTGCTACCGGAAAAAGGTGGTACTGAACGTCTCAGACCTTTGGCCATTGTCGGCCGTGGAGCTGGGGGCCATGAAAGAGGGGGGCGTTTATCATGGGGTGATGGGGCGTATCGAGCGTTTCCTTTATCGTAAGGAGAGCCATTGATGCTAGAAAAAGAGATCATCGACTATTGGACAAGGCGGGCGCCGAGCTATTCGGAGATCAATCAGAAAGAGCTCTGCGGGCGGCAGAAGGATCTTTGGACGTCCTATATCATGCGGCGTGTACAGGATGCCATGCCGGAGAGGACAGGGATCAAAGCGCTTGATATCGGGGCGGGGCCCGGCTTCTTCTCCATCATTCTGGGGATGGCGGGCTGCGAGGTGACGGCGCTGGATCGGAATCCTGCCATGATGGCAGAGGCGAAGAAGAATGCAGGACCGCTCGCAGAGGGGATCCATTATGTCGAGGGGGATGCGGAAGATGTGCCGCTTCCCGCAGACAGCTACGATCTCATCGTGACGAGAAATCTCACATGGACGCTGCCGCATCCGAAAAAGGCGTATGCGAGCTGGCAGCGCGTCCTGAAAAAGGGCGGGATCCTTCTCAATTTCGATGCGAACTGGTACAACTACCTGTATAGCGAAGAAGACCGTGCCCTTTATGACAGGGACCGCGAGCAGGTCGCAGAAGCGGGTGTCTTTGACCGCTATATTTCGACCGATGTTATGGCCTGCGAACGCATCGCACGACAGATGCCCCTTTCGCCCAAGAAACGTCCTGCATGGGACCGGCAGGTACTGGAAGAGATGGGGATGCAGGTCACAATGTATGAGAATATTTCCGAAGAGATCCTTCTTCCGGAGGAGCAGCTGAATTTTGCGGCGACGCCGTATTTTTGCATTGAAGCGAAAAAGTGATGGGCGCCTATGGTGTGGATAGTCAAGAAAGGGATCTCCTGCCTTCTCATTCTTCTCGGCGTGACATTCGTCACGTTTGCCCTGATGTATCTGGCAGGCGGAGATGCCATTTCCTATCGCTCGCGGAGCGGTTTTGTGACGCATTCCTCATGATGCATCAGGGGATATGCGGCGAGCAGGGAGTCATGGAGGAGATGCTGTGCCATCCGAAGGAACTCTATACCCGTCGTCTGCTCGAAGCTGCTGGCGTAGGATAAAAGCAAAAAAGCACAGATGCCACCGCTCATTACGATGGCATCTGTGCTTTTTGCGCTCCATATATTACTTCATGAACATATCGATCGCCTGATTCATGCGCGTGATGGCTTCCTGGTCATTCTCCTGCACCGCTTCCACGATGCAGTGTTCCATATGCTCCTTCAGGAGGAGCTTGCCGGTATTATTGATCTCCGCACGCACTGCGGCGAGCTGGATCAGGACATCGGCGCAGTCCCGCTCGTTCTCGAGCATCTTCTTGACCGACTCCATATGACCGATGGATTTAGATATCCGATTCATGATCGCTTTAATCTTTTGCGGGTCATGCGTATGGCTGTGATTGTGATGATGTCCGTCATGGATGTACCCGATCCCATGGGTGTGGACATGTCCATCGCCATGATCGTGGACAAAAACATTATTCTTTGTATCTTCCATAAGAGGTTTTGATTCCTTTCACTTTTCGTAGGAAACACGGATCCCATCTGATGAGCGATCGAATCGGCGTTTCTTAGGGAAACACTGATTCAATCGTTGCCTGATTTTATTCTTGGATTTTTATACAGAGCAAGGAATCATCTGACGCGAATAGCGA
>ENA-ORSK01001663-ORSK01001663.1-human-gut-metagenome-genome-assembly--contig:-NODE-1663-length-16801-cov-3.551117_pt1 | contig 16801 bp, 21 predicted proteins | sample MGYA00242192_ERZ509159 | MGnify/ENA primary metagenome ERZ509159 (study PRJEB26280, sample SAMEA2338663) | human gut metagenome | biome: human gut; feature: human-associated habitat; material: faeces...
TTCTGCGGTCGGAAAGGTATGGAAAAGTAATGGCTCAGGATATAACCGATTATGTAAAGGTATACGTAAAGGCGGGAGACGGCGGAAACGGCTGTGTCTCCTTCCACAGAGAAAAATATGTCTCTCACGGCGGTCCCGACGGAGGAGACGGCGGAAACGGCGGCAACATCGTTTTAGCGATCGAGAACGGCGACAACACTCTGCTTAAATACCGGTTCCGTCACAAATTCGTCGCGCAGAACGGCGGAGACGGATCCGGGGAGAAATTCCACGGCGCCAACGCCCCCGACCTTGTGCTGTCGGTTCCGGCGGGCACGCTCATCAAGGACGCCGCCACCGGCAAAATCATACACGATATGTCGGAAAATGACGGTGCGGACTATACCTGCTGTCGAGGCGGGCGCGGCGGCTGGGGCAACAAGCACTTCGCCACCCCCACCCGGCAGGTGCCCCGCTTCGCCAAGGCGGGCCTGCCCGGCGAGAGCCACGACGTGGTGCTGGAGCTGAAGCTGCTGGCGGACGTGGGGCTGGTGGGCTTCCCCAATGTGGGCAAAAGCACGCTCTTGAGTGTGGTCAGCAAGGCCCACCCGAAAATCGCCAACTACCACTTCACCACCCTGTACCCCAATCTGGGTGTGGTGTACGTGGATGAGGGCGTCAGCTTCGTCATGGCGGACATCCCCGGCATCATCGAGGGCGCCAGCGAGGGCGCGGGTCTGGGCCACGATTTCCTGCGGCACATCGACCGGTGCCGCCTGCTGGTGCATCTGGTGGACGTGTCCGGCAGCGAGGGGCGGGACCCCATCGCGGACTTTGACGCCATCAACGCGGAGCTGAAGGAGTACAGCCCGGAGCTGGCTACACGACCGCAGATCGCCGTGGCCAACAAGACGGATCTTCTGATGGACACGGCGCAGCTGGATGCCTTCCGCGCCCATGTGGAGGCACTGGGCTATGAGTTCTTCGCCATGTCCGCCGCCACCCATCAGGGCACGCGGGAGTTGGTGCAGCACATCGCCCGGCGGCTCAGTGAGCTGCCGCCGGTGACGGTGTATGAGCCGGAGTACGTGCCCAAGCCGCCGGTGATCGACACCACCGAGCCACTGCACATCGAACGGGAGGACAACACCTGGCTGGTGGAGGGGCCGTGGCTCCAGCGGCTTATGGGCAACATCAATTTCTCCGACTACGAGAGCCGCATGTACTTCGACAAGATGCTGCGGCAGAGCGGCCTGTTTGACACGCTGGAGCAGATGGGCATTCAGGACGGCGACATCGTCAGCATGTACGATCTGGAATTCGAGTATCAAAGATGAACATACAGCGCCCCCGGCTGATGCCGAGGGCGCTGTTTTTCTGAGCTGTTCATTCAGAAAGCGGCGGGACGGGAGTTTGTCTGGATGTCCGCGGCGGCCTGCTTCAGCTGGCGCAGATCGCGGATATCGCGGCGCTGCTGGAGCCGGGTCTGCATCTCCGGGGACAGGGCGTAGAAGTAGTCGTAGGCCGCGGCCTCGTTGTTCAACAGGTCGGTCAGCGTCTCATACTGCATGAAAAAGCACCTCCGTGCCTAGTGTGCGCGGAGGTGCTTGTCTTATGCGTCAGACGGTCTTTTCAAAGTAGAAATACGTATCGTCCTCGCCGCTGGGACGCATACAAGCGGATAACATTTTACGGGACGGCTCATTTTCCTTGAAGCATTTGGCCACCACCCGGGCAAGCCCCAGATGGTACAGTGCCCAGTCGGCGGCAGCGGCGAAGGCTTCAGCGCCATAGCCGTGGCCGGCGTATTCCGGGGCGATGCGGCAGCCCTGTTCGAACCCGCCCCGAAAGTCGGGGTTATAGAGCACCACCTCGCCGATGAGCCTGCCCTTCAGGCGGACGGCAAAGTTGACGGCGCGGCGGGCGGCGAAATCGGCCCGGGCCACATCGTAGAAATAGGTGTCGGTCAGGGGCTGATCTCCCAGGTCGGTGCGGTAGTCGTAGCCCCACCAGCGGTTGCGCTCGTCGTCCAGACACAGGGCACTGTACGCAGGGATATCGCCTTTGCGGAGAGGCGCCAGGGACAGGCGATCGGTTTTGATGGCAGGGACGGCCTTGAGGGCGTCCAGCTCGGTGCCCGCCTCGATACGGACCTTGCCGCCCAAGTGATCCGGCAGGTATTGCAGCTTGGAGGTGCGGAGGCCCTTGTCCCGGGCGTCATCCTCCCGGTTGCACCATGTGCAGTCCCCACCGTAGTAGGCGGCGAAAGCCTGGACCAGGGCGGGATAGGCCCCGGCATGGGAGTACAGGGCCTTTTCGATGTGGTCGATAAGGGTGCCGCCGCATTTCTCCGCCAGGCAGACAGCCACCAGACGCCCCTCTGCCAGCATACCGCCGGCACAGAACCAGTCGGTGCCGATGCGGGAGAACATCTCCTGTGCCAGAGACAGCTCCTGCACAGCCAGGGGGCCGGACTTGTGAAACTCGGCCTCATAGTCCTGCCAAAAGGCGGCCAGGCGGGGATCGCCGGGGTCGGTCAGCGGGGTAAATTCCGCGTCGGGATAATCCCGGCGGAACTTGTTGATGTGGTTGCGCTGGCCGCTGTACCGACGGCCGGCGAAAGCGGCCAACTCCTCTGTTCGGTAAAGATAGTCCTTCCAGGGACGCTCGCTGATAACGCGGCAGCGGGGATAGCGCAGGCAGAGGGTCTGGGCCTTGTCCTCCGGCACCACAGAGAGCACCAGAGGCGTGCCGGTGGCGGCGCACCAGGACTCGATGGCCCGCAGGGCACCTTCAACATCTGCCTCGGGGCCGGCAATGGGGTAGTCAAAGACGTACTCGCCCTCGATACAGTTGCGGATCACAAGGCAGCCGGCGACCTCGGCAAAGGACGGATGCAGGTGGTCCCGCCACATGAGCTTGACGCCCAGGGAATATTCACACAGGCGGTAGTCGCAGTTCCGGTAATAGCCGCGCAGGCGGTCGCCGTGGGCGGCGGTGAGTTCTTGAAATTGCAGCATAATCATTTCCTTTGTGTTGTGGTAATTTCGCGCACAGCGCTGTGTCACATCTTCTCGATCATCTCGCAGGCTTGGCGGATGAACTGGCGGGCGATGGGGCGCAGCTCCTTCTGCGGACGGGCGGCGATACCCAGCTCACGGACAGCCCGAGGCTCCAGCGGCAGGGCGCGGACGCTGTTCTGCCGGCCGCGGAGGACCAGGCGGGACAGGACGCTGACACCCAGGCCGTGCTCCACCATAGAGATAACGGCGCTGTCGGACACCTGAGTGGTACGGATCAGGGGCGTGACGCCGTGCTCATTCAGCACGCGGAGGATATCTTTGTCAAAGCCCATGGAGGGCATAAGGAACTCCTGACCGTTAAAGGCCTCCACAGGAAAGGCCGTTTCCCCGCTGTCGTACTCCGGCGGCAGGATGGCCAGCAGCTCGTCATCCCGCAGAAATGTCCACTCCAGCGGGGCGTCCTGGCGGCTGGCAAAGCACATATCCACCCGATCCTCCAGCACCCAGCGGTAGACCTCGTCTACGCTGCCCATCTGGATGTCCACAGTGACATCCGGGTGCTCCCGGCGAAACTGCTGGATGATCTCCGGCAACCAATGACGGGCGATGGACTCATAGGCCGCCACGCGGACGGAATCCTCCTTATGGGTGTTGATAAGGGATATCTCGCGCTCCAGGGCGGCGGTGGAGGTCAGGCAGTCCCGCACCAGGGGCAGTATCCGCTGGCCTGCCGGGGTCAGCCGGACGCCGCTGCGGCCCCGCAGCAGAACGGTGAAGCCAATATCCTTTTCCAGGCTGTTCATCATGTGGGTCAATCCGGACTGCGTATAGCCCAGCACCTCGGCGGCGCGTGTGAAGCTGCCCAACTCCACCGCCGTCAGCAGGGCTTCCAGTTTTTTGGTATCCATGACGCCTCCTGTTTATATGACACTATTTCATAGCAAGATTATACTCCCTTCGCACCGCTGGTGGCAAGGGCGGGTTTTCGGCACTTTTTACGATTTTTTGTGGAGTTCCAGTGGAATATATGTGTATGACATTTTCTCATATTTGCATGAAACATTGTCGCTTTACAAACCACGGTCTTCTGTTGTATTGTACCCATAGTAATTCTTTTACATGAATTGCTTTTCCTTTCTATCCTCAAATCGTCGGGCAGCCGCACAGCCGTGCGGCTGTCGGCACCTCTGGCGGGAGGTTTTGAGGGTGCTGTGTGAAACTTCACCTCTGAAGCGGGCGCCGTAAGCCGAACGGCGCCCGTTTACTTTTCACCCGGCGAAGGAAGCATAAAAAACAACCATAAAACAGCACATTCCCTCTTGCAAAGTCCGTTGTATTATGGTAAAATGCAATGTACTGTGATACAAATGCCGTATGGCATGGAATAGGTGGAGGAGTCCGAAATGTTGACTGTTATCATTATTTTGCAGCTGATCGCCGCCCTGTTTTTGATTTTGGTGGTGTTGTTCCAGTCCGGCAAGAGCCAGGGCCTGTCCGGCACCATCGGCGGTATTGCCGACAGCTATATGGCCAAGTCCAAGGCCAAGAGCCTGGACGCCAAGCTGGCCAAGGGTACCAAGTGGGTGGGCGCTGTGTTCATCGTGCTGACTCTGGTCATCAACTGTATGCTGGCCGCCGCTGCGTAACGCAACTGCACAGAGCGCCCCGGAGCATCGCTCCGGGGCGCTTTCTATTCTGCCCGACGGTACGTCTCCCCCGCCTGCGGCGCTATGCCCTTGATCTCCAGCAGCTCCGCCACCGTTACGAATACGTAGCCCTGCTGCTGTAAATGCTCGATCGCCATCAGCACCGCGTCCACTGTGTTCTGATAGCGGTCGTGCAGCAGCACGATGTCCCCGTCCCCGGTGCAGCGGTAGATCACGTCCAGTATTTTTCCGCTGTCCTTCGTCCGCCAGTCCTCCGTGTCCACCGACCAGTTCACCAGCGGCACGGACAGTGCCGCGGCCTCTGCCTCCGTCATCAGCCCGTAGGGCGGCCGTACCCAGTACTCCCCCTCCCCCAGCAGCTCACGGAGCAGCGCGTCATTTTTCTCCAGATCCGCCAGCGCCTGCGCCGACGTCAGGCTGTGCAGGTCCGCGTGGTCGTAGGAGTGGTTCCCCACCTGATGGCCCTCCGCCGCGATGCGCTGCACGATGTCCGGGTCCTTCACCGCCTGACAGCCCACCACGAAAAACGTAGCCTTTGCCCCCATCTCCCGCAGCCCATCCAGCAGCCGCGGCGTACACCGGGGTGATGGCCCGTCGTCAAAGGTCAGTGCCACGTATTTTGGATCGCCGGTATCCCTTGTCTCCCCCACCGTCGAGATCACCCCTGCCCCGCAGCCGGACAGCAGCACCACCCCCGCCAGCAGGGCGCAAACCCATCTTCTCATCACATCACCGGAAGCAGTATATGCACTCCGCCGCCGCTTCTTTCCCCTCTCCGCAGACTTGCCGCATTGGGCATTCTCCGCCGCCCTCCCGTCGACGCCCTCCGCCGCCCCGTCCTCCCCAGCGGCATAAAAAAGAACACGCCTGTCGGCGTGTTCTTTTTTATGAAAGTAAAATTACTTCACCAGCTCGATGATGGCAGTCTCGGCAGCATCGCCGCGGCGGACGCCGGTGCGGATGATGCGGGTATAGCCACCGTTGCGCTCGGCGTAGCTGGGAGCCAGTTCCTTGAACAGCTTGTTGGCCACATCCTCGCGGGTGATGAAGCTCAGCGCCTGACGGTAAGCGGCCAGGTCGCCCTTCTTACCCAGGGTGATCATCTTCTCAGTCAGCGGGCCTACTTCCTTGGCACGAGCGAGCGTGGTCTCAACCTTGCCGTTCTCCAGCAGGTAGGTTACCAGCGCACGCAGCATAGCCATACGGTGATCCGTAGCACGGCCGAGCTTGCGATTGTTAGCCATGTGAGTTTACCTCCAAATTAAAGTAAGGCCCCGGCGCGGTAATCGTACCGCCGCAACAGTTCAAGTTACAGTGTCCGAAGATTACTCTTCCGACTTCGCCAAGTGGAGACCCATAGCCTCCAGCTTGCCGATAACCTCTTCCAGGGACTTGCGGCCCAGGTTACGAACCTTCATCATGTCTTCGGAAGTTTTGTTGCACAGCTCTTCTACGGTATTGATACCGGCACGTTTCAAGCAGTTATAGGAACGCACGGAAAGCTCAAGCTCGTCGATGTTCATCTCCAGAACTTTCTCTTTCTCATTGTCCTCTTTCTCGATCATAACTTCTGCTGTCTTCGCATTCTCAGACAGATCGATGAAGAGTTTCAGATGCTCGCTTAAAACCTTAGCTGCCAGGCTGACTGCCTCGTCCGGATCCAGTGTTCCTCTGGTGTAAACATCCAGTGTCAGTTTATCGTAATCGGTAATCTGACCTACACGGGTGTTCTCCACTTTGAGGTTTACACGCTCAACCGGTGTATAGATAGCATCCACAGCGAGAACGCCGATCGGCATGTCATCGCTCTTGCCTTTGTCAGCACTGATATAACCGCGGCCTTTTGTGATCGTCAGCTCCATGTACAGCTTGCTGTCCGGGCCGCCGTTCAGGGTTGCGATTACCTGATCCGGATTCATGATCTCAATATCCTGATCTACCTGAATATCGGATGCTCTTACAACTCCCTCGCCCTCGAACTCAATATAAGCAACTTTTGCTTCGTTGGTTTCGCTGTTATTGCGGATTGCAAGGCTCTTCAGGTTCATGATGATTTCTGTAACGTCTTCTTTTACTCCAGGGATGGAGCTGAATTCATGAAGAACGCCCTCGATTTTAACCTGGCTTACTGCTGCTCCAGGGAGGGAAGAAAGCATAATTCTGCGAAGAGAATTACCTAATGTGATACCGTAGCCTCTTTCCAGAGGTTCAACCACAAATCTGCCGTACTTCTTGTCATCAGAAATCTCAGTAATTTCAATTTTCGGTTTGTTAAAATCAAACACTCGAAAGCCCCTCCTTTTAAATTGGTTGGCTCATTACTCATGGGAATAAAGCCTTCCGCGTATGGCGATTCTTTATTTAGAATACAGCTCGACGATCTGCACTTCGTCAACCGGAACATCGATCATTTCGCGGGTAGGACGCTCTTTTACAACACCTTTGAGTGCCTCAAGATCAGCCTCGATCCATTCTGGAGTCAGACGGCCGCCTGTAACCTCTACGATGTCTTTATATCTCTGAGAGGATTTTTTACCCTCTTTGATTTCGATGGTATCACCAGCGCTTACAAGGTAAGACGGGATATTTACCTGTTTGCCGTTAACCAGAACGTGTTTGTGGTCAACGATCTGACGTGCTTCTTTTCTGGTTCTAGCCATTCCCATACGGAACAGAACGTTGTCCAGACGGAGCTCAAGAAGGATCATCAGGTTCTCACCAGTCTGTCCTTCCATTCTGTCAGCCTTTTTGTAATAGTTAACAAAAGGTTTCTCCAGAACGCCGTAGATGAATTTTGCTTTCTGTTTTTCTCTTAACTGAAGACCATACTCAGACATTTTTCTGTTTGCTCTTTTCAGCTGTCTTGTGGACTTCTTATCAATTCCAAGATATACAGGATCCATTCCGAGGGATCTGCATCTTTTCAGGACTGGTACTCTATTTACTGCCATGTTCTTAACCTCCTAATCAGACTCTTCTACGTTTTGGTGGGCGGCATCCGTTGTGCGGAACCGGTGTTACGTCGCGGATGCTTGTAACTTCAAGACCGCATGCCTGAAGGGCACGGATTGCAGCTTCACGACCTGATCCTGGTCCTTTTACCATAACGTCAACAGTCTTTAAGCCATGAACCAGCGCTGCTTTGGTAGCAGTTTCTGCAGCCATCTGAGCTGCGTATGGAGTAGATTTTCTTGAACCTCTAAATCCCAGACCGCCGGCACTTGCCCAAGAAAGAGCATTTCCTTCTGCATCAGTCAGTGTTACGATTGTATTATTGAAGGAAGACTGGATATGTGCCTGTCCGTGTTCAACGTTTTTTCTGACACGACGTTTTGTCGTTTTCTTTGTCACTTTTGCCATTTTAAAACTAACCTACACTTTCTTAATCTTATATTGGACTACTGGTTAAATTATTTCTTCTTATTTGCAACAGTTCTCTTAGGACCTTTACGGGTTCTTGCGTTGGTCTTTGTTTTCTGACCACGAACCGGAAGGCCTTTACGATGACGGATACCTCTGTAGCATCCGATCTCCTGCAGACGTTTGATGTTCATAGCGATTTCTCTACGAAGATCTCCTTCTACAACCTGACTCTCATCGATAACTGCGCTGAGTCTCTTTACTTCATCGTCTGTCAAATCTCTGCAGCGTGTGTCCGGATTTACTCCAGCTTCTTTTAAGATACGATCTGCACTTGTTCTACCGATTCCGTAGATATAGGTCAGACCAATCTCAACACGTTTGTCTCTTGGTAAGTCTACACCAGCTATACGAGCCATGTACTTTGTCCTCCATTTTTCTAAAACATTAATATTTTCCTAATTGGGATACAGGTATGCGTGTATCCAGCCGTGTTCGCACGACCTTTCTCCTTCTGCCACCTGACAGATCGGAGTATTAAGCAATATTATAAGGGATGTCTGCGCTCCGCGCGTCCACCCGCCGGAGGTGTCCTGGCTGCAACTTGCCAGGTGTCTCACTTTATAATATTAACAGCAGAACAACGCATTCACGCGCGTCCTCGCTGCAGCCGCACTTAAAATCTGCACAATTACGATCAAGCCTAATGACGGATTAGCCCTGGCGCTGTTTGTGCTTTGGATTCTCACAAATGATTCTGATGCTACCTTTTCTTTTGATAACTTTGCATTTCTCGCAGATCGGTTTTACAGAAGATCTAACCTTCATGATGAATCCTCCTTTCTTTGCTCCTTAGCGCCCCGTGTAGGGGAATTTTCTGTTGTAAACTTTTGGAATGCGTTTTCTTTTTGTGGGTTAGAAAAAAGTCCACGCGCAAAAGTTCGTTTTATAGTATAGCATTTTGTTCCCGGAAATGCAAGAAATTTTTTACATATTTTTTCATTTTTTTTTGCTCTTTTTCTGTGCATTTTTTCATCTCTCCCACTGGTAAGAAAAAAACAGGCCGGACAGATTTCTCTTCTCTGTCCCGCCTGTTTTTTACAGGTAACATCTTTTTTGCATCATGATCCTGAGTTCAGCGGTTTGTATTTGCTTGCGCATACGGATTCTGATTTTACTACATTTCCGCTTGCATCTTTATAATCACGATACGTTACATTACTCATCTCATCGATCTGCTCTACCCTTGGCTCAATGGTATAGTCGTTTTCTTTTGTTCCGAGAATTTTTACGGTCAGTGTATCACTGCTGTCCATATTCATCACAATTTTCACCGGATACTTATGATTATTTTCAAATTTGAAATCCGGTGAATCCCAGAATACGGTTGCATCCATTCCTGACGGCACATAATGTACCGGCATCGAATGGTTGGCTCTTTCCAACACATCAAGGTCTGTATACAAAATAGCGGAAAACAGTGTGGAGGACACCTGGCATTCGCCTCCTCCAAGTACCTGGACGACTTTGCCATCCTGATAGCCTGCTGCCTCCTGGTATCCTTTTTCTGCCGTTGTATCACCTACGACACCATTAAAAGAGAAGGTTTCTCCCGGCAGAACGATCTGCCCGTTGCAGATAGATGCCGTAAGTCCGACGTTGTGAATTCTTCCGCTCGTTCCACCTGCTGCGCTGGAGCTGTAACTTCCAAGCGTGTCTTTAAACAGGTTTGCATTCATCTTCTCGGTTGTAATCTCCGGCTCGGTAAAGGTAAACGGAATCGTGATATCCGTATTTTCTTCTGCACTCTCATACTCGGCTTTCGCATTGTCCGCATTCATTGAGGTTCCGTTTTTCGATGCCACAACGGAATATCCGTTGTCCGGATCCAGCGTCGCATTGACGGGATCGGTATAAATCTGGCTTGCAATTCCGGCAAAATCCGGCTCCGTCAGCTGATTTTCTGCCGTCGGGCAGGAAATTACATCCTGGAAATTCATTGCTGTCACATTCGTCTGGATCTGCTGTTTTAAAGCATCCACATCCGGTCTGGTTCCGGAAATGCCTTTATGCACGATCAGGCCGGTATCTGTTACTTCATATGTAGTATCCTGCATGGAGTTGTAATCCTGAATGCCGGATGCCTGTACAATTCCTTCCACCTCATCTGGATGGGCCACAGTCGGCTGCACATCATAGGAAAGTTTCTCTGCCTTTCCCCGTTTCATCTCGACCCACTCCAGACCGCGAACCAGAAGATTTCCATGGCCTTTTTCATATGCTTTTTCAATTTCTGCGGAAGCATCCATCCCCAGCATTGAAAATACGTTCATCGTATACTGCTGACCATCCAGCTCAACGGTAACAGCTGTGTCTTTATAATCTTCTTCAAACTTCTGTTCCACTGTCTGTGCAGCTTCTTTTTTGCTCATTCCCTGAATGTTTACTCCGTTAATAGAAGCATCTGCCCAGATTTTGTCATCCTCGATGATCAGACAGAAGATTCCATATGCAGCGGCAAGTAAAACAATCACTGCAATTACGCAGAGTGCTGCAACAAGGCCTTTTTTCTTTTTCTTTCCCATTTTTGTCATTGCACATTTTCCTTTCCTGTTATCTGTAAGGAGCAGCGATGCCATTGCTGCAGATCCGAATTATTTTTCAGACTGCAGCCTGCTGTTTCATAAAATGTTTCCTTGATTTCTGCCGGTGCATGGATTTTACCACACCGCCCAGGAGACCCTTCCCGGTAAAATTTCCCCGTAAAGTTTCTCTATTGCATTGTATCACATTATTTTGAGAATTCAACCAAATATTTCAACTTCACACAGAATTCACGAACATATATTCTTCTGTCGCTTTCGAGCCCTCATCTGTCATTTTCACGGTTTTCCGGCCGCTCTTTTCTCCTGTCTTTTCACTTTTTCTTTTTTCTTCTGACGGTTTAAAAATTTTGTTTCAAAAGTGCACAAATTCTCCTGGTTTTTACAAAAAGTTTTCATAAAATTTTATACTTTTTTCATTGCTTTTTCTATTAAAATATTGCATAATACATCTGGAAGGTTTCAAAAGGGACTGAAAAGAAATTCAGATGCCCGCCGCCGCGGATGCTGCAGGGTTTGCAGACTGGTGCTTGCTTTGTGGCTGTCAGAAATCTGAAGGCCGGTGATCGAAATCTTTGTTCTGTAGAACGGTTACTGTTATTGGGGATGAATACAGAGAAACACATACAGAGAAAAAGCCATCCGGCATGCCGGATGGCTTTTTTTATCGTATTTCTTATTTATCTCTCCAGATAATACGTCCCTTGTCCAGATCGTATGGGGACAGCTCGATGGTTACTTTGTCTCCCGGAAGAATACGGATAAAGTTCATACGCAGCTTTCCGCTGATATGAGCCAGTACAACGTGTTTATTTTCCAGTTCTACTTTAAACATTGCGTTTGGTAATTTCTCGAGGACAGTTCCCTCTACTTCAATTACATCTGCCTTAGACATTGATTAATCCTCCTTCAACTCTTTGCAACTTTTTTCTTTTAATGCCTTACGGATATCTTCATCACGAACCGCATCCGTCATTTCGTAATCCGGCTGTACGTGAATCAGCTTCTTCTTTTTCGGCCGGTTGGCGGTACGGATTTTTCCGTCCACCAGGAATACGTATGGCTCCTGTACATCCGAAATCACATACAGCTTTCCTTTATCGTGGCCGGCCAGGCTTCTGGCAAACATTCCTTTCACAATCGGTTTCATAAATCCTCCTCCGTATGCGAAAGTGTCAGAATTTCCGGTTCTCCCTCCGTAATCAGAATCGTGTTCTCATAATGTGCGGCAAGAGAGCCGTCTTCTGTCACAACGGTCCAGTCATCATCCAGCCATCTGACTGCATAGCCTCTGGCTGTGATCATCGGCTCGATGGCGAGCGTCATGCCAGGCTGCAGACGGACGCCGCGGCTTGGCTGTGCGAAGTTCGGCACTGCCGGATCTTCGTGCAGGTGCGTTCCGATGCCGTGGCCTACCAGGTCGCGGACAACGCCGTAGCCGAAGCTCTCTGCGTATGCACCGATCGCCGCCGAAATCTCATGAAGATGATGGCCTGCTTTTGCGTATTTGATTCCTTCAAAAAAGGCCTGGCGTGTTACTTCCACCAGTTTTCTTGCCTCCGGCGAGATCTCACCGACCGCGTGTGTGCGGGCTGCGTCGGAATGGTATCCTTCATAGATAAGTCCCGCATCCAGGCTGACAATGTCGCCCTCTTTCAGAATCCGTTTTTTACTTGGGATTCCGTGAACCACTTCTTCGTTCACAGAAACGCAGATCGAAGCCGGATACCCATTATAGTTTAAAAAGTTGGGAGTGCATCCGAAGCTGCGGATCATCTCTTCTCCGAGCTTGTTGATTTCCCAGGTTGACATTCCCGGATGGATGGCGCGGCCTAATTCATCGTGTACCTTCTCCAGCAGTTCACCGGCACGGCGCATTTTTTCAATTTCCCGGGCAGTTTTAATTGATATGGACATCCTTTACGCTCCTAAAATCTTTACTATATCCTGAAATACCACGTTGATATCCTGGGTTCCGTCAACTTCCACCAGAACATTGGCTTTCTTATAGTAGTCAATCAGAGGCTGTGTCTGAGCATGGTATACAGACAGTCTCTTCTGTACGGTCTCAGGTTTATCGTCATCACGAAGAACCAGCTCGCCGCCGCAGGTATCGCATACATCTTCTACCTTTGGTGCGTTAAATTCTACATGATACGTTGCTCCGCATCCGATGCAGGCACGGCGTCCGCCCATACGGTGAACGATATTTTCATCCGGTACTTCTACATTGATTGCGTAGTCAATTTTCTCTCCGCGTGCTTCCAGGGCTTTCGTCAGTGCCTCTGCCTGCGGAATCGTTCTTGGGAAGCCATCCAGCACGTAGCCCTTTGCTGCGTCCGGTTTGGAAATACGGTCTACAACAAGATCGCAGGTCAGCTCGTCCGGAACGAGTTCTCCCTTGTCCATGAATGCTTTCGCTTTCTTTCCAAGCTCGGTTCCCTCTTTGATATTTGCGCGGAAGATATCGCCGGTTGAAATATGAGGAATCTCATATTTTGCAGCGATCTGTTTTGCCTGTGTACCTTTTCCGGCACCAGGTGCCCCCAACATAATAATTTTCATGCGCTTTTCCTCCCATGTTTGAATTTGCAGCAATCCACTGCGTGTAATTTACCCTATTATACCATAAAGTAAACCACAATAGCAAAAATTTTCTCTGTTAAAGCCTCTTTAAAAGCGCTTTAAACAAAAGAAAGGGCCTGTCTTATCCAGACAGTCCCTCTTATGCCTTAATCGTTTAAGAATCCTTTGTAATTGCGTACCAGCATCATGGATTCAATCTGTTTTAAGGTTTCCAGAATTACGCTGGCAATAATGATCAGAGAAGTACCTCCAAAGGATACATTCGCTTTGAAAAATCCATTAAAGAAAAATGGAATCACTGCAACAATGGTAAGACCTGCTGCACCGATAAAAATAATATAGCTGAGCAGATTGTTCAGATAATCTACCGTGGATTTACCCGGGCGGATGCCTGGGATAAAGCCGCCCTGTTTTTTCATGTTATCTGCAACTTCCATCGGGTTGAAGGTGATGGAGGTATAGAAATAAGCGAAGAAAATAACAAGGACAATGTAGAGAATCAGGCCCAGCGAAGCAACTGGATTGGTTTTGTCAAACCAGTTGTTGGAATTCAGCATCTTGATCAGCGTTCCGCCGATGCCTTTGATATCCGACTTTCCGACAAACGACAGGATAATCGATAGGAAAGACATGATGGATGATGCAAAGATGATCGGGATAACGCCCGCTGTATTTACCTTCAGCGGAATATTGGATGACTGTCCGCCAACCATTTTTCTTCCGGCCATTTTCTTGGAATACTGTACAGGAATTCTTCTCTCAGCGCCATTCAGGATCAGTACCAGCACAACAACAGCGATGATCACAACAGCGATGATAATCCACATCAGCAGACCACGCGCGATGGTTTTGCCTTTTACGAAGGTTTCGTAAAGGGTTACCATATCCTGCGGGATTCTGGAAAGGATGTTGATTAACAGGACCATAGAAATACCATTTCCAACGCCCTTGTCGTTGATCTGTTCTCCCACCCACATAAGGAAGGCAGAACCGGCTGTCAGAGCTGCCACTACAACAATCACCTTAACTGCGTTAAAAGTGGTGAGGAGTCCCTGGCGTCCAAAGCCTACTGCCATGGCAACAGACTCAAACAATGCAAGACCTACTGTCACATAACGAGTAATCGCAGTCATTTTCTTTCTTCCCTCTTCGCCGTCACGCTGCATTTCCTCAAGTCGTGGAATTGCAATGGTGAGCAGCTGAATAATGATGGATGAAGTAATGTACGGTGTAATACTCAGAGCAAAGATGGAGAAACGGTCGAAACCGCCGCCCGTGAATGCATTCAGGAAACTGAATGCCTCATTCGTATTATTTGCAAAATAATTCGCAAAAAAGCTTGTATTGACACCCGGTACAGGCATCTGAGAGCCTAACCGGATGACAACAAGCATCATAAGCACATAAAATATTTTGCGACGAACATCTTTGACCTTAAATGCATTGATAAAGGTCTTAAACATTAGATCACCTCGACTGTTCCACCTGCCGCTTCAATTTTTGCCTTTGCGCTCTCGCTGAAAGCATTTGCTTTTACAGTGAGTTTTTTGGTGACTTCACCGTTTCCAAGGATTTTTACGCCATCTCTCGGATTGGAAACAAGACCAGTCTCAATCATAGTTTCTACGGTTACAACAGCTCCGTCCTCATAACGATTCAGAGCATCTACATTGATTCCAACGATTTCCTTGGAGTTTCTGTTTTTGAAACCTCTCTTCGGAAGACGTCTGTATAAAGGCATCTGACCACCTTCAAATCCCGGTCTCGGTGCTCCGGAACGTGCTTTCTGTCCTTTGTGGCCTTTACCTGCTGTTTTACCATTTCCTGAACCATGTCCACGGCCTCTGCGGAAGTTATCGTTCTGTCTGGAACCTTCAGCCGGCTGTAAATTAGATAAGTCCATTACGGTACCTCCTTATGCTTCTTCTACTTTAACCAGGTAAGAAACCTGATTAACCATGCCGCGAACTGCTGCGTTATCCGGCAGTTCTACCGTCTTGTTAACTTTTTTCAGACCCAGTGCTTCCACGGTTCTTCTGTGTTTCGGAACACATCCGATCGGGGATTTCACCAGTGTTACTTTTAATTTATCTGCCATTTTTCACATCCTCCTTAAGCAAAGATCTCGTTTGTAGATTTGCCGCGAAGTCTTGCTACTTCTTCTGGAGTCTTCAGCTCAGACAGACCAGCGATGGTAGCCAGAACTACGTTCTGCTTATTTCTGGATCCAAGGGATTTTGTACGGATGTTCTTAATACCAGCTAACTCGATTACGGCACGGGCTGGGCCACCAGCGATGACACCAGTACCTTCAGGAGCTTTCTTTAACAGAACCTCTGCGCTTCCGAATTTACCTACGTAGTCATGAGTGATACTTCCGTTCTCATTGATTGCTACGCTTACCAGTTTCTTCATAGCGTCTTCTTTACCTTTGCGGATAGCTTCCGGAATCTCGGCTGCTTTTCCAAGGCCTGCGCCTACGTGTCCATTGCCGTCGCCGACAACTACTAAAGCTGTGAAACGGAAGTTACGACCACCTTTAACAACTTTTGTAACACGCTTAATTGATACGACTTTTTCTTCCAGTTCGAACTGGCTTGCATCAATAATTGTATGCTTCATGTGTTCTTTTCCTTCCTTTCTTAGAATACCAGCCCAGCTTCTCTAGCTGCGTCTGCGAATGCCTGGATTTTTCCCTGGTAGATGAATCCGCCACGGTCAAATACAACTTCAGTAATACCTGCTTCTACAGCTTTCTTTCCAAGAACGGTTCCAAGATATGCTGCTGCATCTACATTGTTGGTTTTCTCAAGCTCTGCTTTAACATCTTTCTGAAGAGTAGAAGCAGAAACTAAAGTATTTCCAATCGTATCGTCGATAATCTGAGCATACATATGGTTATTGCTGCGGAATACACACAGACGCGGACGCTGTGCAGTACCTACGATATGATTACGTAATCTTCTATGCTTTTTCTGGCGCATCTGCGCTCTTGATACTTTACTAATCATGTTCACACTCTCCTTAATTATTTCTTACCAGTCTTACCAACTTTACGTCTGATTACTTCATCAGCATACTTGATTCCCTTGCCCTTATATGGCTCAGGTCTTCTCTTGTCTCTGATTTCTGCCGCATATTGGCCAACTTTTTCTTTATCAATACCTGAGATGACAATCTTGTTACCATCTACTTTGGACTCTAAACCTTCCGGATCTTCCATTTCTACCGGATGGGAATATCCTAAATGCAATGTCAATACTTTGCCTGACTTCTGAGCTCTGTAACCTACTCCGTTTACCTCTAACTCTTTGGTATATCCGTCTGTTACACCGATTACCATGTTGTTGATCAGAGTTCTTGTCAGACCATGTAAGGATTTCATTTTCTTTAAATCATTTGGTCTGGTAACGATGATCTCGTCGCCTTCCTTTTTGATTTCCATTTCTGTAGGGAGTGTTCTCTCAAGAGTTCCCTTTGGACCTTTTACAGTCACATGATTATTTTCTGCAATATCAACAGTTACGCCTGCCGGTACTGCGATTGGCATTCTTCCTATACGTGACATGCCCGTACCTCCTAA
>ENA-ORSK01001689-ORSK01001689.1-human-gut-metagenome-genome-assembly--contig:-NODE-1689-length-16611-cov-3.573931_pt1 | contig 16611 bp, 15 predicted proteins | sample MGYA00242192_ERZ509159 | MGnify/ENA primary metagenome ERZ509159 (study PRJEB26280, sample SAMEA2338663) | human gut metagenome | biome: human gut; feature: human-associated habitat; material: faeces...
CACCGACGAGCCGTACGTGCTGGTGCACCGCATAGCGGTCGCCGACGGGGAACGGGGCCGCGGCGTGGCGGCGGAATTCCTGCACCGTGTGGAGACACTCGCACAGGAACGCGGCGTCAAAGCCTTTCGCATCGACACCAACTTCGACAACCAGACCATGCTGCGGCTGCTCGAACGCACGGGATTCACCTATTGCGGGAAAGTCGTCTACCGGAGCGGCGAACGGCTGGCTCTGAAAACACTCCGACACAAAAAACAGAACCCGAGGCTCCACTCCCCGGGTTCTTTCATTTCACTGTTCAGCGCGTCACTATCTTCTTGAAGAAATCCTCCAGAGGAACATTGTAATAATCGCACAAATCAGCCAGCGTCGTCAGTGAAATGCTATGCCTTCCGCTTTCGATCCGCCCGATGTTCAGGTCGGTGTCGAACCGGACATTTTCTTGAGTAAGGCCTCTCTCCCGGCGGACTGTTTTCAGCCGATCCACTACTTGTTTCACCAGAATCTCATTACGCCGCTGCCGTTTCATAATGCAAATTTCCGCAATTATGCACTCAATTTTTACTACACACTTGTAGCACAGCGACTAAAACGACACCTTCAAGCGTGTAGTTGCCGGAAGCATAACGAATACAAATCCATTCAAGCCACTTTTCGGCCTTTTTGAAATATGCAAAAATAAAAAAAATTGTTGTATAAAGCAGCGAAAACAACCGGAATAGCGGCGAAAAAGCTGATGCCGGGGACCGTTCGTCACAGTTTTCACAACCCGGTCTTCGGATCGCCCCCGTCTTCCGAATGTGCACCGTATGCGCTGCAAATCCGGCCCCGTTCGACTCCCGCAGAGTAGCGGTGAGCGCCGACTGGAAAAGAAAAACGACCTGCATTTCTGCAAGTCGTTGATTTTTAAGTGGTACCACCAGGAATCGAACCGGGGACACAAGGATTTTCAGTACAAACCATTGAAAATCACAATAGTTACACTATCTGCATCTTAGGATTCATTTCCAAGTTATCCACCTATTTTGGGTAAGACACAGGGAAAAACAAGACGTTGGGTTAAACAAAATTCATTACATATTTGTACACCTATCTCTCTTATCATTATAAGATTTAGGTGTTCAATTCAAGAGAGGTTATTAAGGGATGGACAAACACAATTTTTCAAAGTCGAGCACCCATTTCTGCTGTTCCATGAAAGAACATCCCAACAGACCGTGAATCTGTATGCCCGATTCCTCCTCCACTTTTCCAAAAGCCGAGGATAAATCCATCACCGAGAAATCTGCTTTGTACTCCCGTTCTTCCAAAAAGAAAGAAAACTCTACAATGTTTGAGGTTCTGAGTTCTCCATCTATCCCGAATTGTTGCTGTTGGGCCGTTCCACCCGAAAGCTGAAAGAACTCAGCTACTCTTTTATCAAGGACATTGATGTTACTCCCCGTATCAAGTAAAAAGCACAGGTTCTTGGCCTGTGCTTTTACTATGAGGAGGGGTAACCCCACTTTGAAAATACTAACCTGTAATGAAATAATCATTCTTCGAGTGGTAATATTGTTTTTAAATCTTTCCAACCAGCAGCAATCTTGTAATTATTTAAGCTCTCTTTGGGTACCTTTAAAGTGATATTGTCCACGGTATATTGATAAAATGAATTAGCCTCATAATTATTACCAGAGCTATCTCCCCATATTTTGGGAGGAATTGTCGCCAAACAAATTACCGTATCAATATCCATTATATCACCGCCATACATATTATTGTAAGAAAAAGCATACTTTGAAACCTTTTGCGTTGACTTAGGTAAAATAATTTGTGGGAAATCGCACGATTGGGATGGTATATATGTAATGCCTTCTAAAAATTTAATAGTTTTTCTGTTATAGCAATATCTTAGTTTTAGCGACAACCCATAACCACAGCTATCTGCGGTTATTATTAATTCTTCCAAATTTCGGCATCCACTGAATGAAGACTCATAAGATTTAACATTTTTAAATGAAATAAATTTACGAAGAGTTTTATTACCATTGGCAGGTTCATCCATTGGATTTAGATTAAACATAGTATAGATAGATGTACCCTCTGAATATATAGCATTAGATAAATCAACAATTTCTATCATATTCATATTATCAATAGTACGAATATCCGCCTTATTTATTTCTCCTATGACTTTAATATTGATCAGAGATCGCTTTTGTTCCAATGTAAGTAAAGAATTTAGCGTTCCCGGTTCTTTAACTTCTACGGTAAGTTCACTCTCCGATACAAACGGGAGTTTAATCACCGTCGAATCCGTATCATTCAGAGTAAAGCAGACATAACCGTCCTCAATAGATACACCTTTGAAAAAATTATCTCCATCTGATCCATTCAACCCACTATCTCCCGTCGCTTTGCCAAGTTTCGTCCAAGATAATTCGTTATCATAAGAAATATACCAATACCCATCAGTTATCTTAAATTGAGGAGTGATGCCGTCTTTACCATTAGTCCCATCTTCTCCATCCTTACCCGGCTCTCCATCTATACCATCAGTACCTTCTGCCTTGACTTTCTTTCCATCGACTAAAAGCCAATCATTATTGACTGTCCAATAATAGATACCATCGGTGTCTTTTCTAACACTAATAGTCGGTGTAACTCCATCTGTACCATTGTACCCATCTTTTCCATCCTCACCATTATTACCGTGATAAATGGTTATTGTCTTTCCGGAAGAAAAGGTAATCAGATAACCACTCCCATCGGGTAGTGTCGCTACACTTTTAATAGATTCGTTTTTTTGCAAAGCCGTAACAATTTCCTGCAACGAGGAAATATTGGTATTCATCTGTTTGCATAGTTCTTCGAGTTTGGCCACCCGATTTTCCAACCCATTGATGCTATCCCACAATTTGGAATCATCATAATCATCGCTACATCCTGCACTTACTATAAGGCAGAACAGCATGATAATATAGTGTAATTTGGTTTTCATAGTTTATAAATCAAAAAGTTGTTTAACTATTTGGATGGCACTATTGCCACCTTTTTTCAGATTGATTGAAAGATTTGCGACTTGTAGATCTCTTGTATAAAATACATAGTCAAAATTTGTTCGGGGATGTTTCCACACTCTAACTTCAATCCGATAATCACTTAAAAACTGCCGAAATTCAGCTGACATTTCTCCGTCCGAGAGGATGTAAGACTCATCTTCAATCTCCTTAAGTCGCTCTTGGGTAACCTTTAATGACATAAATTACACATTTTTCCCAGATCAACTCCAAATCGAGGGATTAAAAAAAGAAAGTGTGGAGTTGTTAGTTTATCTGGTAGGAGGCTCTGGTAAGCCCAAGTACAAATAAACAATACCCCACACTTGAGCAGTATATCAAGGATGATATATCTACACAAGTGATGAGTGTTTGTATTGCTTATCCTTTGTACTTTGAAATTTACCAGATTCCCTACCAAGGATAAAAGCTAAACACTTTCATCAATCAATATGTCGCTACCCAGCGGATAGCATCACAAAGTTAGAAAATGTTTTTTAAATACAACGACTCAACGGGGTATTGTAACAACAAATTTCGGTTTAAAGTTTCAGAAAATCAATATTGATCTTAGAAAATGTTTACTCTTTCTTGCGGGGGTCTGCCCTTATGTAGGCCACAAGGACAAATATAAGCCCTCCGACAAGTGTCAAATACAAATCTTTCATAAATTCAGTACTCTAAAATAGTGCATAATCGGCACGTCTCACAATGATAGCTGAGTGCCCCCAAATAAAAAGAGAGGCATGGATCGCTCCACACCTCCCGTTGGTATTCAAATCTCCGGTTTATCCCCGGATGATTTTCAGGTAGTACGTCAGACTTTGAATTACCACATCTTCGATAAACTCCACAAAGGCCGAGTTATCTCCCGAGGATGCCTCCTCCAAAGTCTCATAGTAGCGTCGCCTCGTCTCATTGTCCCCCTTGATATTGGCTATGGGATAACCGTGTTGCATCAATATCAGATTCATCAACAGACGGGCTGTCCTGCCATTCCCGTCAATAAAGGGATGGACAGACACCAGTTTCTCGTGCATCTGAGCGGCCAATACAACCGGGTGCATGGAATCCTTGTTTGCCTCGTACCATTGAAACAACTCATCCATTTTGGGCTGTAACAGGTAAGGCTGGGGAGGAATATGCTTGCTGCCGCTGATAATGACAGGTACACGGCGGTATTTTCCTGCATTGTCTTTGTCTATGCTGTGCAGGACAATGGCATGAATATCCAACAGCACACGTTCCGAGATCGGCTCTTTCTTTTGGGCTATGTCCTTGATAAAATCAATGGCCTCTTTATGGTTGATAGCTTCCAAATGCTCCTTCAGCCCTTTGCCTGCAATGGTAATACCTTTGTTGACCACCATATCCGTTTCATGGAGGGTCAGGGTATTTCCCTCGATGCGGTTGCTGTCATAGGTGTATTCAATCTCCAAAGCCTCTGTGATGCGGTAATTTTCATTGGCACGGTATTGATTCAATTCACCTAAAAGGGTGTCGATCTGTTGCAACTTGTCATTCATACTCACAAAAATACACAAATTTCAGACAAAAGGTAATTCCCGGCGCTCTTTTGGAGAGCTTGTACACCTATCTTTCCATTATATAAGAGAGATAGATGTACAACTCCCGCACAGATAGATTCTGTTATTATAAGCAATTAAGTGCGCATACTCCAACTTTCATATCATAATGGATAATAGACGGACCGCAGCACTTCCGGTAAGAAAACCATTTATAGCTGGGTTGGTAAATTAATAACAGAGGGAGATTTCCGGGAAAACCCCACGCACATACTTTTGAATTATTTAGAAAGTAAGTGCGGAAAGTTTCAAGCTGTCGAATTTTTTTGTCCCATTTCCCTATAAGGTGCAGTTTTGGAAAATCCGACAGCCTGTCTTACTCTACAAACCACCTGTACTCGCTCTCTCCATACAGAGCCTTGTTGATACCCTCAGCAAGTTGCGAGGCATTGAGTGCCCTGTCCAGAAAATTGTCGATGTAAGAGGACTTATTGGCCCCTGTAAGTAGGTTGTAGACCTTCCACATGGAAATCTCTCTGCTCTGTGCATCCACCCCGAAAGCCTCGTCTTGGTAGTAAGCCCTTGCCACCAGATTGATTTGGGTGTCGGTCATCAGCAGTTGGGGCAGTCTCTTTTTATCCTCCTGGGGCAGGCATTGATAAAGCCGTGACTTTCCCAAGAGCTGAGCGAACTGATGTTCTGTCATGGAAGAGTTCACAAGGGTTTGCATCTGCCTTGTGTGTTTCTCGGGGTTATAGAGCTGAAACAACTCCATGACAGCCTGAAAGAGGGCCTGTGTATTCATCACCTTGATCTCGCTCTTATAGCCGTCCGTGGAGACACACATATTGCAGCAGACCATGTTCTGAAAGCCCACAAAGACCTTGAATTTCTCCGCAGATTTTTTGTTGTAGAGGTTTTCATGGTTGTAGGCCCTTACCCCTCCTACTGTCAGCTTTAAGGGGTTTCCGTCGATGTCCTCGTGGATAGTGGGGATTTCAAAGCAGAACATCATCCGCTCATAGTAGATGGTCTTGTCTGTCTCCAAAAGCTGGTTCACGGGTTTATGGATAGCCTCGGGGATTCTGCCCTTGATGATATGGCTTACCCTTATTTCGGGGCTGTCGATGGCCTCTCCCCGGAAGAACTGCTGGGCCGCCTCATGGACTGTCTCCACAAAGGCAGGGTGTGAAATGGTTACCTCGTTGTCTTTGGAGAAAACCGGGACCACACAATCACTTTGCAGGTGGCGGAGTGAAACCTCTTTAGTATTGGCCTCTATAAAGGGTGTGGTTTTATCCGTCCTGAGCGGCTGTGTAATGGTAAGAGGATGTTGTGTCGGCAGAGGAATGATCTCTTGCCTAACGGGATGGAGTCGGAGCGCTGTTTCCATAGTTTTGAGGGGTTTGGGGTTGAATGATGTTTGATTGAGGATTGAGGTTGCACCAGTTCAGGATGGCTTGGCCTACTTTGGGAGTGATGGTAAACTCGGGACGGCCCATGAACAGACCTGTTCTGTCTTTGGAAGCCTGCACATGGTGTTTGAGGTCTATATCCAAGACTACGGTAAATTCATAGTCCATGCCATCCCTTTGCATGGCTTTAAGACCCACTTTCTCCGGGACCATCTTACCGTTCTTTTCATTGAGCACATAATCCTGCTTGGTGCGCATGGTACAGATGATATGCACGGGTGATTGCAGAATTTTCTGTACAAAGGCATTCTGTCGGGGTGTGACCTTGGCCCAGTTTGCAAAAGAGTTGCCTTGCAGTCCTGCATGGAAATCCAGCAGATAGTCCCAGCATTGGGAGATACTGTCAACGATGATTACCTCCATGCCTGCATTTTCACAGAGGGTGATGGCTTCGATGTAATTCTCCGGGGAGTAATCACCACCGAGGGAGACCACATTGTAGGTCCCGAGGTGAGCATAGAGATCGGCAGAGCCATTTTCTGAATCTATGACGGCAATTTTAGACCAGTCAGAGGTCATGCCATAGGCCAACAGGAGGGCTGAATAGGTTTTGCCCGAACCTGCACAACCTTGGAGGGCCAGTTTGATTTTGGCCTGTTTTCTTGTAGAGGGGCGGATATTTAACATGGTGTATGAAATTAAGTGTATATCTATCTGAACATAAAAAAACAGGCAGAAAGCCCCAAAGCCTCCTGCCTGTCCTGAGAATCCCCAATCAGCCTAAAATACAGCCAATGTGGGTGCTCCTCCCTCGCCCCGCTGATGGAGCATCATAAACATCTCTCCTGTCTCGGCATTGCACACCTGAGACACCACCGGGTCTGTCAGCTGTCCTGTCTCTACTTTCCGACTGCAAGGGCCTGTTTCAAAGCCATAGACAAAGAAAACTTTGCCCGTGTGGGGATTCTGTTTTACCTCCAGTTTCTCAACTCCCTGCTGGGCCTTGAACTGGGCTATCTCCCACGTCTCGATAAATTTCAGATTGCTTTCCATACCACAAATATTAATTTTAAATGGTTGTGGCGGGGGACCATCCCCACGCCGAGTGCAGGGAGAGGTCATGTGGTGATTGGGGCAAACGTGTGCGGATAAAACTGAAAAAAATAAAAGACATCTATATACTTTAATGTACCAAACTGAAAATAGGATGTCTTATCTGCAAAGATAAGAATTTTAAGTATTTATACAAAATAAGAGGTCTAATATATTAGACCTCTTTATGATTGTTGCCGTAAAATTATTGAACTACTACAATTCCATACAAATTAGTTGTTACTGCTTTTCCTGACTCATCTTTTAATTGTTCTGTTGTCCAGATTTCTCCATCTATGGACGTAGCTATATAACCACTTACACCGACCATAACAAATTGATTATTGGAATAAACTATATCACGCCATGTGTCCACCGGCTTAATAGTTCTATTTTGCCAAGTTATGCAATCAGTTGATATGTCAATGGCTCCTGTACTAAGCCCTCCACACATAATATATTTGCCGTTGCCATATGCTACACTATTTCGAGTATTGTTTACACTTGATTTATTGCTTTTTGTCCAAATTTTGCCATCAACAGAATAAAGCATATACCAACCATTACCACCGGCAATGAACATCCCATTGCAATATCTAACAAACCATAATATATCTGTTACTCCGGCTTGCACAGGAGTACTCCAATTTGTTCCATCGGTGGATGTGGAAGTATAACCATCATAGCCAACGACCACAAATTTCTCATTGCCAAATGTAACTCCAACTAATCGTTTGCTTGCAATCTGTTTCAAAGTAGTCCATGTTGTACCATTAGTAGACACAGAAGTATAGCCATCATAATTGAATGCTACAAATTTTCCATTGCCATATGCAATTGATTTCCAATTGGCTGTTCCTACTTGCTTTGGTGTTGTCCAATTCACGCCATCGGTTGACGTTGTTACATATCCATTCGCACCAACAGCTACGTATTTTCCATTACCATATGCAATGGCATTCCAACCATTTGTACCAACTACTGCCATAATGTTTTCTTCGATTTTAATTGTTCTTAAATCTTCGGTCAACGGCGGAGTAGTCGGTTCTTCCGGCTTTTCAATAGGTGGTTCTACCGGCTCATCAAATCCCCCCCGTCATTTTTCTCGCAGGATGCACACATCCAAGCACATACCGCAATGCAAATCATCTTTTTAATCATAACTGCGTTTTTTAAGGTTTGTATAAATCGACATTAAAAGTAGTCATTTCAGATGATATTGCAAAATCGGAATTTCAGCAATCATTTCGGTTGTACGGTCGTTTTTACAATCGTGCCCTTTGTTCCGACAATAATTACATCCACAGTTTTTTTCGTCTTGGCTGCATTCTGTGCCCAATACCAAAGTGTCGTTACATTCATATCATTCTATGTTTTTGTTTGGTATATGTATATATGCACATTGACAATTACAATATCAACATCTGGTATCTTAATCGGTTTTTGGCAAAGGACAGGAATTGGCTGAATCTTTCCCCATCCGTCAAATTCCTCGTATTATATCGGTATGCAAATTCATCGCAGTACAATTCCAAATGTTTCCGAGTAACCAAATGATAAACTCCTATTATGCCACGTTTCAGTTGGCTCCAAAAACCTTCAATCGAATTCGTATGATAACCGCCTTTGACATATTCTCCTCTATGGTGGTCTACTACTTTATGCACATAATTTTCCGACAAACCCTTGTAGCCATACCAGCCGTCGGTAACAACAGTAGTTCCTTTCGGCACAAGTGAATTTATCACACCATGCAATATCCATTTGCTGGCTTTCGGAATAGGCTCTACATAGACTTTTCCATCGGATAACAGACCCATTACAGGTGCTTTCAATTTAAGACTACGGCCTCTTGTATTCTTCAACCGTTTGCCTGCATTCCGATTCTTGTTCTTGCCTCCGATATACGTTTCATCGACCTGCGTAATATCGCCAAAGTCAATATCCGCATTATATCTGATGCTATAACGTATCCGACTCAACATAAACCAAGCAGTTTTCTGCGTAACTGCAATATCTTTATGCAATTGGGTACTGCTTATGCCTTTCTTATGAGCCAAGAATACGTATATCGCTATAAACCATTTCTGCAAAGGAATATGCGAACCCTCGAACATGGTTCCTACCGTTACGGTAAATCGTTCCCGGCAATCCTTGCATTTGTATAGCCCTCGGAATACACCGCCATTGGTCAGTTTGTAATGTTCTTCCGACTTACTGCCACAATGAGGACAAACCGGAACACCATGCCACCTGATATTTTCCAAGAAAAGCCTACAATCCTCCTCGGATTGCAAGTTTCTCAATAAATCTATCAGCGACCTTATCATTGTGGCATTTGGTAAATCGAATCCAATTCCGGTTTGGATTAAATGAATCCCAATGAATTTGGATTATATATGATTATATTACCACACGAAGCCCGATTTTGCACTATTTTCGGAAAAATTTTCAAAGAAAATGAAAAAAGCCAACCATTGTGGCTGACTTTGAATGACTTGTATTTTGCCTTGAATATGGATTTTCAAAGAAAAAACCTATATTTGCATATAAGACATCCTATTTTCAGTTTGGTACATTGAAGTATATAGATGTCTTAAAATAATTGTCAGTTACCACAGGTCATTTCAAGCTGCGCTCCTTGATTAATTGTAAACGGAGAGTTTATAGTAACGGACTTGTTGGCCCGAAAGGTCAGTTTCGCACTATTCGTTACAGTAACATTCCGCGTAAGAATATTATTCCCTGAAAAAATGAAAGACGAAGAAACCGTTTTGTCGGTATAAAAGGCATCATGCGTCAAATCTCCGGTATCAGGTTTGGGGACATTCGGGGTAATACCATTGTCCGTAAATGCCTTTTCGATCTCATCAGCCTTTTCGGGATATTTTTCGTACATTTTTGCGACTAATCTGTCATAGGTATCGACCCCTACGACCAAGCAATCATATATCTGCTTCTTCGTCAAGATACTTTTTCTGCATAAATCCCAGACCACGTGGGGTTTTATCCAACCGCTCGGACTTCCAAAATAGTACACCCGATTTACGATTGATTCCTTATAGTATTCGTGTTCCTGAATATGCCCCATTGAGTAACCCCACATTTCACCAATTCCACAAAGTTCTGCATTCTTACCCGTCCCGTTTCCATAAGAACCGTATGTCATAATATAGCTGATATACTTCGCCCAATGCGCACTTCCTACTTGACTGAAATGACTGGCGTGGGACAACTCGTGATTTACAACGTCATAAACCTTCCGGTAAGAGTGTCCACCTGTTCCTATCGTAATATCAGGTAGAACCTTTTTTAGCATTTGATTCAGCACCGTTGCAAGAGTACCGTAACCGATATTGATAAAAAAGTTTTTCCACGATGAATTACCGTTATACCCAATAGGATGTACGATTCGGCGCAACATAGGTGTCGAGGATGTCGTCCAGCGTTTGAAAACCCAAATTTTAAGATTACGGGGCGGTTTGGCAATTCCTGTTTCCTCGCACATTTTATAGTAATCGTAGGTTGCATTATTAACAGCCGCCCAATCCCAAGCAAAACTTCCAGCATTTATATCGCGTGAGTGTCCTCGGTTACTATGCCACCCCATATTAAGATTGGCCCGTGCAATCGGCCCCCAATTACCCCAGATGTCAAAACCTTTCCTGTTGTCAAAAACAATCGCGTAATGCGGTCCGAATCTGAATTTGCTGTCCATTGTATAATGGCCGCTTTCGTCCGTAAATGTCGTAGACCATTTAATAAATCTATGGCATCTGATTTTAACTCCTTTTACCGGAACAAAAGTACCTGCATAATCATCATAAACTCTGATAGTTCCCTCCGGTCTGCGTTTTCCGCGAGTTTCCGGTTCCTGTTCTTCAAGGGGGTAGCCAAGACTTAAAAAAGCAGCTTCCTCCACATTTATAATACCCCCGCGAGTGGGTGAGATTGTTTCATCTTCTGCCGGAATATAGCATTCTTCAATCACCTCATAAGGTATTTCTTTGGGAAATGCGAAGTCTGGCTTTACGGTTGTATACAACCAAGTAAAACTACCCTCCGGAATAGTCGTGTCTTGATAAACCGCATCTTCCGGAAGTTCGATATTGAGCGGATAGTCGAACAGTTCGAGGTCATAATCGTTTTTCAGGGCAATAAGTTGTAAACTGTCCTGCGGTAAGAATCTGACGTACAAATCCGTCGGTTCAATAGTTTTAGAAACATTATACGAATCGTAAACTCCCTGTATGACATCAACCGTGTACGGATTCGGTAAAAGTTCATATTCTACCATATCACTTCCATCCGAACGGGTTTTTGCGAGTGCCGGCGCGTTGGAATTATCATCGGTCATAATGTCTGTTTCGTCTTTGGTACAAGAGGACAGCATCACTGCCAATAATAATATCACCGAATATATTTTCTTCATAAAACAGTTTTATGTAATTCCGTCAAAATTCAATGATTTCCTATTTCCCGGCAGCTTTTAATTGACTTTCCAATGCAGCGACGCGCGCGGTTAATTCCTGAATGGCGCCCGTCAGAATCGGGATAAGGGCGGAATAATTGACAAGACGGTCACCCTCTTCTGTCATGGCGACTGCTCCGGGAATGATAGCTTCTAATTCCTGCGCCAAAAAACCGTATTCCTCCACACCGCTTTGCACGGGACGAATATTGAATCTTTCGTATTCGCTTTCATCCCTCCAATGATATTTCACGGGATTCAATTTCAGCACCATATTCGTTGACGGGTTAGATTGTGCAGGCGCTATGTTAATGGAAAAAGCAGACCGGGAAACGGGTGTCGTTTTCAATGAGCGAATATTGGTTTTCAGTTTTTCATCCGAAGTCTGATACATCGTGCGGCAATAAAGGTCGATATACAAGGACCTGTCGCTATCCAAAAACACAAGTTTATTGGTTGTAGTAGACATACGGGGATCGGCTGCATGAATGTGCATTTTGATACCGTTCTGGTCCGTGGCCCCCCAATAGTGCGCCCATCCCGCCCAACTCGTCGTATAGGTTTTATACATACCTCGTCCTACGGTGAGTTTGCCGTCCTTGTAGGTCATTTGGGCCAAGCAGTTAATCGTAACTGAAAGAACAAACAGAATGGTGAAGATCGTTTTTTTTCATAAGACAAAATTTTAAGGGTTAAAAGTTATTTTGAGGTTTGGAAATTGGCGTTTTGAATATTGTGGACACGATCATTTTCCGAACGTGCGGGTATATGAAACCGACGGCATGATAGGTATTAGCACCGTTGCTTTATAGCTGCCCCGGTAAGGGTAAATGCTCACGGGGTTCTTGTGCCATGTGGCGTTGATGATCGAGAACTGCCAGTTGCGCACGCCGTTGCGCTTGCGGCGCTCCATGTTGTAGCTGACATCGGCGCGGAAATAGTTGTGCATCCGCATCGTGGGATAGGCCGTGATGCCGATGATCGGATTACCGTCCGTATCCGGATAGCTTTCGTTCGTCAGGCGATACGGAAGCCCGGAGCGCCATGCAACATTGAGTGAAAAGGTATGTTTTCGGCCCGGTCGCTTCACCACGTCGTAGCTGACGAACGCATTGAAATCGTGCGGCACGTCATATTCAAACGGATAGGTTACGCCGTCCGAGCGGCGGCGGGAATCGGTATAGGTATAGGAAGCCGTCAGGCTCAGGCGTTCGGTCTGGTACTGGAGCATTGCTTCAATGCCGAACGCTCGTCCCGTGCCGTAAATGAAGCCGCCGTTGCCCAGCAGGAAATCGTCGCTGTCGTAGATCAGCGGCAGGTTGCGCATTCGTTTATAATAGCCCTCTACCGAAAGGGTCAGGTTTTCGTGCAGCTTCGCACGGCCACCGAGCGATACCTGCCATGCGTGTTGTAACCTGCCGTCCCGAAACGGGGTCCAGAAGTCAATCGGCATCGAGTAGTAATAGCGGTTGAATTGAACAAGCGCCTGAGAATTTATCGTCCCCGAAAGCCAGACCGCATTGTCGCGGCCAAAATCATAGGATAGCTGCGCACGCGGCTCTACTGCATATTTTGTCTGCTCCGAATTGTCATAGACCGCGCCCCGCACACCCACGTCGGCCCGCCAGCCTCCCCATTGAAAGCGGTTGTTCAGGAACAGCGCCCCCGAAACAAGCTGCTCGGGAGAATAGCCGCGGTTCTTGTGCTGTCCGTTGATGATGCTTTTCGTGTGCATCGGTTCGAACCGCTGGTGCGAAAACGCAGCTCCGTACTCCAGCATCCAGATATGCGAAAGCCGTTGGTCGAACGTCATGCGTGCTCCGAACTCGTGGGTTTTGAAAGTCGTTTTGCCCCAATTACTGAAACCGTCGTCTTTAAATTTTGTTTCCTGACGGTTTTGCAGGTAGGTATAGTAGGCCACCACCGAGGAGCGCAGATTATCATTCCAACGCGATTCCAGCCGCAGGGATGCCGTAGTATTGCCCCAGCCGAACCCGTTTTCTGCGTGATCTTCCTTGTTCTTCATGTGGTCGTCGCCGGAATAGATTCCGAGCGAAAGCGTATGATTCCGGTGAATGTCGTAAGTCAGTTTTCCCGTCACGTCGTAGAAGCCGTAGCGGACAGCGTTATCGGCGATTGCAAGCACCGCTTCGGGAAAGAAGTAACGTGCTGAAATGAGGTAGGAACCCTTATCGCGTTTGATAGGCCCGTCGAGGGTCCCGGCCAACGACAAGGTTCCCACCGTGAGCGACTGGCGGTGATTCCGTCGGTCGCCCTCGCGTGTGCGAATCTGCGTCAAGGCCGAAAGTCGGGAGCCGTAGGCGGGCGATATGTAACCTTTTGACATCTCGGCCGATTGCACCGTCTCGCCGCTGAATATCGAGAGGATGCCGTAGGCATGCGCCTGATTGTAAATCGGTACGTCGTCGTAAAGAATTAATGTCTGGTCGTTGCTGCCGCCGCGCACGAGCAAGCCCGACATGCCGTCCTTTCCGGCCGAGACGCCCGGAAGCAGTTGCAGGAATTTGAATATGTCTTTTTCGCCCGCGAACAGCGGGGCGTATTTAAGCTGCTCGATGTCCACGGCGATATTGCCCGTCTGCTTGTAGACCATCAACGGCCTGCGGGCGGTGACGACTACCGAATCTATCGTTTCGGTGCGTGAAATGCTGTCGGCGGGAGTTTGCGCCGTAAGTAAGGCGGGAATGCAAAGCGCCAGACAGCCTGCGAGCAGTTTCCTCATAATTCGGGCGTCGTGTAATAGTTATATCCGGCGAAGATGCCGATACCGTTGTCGATGTTCGAGTAGACCGTGATCTGCTCGATAAAGGGATTTTCCTGCGCACTTTCTCCCGTATTCAGCTCATGTTTATACCGGGAGCGCATATAGCGGTCGTAGGTATCGGACGCCGCAATAATCTGAAATGTGTGCCTGTTTTCAACGGCTCCGAAAACCGAGAAGCGGAGCGGGAATGCTGCGCTGAGATTTTCGCGGGCGACACGCAGAAAATATTCGAAATCTATGGTGCTTCCTTTTTCGTCGGATTCGTAGGCGTCGTTCGCGCCGTTCACCTGATCGACAAATACAGAAGTCGTATAGAACGCATATATATCTTTTTCTCCGTTATTGTCCCGTTCCGTACCCCGGAGCCAGATAGCTTTGGCATCCACGCCAGCAGTAAGGTCAGTCATGTCGAAATGCCGATACCATCCCTTTTGGTGCGCGAACGATATGCGGGCTGCGGGCGCTTCGGGAATCGTCGTTCGGGCAGACAACTCGCCATAACCGGGGACCGACACAACAAGACGGTAAGAGCGCCCGGCAGCAGCCCGGAACGTTGTTTGGGTCGTACCCTCCGGATCGGCCGGGCAGCGCACAACCTCGGTATTATCTTCATACAGGCGGATTTCGGCTTCCCCAACGGGAGTGAACCCGCTTTGAGCCGAGTAGCTGCGGCTCCAATGCAGGCGTACTGCAAAGGGTTCCTGCGGCGAGATCAACGCATTGACAACCACGCGGGGCTTAAAATCCTTTTCGCCGAACGAATAATCGACCTCGCAGGCCCAGCAGATAAAAACTACAAAGAATACCGAAATGCAGCGCAGCATGGTTTATTTAACCTTAATTATCAACTTATCTCCCTTACGGCTTTCCGGACTGCATTCGTCATAATAGCCGTAATCAAGACGTAGCACGATTTTTTTACCGGACGTGCCGCCGCTGATATTTACTCGTAAAGGAAGTTGCAGGGCATCCTTATTCTTGAAATTGAAAGCCTGCTCGCTGAGGATGAAATCACCTCCGGGATTTGCCGTGGAAAGATTCTCCTCGACAACGACCTTTACCGTCTGTTTGGGATGAGCTTTGGCTGCAAAAGCATTGCGTGTAACCAATAAATCCACCTGCGCACCGGGTCCGACAGTTATTTTCGTAACAGGTTCAACCCAGCCCTCCTGCGATGGATCGTTATGCAGGAAATAAAACATGTCCTCGAAGCTCCAAACATGTTTTTCATCGTTGCAAGAAATGAATCCGATGGTAAACGCAAGCAGGAAAAGAAGTTTTTTCATAACAAAAGGGGTTAAAATAGTAAAGGAAACAGAGACTTTCTATCTCTGTTTCCTTGATGAAGTATAGTTAAATACACTCAGACACAGGCAACTGAATTAATTGCATGCAGCAGTTGATGTCTGTCAAAGCACCGCAATTACCCATCTCACGGCTTCGTGCCCTATGTACAATGCAGTTGAATCCGCTCGGCATAGGTACTTCCGTAGGGGTCATGTTGAATTGACCGTTTCCGAAACCGATGGTCGCATACAGGTTCTTTGTGGATTCCGTTTTCGAATAATTATTTCTGTATGTTTCGAAAGAAATTCGTTTCCCGGCGATGGTTAAATCCCAATGCAGATTCTCAATATAAAAGCGGTCATTGTAGGTATTCCATCCTATCAGGGTCTTCTTCTTTTGTCCCGAAACATGCACCTGAATAGCAAAGGAGGTGTTATAGTATTTCTGTCCATTTACCTCTTGTACAACAGAGTGACGCAATACGTTGGTGCGAGAGAAAACTTTGTACTTTTTTGTTTCACGACGGCGATCCGTATACTTCTGCGAAATCTCTCCTCTGGTCTGGGTTTCATCGAATACAGGCGCAACATAACCTATTTCTTCAACTTCAACAGCCCTTGTTTTTGCATCGGTCCTCTCGATAGTTACGGATTCCGCGTTCACGGTATGTTTGACATCACCGACATAAAAAACTCCATTAATGTCTGCAATGCTGGCATAACCGACAGAAGTGATAACAGGCATCAGGCGGTCATTATCCATTTTAAGATAACCTGCGCAGGTTTCAAAAACCGCTTGGTACTCCTCCGGAGTTTCACAGGCGATAATATCATCCAACATACTATCCGTGAACGAACGCCACGAGGTGAAATTATGCGCTTTCTCGAAAGCGTGCAGAGATTCTTCCGAAGTAAGCGATTCCAAAGTGTTCAGGCAAACTTCACCTGATGAAAAATGCAGTGTGCCGTCAATGCAGACAATATCACCACCTCC
>ENA-ORSK01001692-ORSK01001692.1-human-gut-metagenome-genome-assembly--contig:-NODE-1692-length-16582-cov-5.517759_pt1 | contig 16582 bp, 8 predicted proteins | sample MGYA00242192_ERZ509159 | MGnify/ENA primary metagenome ERZ509159 (study PRJEB26280, sample SAMEA2338663) | human gut metagenome | biome: human gut; feature: human-associated habitat; material: faeces...
TTTTCCACAGTCTGCGCGCTGGCCGCGGCCATTGTCCTGTACATAATCCCATTACATATATTATCTTTTCACCTTATTATATTATATATACAACTGACTAAGCCGGTATCATAACCTATGAAACAGGCAAGCGACATGAAGTTCACAGATAACACTGATTTATTATATTTGTAATATCATATTAAATCCGTTTTATCCTGTATGTCATAAAAAGCATTCGTCATACATAAATGCGGCTGATGTATGGATTTTTGACTATTTAGTTGTATCTTTGCATATCGTGTCGGAGACATTACGGATGTCGGAACGCGTGTCGTTATGGTGCATCCGGATGATGATAAAACATGTGATAAATCTAAAATCATAGAAATATCTGTGAGTCATTTCAGGTTTAAATACAGACTGAGGTGGTTGAGCCGCATATTCTATTGTCGTGGTTTCGGCGTGCAGTCACCGTCGGCATACCGTTTCATACGTTATGTCATAAATGAGCATTACCCGTATTATGCTTACGACGACCTGCGCAAGGAGTTCCCGGAAACCAGTCTTATAGACGAAAAGATATACCGTCTGTATTTCAGAGTTGCCAATTTCATGCAGCCGTGCCGATTCATCAATTACGGCAAACCGGCCGAAATACTCAGCCGTTATGTAAATGCCGGATGCCGGTGTACGGAAATCATAAACATTGAGGAGATGTCGGATACCTCATACGGATACTTAACCGACGGGACTGCGCCGCTGCTTCTGCGTGTGAACCTTTATGAAGGGGCGTACGATCGCCCGTTATCACTCATCGACAATATGCCGGAGAATGCGATAATGATGGTTGACGGAATAAAGCACAACCGCAGGACACGCAATATATGGAGGCAGTTAAGGGACGACACACGTACCGGAGTGACGTTCGATCTTTATTATTGCGGCATAGTGTTCTTCGACAAACGTATAAAACAAAACTATATAGTAAATTTCTAAAATCAGATAATGAAAATATACACACGTACCGGCGACAACGGCACTACCTCTCTGCCGGGCGGCGAACGCACCTCAAAGACAGACGAACGCATAGAATTCTATGGCGTCATGGACGAGCTGAATTCTTATCTCGGACTGCTGTCATCTTTAATGAATGAAGGACAGGACAAAGACTTTGTAGAGGAAACGCAGATTATTCTCTTTCGGATAGGAAGCATATTCGTGGGCTCCTCCGCTGCAAAGGCCGTGTGTGACTCGGATGTTTCCCGCCTTGAAAGCGAGATAGACCGCATACAGAGTACGCTGCCACCGTTGCACTCGTTCGTCATTCCTGGCGGAACAACTTCTGCATCCGTATGTCATGTCTGTCGCACGATATGCCGCCGGGCGGAACGGCGCATGCTCTCGATGACCGAAAAATATGCCATCGACGACACCGTGCCTGCCTATATGAACAGATTATCCGATTATCTCTTTGTATTAGCGAGAAATTTAAACTTTATTAGCCATAAGAAAGAAAAAACTTTTATTATTTCTTGCAAATAGCATAAAATTTATTATTTTTGTGCTTACATAAGAAAACCTATTATAAAAAGAAAGATTATGTATTGGACACTTGAATTGGCTTCTAAACTTGAGGATGCACCATGGCCAGCAACCAAAGATGAGCTCATAGACTATGCCATGCGTTCCGGCGCACCATTGGAAGTTCTTGAAAACTTGCAGGAAATAGAAGATGAAGGTGATGTGTATGAGAGCATCGAGGATATATGGCCTGATTATCCTACCAAAGAAGATTTTCTCTTCAACGAAGATGAGTATTAAGCGCGAGTGAGATTTAAGAAATCATAGACCGACACAGACAGAACATCCTTGGATGTCATGTCTTGTCGGTTTTTGATGTTTTATAGGCCCATGCCTGTTTTATCGGAAAACTGCTACTGATCTGTCTTCTGGCCTTACCGATTTATTCCCATACCATAACGATTCTATGAAAAAACTCCTATATCTTCTCCCATTGTTTTTCGCGATGCTCTGTTGTAAAGGCGGCGACAACAGTCTCGACATGATTATGGGGCGTGCAGACAGCCTTATGGAAATAGACATGGATTCTGCACCTTCAGCGCTTCGTATGCTCGACAGCATGTCTCCTCATGTTTCCTATATGTCCAAATCCCGTCGTATGCGTTACGAACTGCTGCGCGCCAAGGCCATGAACAAATCGAATGTATATTTCCGTAGCGACAGTACCATGAAGGAGGTCGCTGCTTATTATTCCCGTCACGGGACACCAAACGAGAAGATGATGGCTTATTATCTTCTCGGATGTGTATATCGTGATCTCGGCGAGGCACCGGCGGCACTAGAATATTATCAGAAAGCAGTGGCTTGTGCAGATACGACTGCAGAAGACTGTGATTATAGAAATTTGTGCAAGGTGTGCAGGCAGACAGCAATAGTATTACATAATCAAAAACTTGTTGATGAAGAACTTAGAATGAAACGACTTGCATATACTTATGCACGTAAGGCGAATGATACAGTCGCAATGATAAGTGCATTTGAAAGTGAAGTTGGAACATATTATACTCTTCGTGATTATGATAGGGTATTGAAAATTAGCGACTCAGTTTCTTATCTTTATTCCAAATGTGGCTATAAGGATAAAGCAGCACGTGCAATATTTATCCAAATAGATATTTATCTTAAACGTGGTGACATAAAAAATGCAGAGGCATGTCTGCATAAATATGAGAAGTATGGAAATATATTTTCATCTTCAGGGAAAGTAAAACCAGGGTTAGAATTATATTACTATTACAAAGGTCTTTCTTTGTTGGCCGGCAACCGTGTCGATTCTGCTGAATATTATTTCAGGAAGATGCTGACAGGCAGTGCCCGCGATGAGAAAGAAGCAGCCTATCGCGGACTTCTATCGGTATATCGTTCACGCCGTAATTCTGATTCAGTGTTCCATTACGCCCGTCTTTATTGTGACGCTAACGACAGTTCGTGGCTCCGCCTCACATCAAGTGAGGCCCAGCGTGTGCAGTCGCTCTACCGTTACACCCGCAACCGTCAACAGGCCGAGCTCCGTGAGCGTGAGGTGTCGGAGCTCCGACTCACGATAGTCTTTCTTTCTGTCATAAGCCTTATAGTTGTTCTTGAATTGTATATGTGGCACCGTCGCCGTTCCTTCCGCATGAAGTCTCTGCTTCTTGAGAAGAACCGTATGTATTCCGAGCTCCTTCATCGCTCCGGTGAAATATCCCGTGAGCTTTCCGCCGCTTTAGGTGAGAACAGTCGTCTTGCTTCAGAGCTCGAGGCCTCCGGCCGTCGTCTCCGTGCAGAGTTGGACAAGATGCAGGACATGTCCTCCACCGATGCAGACTGGGCATCACTCCAGAAACTCATGGAGTCAGACCTGATAAAGAATCTTCACGAGCAGGCAGCCCACGGTCGCAGTGCCGGTCAGAAAGACTGGTCGCGTCTCAACACATATGTGGAAAATCGCTATCCCCGCTTCCTTTCGTTCATCAACAATCTTGGTTCCAGCAGCCTGAGTCAGAACGAGAAAAAGGTAGCCATCCTCATAAAGCTCCATTTCCTGTCTTCCGAGATATCCTGTCTTCTTGACATTTCGCCTCAGAATCTGAGCAATATCCGTCGCCGGCTGAACCTTAAACTGTTCGGCTCGTCCCGCACTTCGGAGCTTGACCGTAACATAAGAGACTGCAAGTCTTGATTATTATGAACCATAACATCTTTTGTTATGTTTTATAATCCGCGTGTAAAGACATAATAATCATATAATTCTGTAAAAGGCTTAATTCACATATTTGTGTAATCTTTGTCGCAAGTTGCTGATAATCAATAATATGATATCGGCAAATAAATTATATTGTGTAATATATCCGATACATTTCTACCGTCTTTTTCTGTATCTGATATTAATTTTGTGAAAGCCCGTTAACGTGTTAATCTACGCATAATGAACAGATAAGTGTATTATGAATAAAGTATATCATATTTCATATAAAAGACGGAAGCTTATTATATCAAAGCAACTGGGTGCTTGGGAAAGACAAGGGTTAACAAATATTAAATCCGTAATTTTCTTGTTTAGAAATCCATGCTTCGTGTGTCTTATAGGTAAAAGTCATCCGTACTGGATAAAAAGTAACTTAAACCGCTAAAAACCGAGACCTATGGACAGACAGATAAAGGCATTGTGCATTGTGAGGGTACTCATAGCTTCATTTCTCTGCATTGCGGAGTTGGTCTGTATTAATATGAAAGATGTATGGAGTATCTGAATTTATAAGAATGTGTGACGTAATAAACAACTGTTGATGTGCTGTCAGAGACATTTCTTGATACAAAAAGAATAAAGTAATAATTACATAAACCGTAAAAACCTGAATTTATGAGAATGAGAATAAGTATTTTGTTGATATTCATGATGGCTGTTGTCTGTTCATCCTTCGGACAGGACAAAGAGAAAAGTATATATGGTCAGTTGGTCGATAATGTGACAAGGAAGGAGTTGAATAATGCCAAGGTTACGCTCATGACAATGGACAGTGTTGTGGTTGATACGGCGCGGACCTGGTATGAATTTACGCCTAAATATAATTGTTACAGCATTCCTGTTCCGTCTGAAGGAAAATATCTTCTGCTTGCAGAGAGTGATGGTTACGAATCTCAGGTTTTTCCTATAGATGTGAAGTTTCACAGACGTGAGAGTTATATCTATCTGCCACAGATGACAATGAAACGTAAGCAGAAGGTCCACAAGATAGATGAGGTCGTCGTTACGGCCACGAAAGTGAAATTCTATCACAAGAATGATACGTTGGTATATAATGCAGACGCCTTTCAGCTGGCAGAAGGCTCTATGCTTGACGCGCTGATAAAGCAGCTTCCCGGAGCAGAACTTAAATCGGACGGACGTATATATGTGAACGGCCGGTTCGTAGAGAGTCTTCTTCTCAACGGCAAGGACTTCTTCAAAGGAGATAACAAAATCATGCTCCAGAATCTGCCTACCTATACTGTAAACACAGTAAAGGTGTATGAGAAGGCGGGCGAGTTCAGCGAATTCATGGATAAGGAAATTGTAACGGATAAGCGGTTTGTCATGGATGTCAATCTGAAGAAGGAGTACAACATAGGATGGATGGGTAATGTCGATGCCGGCGGTGCCAATCACGATATGTATATGGCCCGTCTGTTTGCGATGCGTTCCACCGACCATTCCCGACTGTCGTTTTATGGAAACATAAACAACCTGAATGATTTCACGACGCCAAGCACTTCTGACTGGACACCGGACAAGATGCCTTATGGAAGACTTACGACGAAAACTTTCGGCGTGAATCTGAATATTGACGACCGTGAGAAGCGTTTTACTTATGCCGGCAGTGCCAATTACTCACGCTATGACAATCATGAGATACAGAACACATTCTCCACAAACTTCCTTTCCGGCGGTGACACATATGACCGGCGCGTGCAGGATGCTGATTTAAGTAATACATTCATTTTTACAAATCATAGACTATACCTTACGCCTGGCGGAGATGATGCCAAGGTGTCAATAGATCTACGTCATAGCGGTAATTATACAGAAAGAGTACAGGATATAGACATTCTTTCCGCCACATCAGAAGAGACATGGGGCGGCTTCAACGATTTCGTGTCCATATTGTCTTCTCCTGTCCTGTCGGACGATCTGCGTAACAGTCTGCTGAACCGTCAGATACAAAACAGCTATTATAAAATAAAGACGTGGGCGACTTCTTTGTCCGCGGATATGAAGATAAAGATTCCTCACTGTAATGACGCGTTAGGCTTCAAGGTCAGCGGAGGCATTAATGGCGGAGACAATAAGTATTTCGACAGAAAACGGGTTGACTTCTTCAGGACAGATCCAGCCTCGACAGATTTTATAAATCACTTCAGTGACGGAATACCGTCGCGTGGATATAATTACAGTCTCGAGGCAAACTATCACTATGATTTCGGCGGATCAGATTATCTGAATTTCGGCTACAGTTTCAGTCAGGACTATATCAACACAAAGCAGAGCCTGTATCAGCTTGAACTGATAGAGGGGTGGGGCGTTGACACTTCACACCCGGTAGGCACGCTCCCTTCAGTGCGCGAATATCTTCCCACATTGGACGCAGGCAACAGTTACAGGTCGGCTCTCCTCAATAATAATCATAGATTGTTTGTGAATTATTCATTGAAGGTTTTTGATAATAAGAAGTCGCGCATGTACTTCATACCTGGACTTGTGGCAAATATTCAACGTGAAAGGCTGAAGTATCAGCGCGCGGAAGTCGATACAGCTTTTGCACGTACTAATGTCTTTGTGACACCAAGTTTTACTTTGAAGTGGAACACACATGACTGGAAAGAGGAGATACGGTTCGATTATGAAATGGATATGAGCTCTCCGAATATGGTTTATTCCGTCAGTTTCATCAATGACTCGGACCCGATGTCAGTCACAACTTATGGTGTCAGAGATCTTAAGAACAGGCAGTCGCACAATTTGAGTTTCAGTTATACAAACAGTCGCAATGTTGTGACATTCAGACCTTCTGCCGGATTCAACATAAGCCGCAACGATGTTGCCATGGGCTATGTTTACGATCGCGCCACCGGTCGCAAGGAATACTCGTTCTATAATGTCAACGGTAACTGGAATACGTATCTGAATATTAATGCTACAGGAACGCTTGACAAGAAGAAACGCCTCACCTTCAGTTCCGCAACAGCATGGAACTATTATAACAGTGTTGATATGATAGGCGACGAACTTGCCGCCGCACCGGTGAAAAGTACTGTCAGAACGTCTGTGCTTTCAGAGGATCTCAACTTCAGTTACAGCCTTGGCAAACATTCTGTTGGTCTGAAAGGCTCGTTTGCATGGACTAATTCGTGTGGCGATCGCAAGGATTTCACAACCATCAATGCGTACAATTACAACTACGGTCTTACCGGCACGGTGTCGCTGCCATGGAAATTTCAACTAGACACAGACTTTACAGTCTATAGCCGCCGCGGCTATGAGGACACCTCGATGAACGACGACAACTTCGTGTGGAACGCCCGTCTGACACGGTCTTTCCTAAAAGGCAATCTCACACTCCGTGCTGACGCTTTCGACATACTCCATCAGCTGAAGAAAGTGGAACGTACAATCAACACCCAGGGCCGTGTGGAACGCTATTACAACACTCCGCCGCGCTATGTGCTTATACACGCCATATACCGTTTCAACATATTCCCGAAGAAAAAGATGTAGGCTTTTAATAAACAAGACGACAGGGTTAAAACGCCCTGCCGTCGTTTTCTTTATGAATAAACAGAAAGAACCCCTTGGCATAAAAATAATAGACATTATTTATAAAACCGTTAAAAACCTGAATTTATGAGAAGGAGAATAAGTATTTTGTTGATATTCATGATGGCTGTTGTCTGTTCATCCTTCGGACAGAAAGAGCGAAGCATAAACATTTATGCCACGATAAAAGATTACATTCTGCGCACAACAATCGAGAATGCGAAGGTGACACTTCTGTCTCCTGACAGCGTGGTGCTTGACAGTTGCAGAAACAACTACGGATACACTTCGTTGAGAAAACTGTACAGTTTCAAAGTCAAGGAAGGAAACTATATCATCAAGACCGAGAAGGAAGGATATGAAACAACATATACTCCGATAGAGATAAGCAAGATCAGACGGCGCGAGACAAGCAGAGTACTTTCTACTATATATATGAAACGTCCGAAGGTGCATGCCATAGACGAGGTTGTGGTGACAGCCACGAAAGTGAAGTTCTACAATAAGGGCGACACGCTTGTCTATAACGCCGACGCCTTCCAGTTGGCCGAAGGCTCAATGCTCGATGCCCTGGTTAAGCAGCTGCCCGGTGTGGAGCTGAAATCCGACGGTCGCATATATGTGAACGGCCGCTTTGTGGAGAGTCTTCTTCTCAACGGCAAGGACTTCTTCAAGGGCGACAACACAATCATGCTTGAGAATCTTCCCACTTATGCGGTAAACACAGTGAAGGTTTACGACAAGGCCGGGCGTCTGAGCGAGTTTCTCGACCGCGACATGAACGACAAGCAGCTGGTGATGGACGTCAACCTTAAGAAGCAGTACAACATAGGATGGATGGGCAATATAGACGCCGGCGGCGCCAACCACGACCTGTACATGGCCCGACTGTTCGCCATGCGCTCCACCGACCACTCCCGTGTGTCGTTGTTCGGCAACATGAATAATATCAACGACTTCACCACTCCCAACACCAACGACTGGACTCCTGACAAGATGCCTTACGGGCGGCTTACGACAAAGAAAATCGGTGTGAATGTGAATGTGGACGACCGTGAGGGCCGCTACGAATATAGCGGTAACGCAAACTTTACCCATTATGACAATCATGAGGTGCAGAATACATTCCGCACCAATTTCCTCGCTGATGGCGACACCTACGACCGCCAAGTTCAGGATGCGCGCTTCTGCAATATGTCTTTAAACACAAGCCATGATTTGAGACTTAAGCCTAAGGGTGACATGTCGCGTGCGGAGTATGATATTAATTTGGGTGCAAGCTACAGCCGCAAGCGTAATGACCTCTCTATAATCTCCGCCACCTCAGACGAGACGTGGAACGGCTTTGAGGATTTCATGAAAATCCTTTCCACACCGGTACTCGATGACAATCTTCGTGCCCGCCTTATAAACCGTCAGATAAAAAACCGTTATTATGACAGCAAACAATGGTCTGCTAATTTAGGCTCCAGTATGATGCTGCGTATGCCCCATAACAGTGACTATTTGTACCTTAACTTAAAGGGTTCGATGTTCGGTTCCGACATGCGTGATTTCACCCATCAGCGTATAGACTATTTTTCAGGAACCGGTTCGACTGACTTTATAAACCGTTATAATGATGTCACACCCTCACGTGGCTATAGAATAAAATTCACAGGTAGTTATGGTTTTGTCTTTTCAGAAAATTTAAGGATTAATTTCGATTACAACATGAGTGCCGGACGTGACAAGTCCATAAACAAACTCTACCATCTTGAGACTCTCGACGGTTGGGGGCTGGACACTGAGCATCCTATAGGTGCGCTGCCTTCGGTCACAGAGTATCTGCCGACACTCGACGGAAAGAACAGCTACAATTCGGTGGAAAGCGATAACAGGCATTCCATCGGAGTGAATGCAAATATAGAATTGTTGCGTGATGACAAGTTGTCCATGCAGTTAATACCGGGATTGACACTTGATATATTGAACGAGAAACTCGATTATCGTCGCGCCCGTATAGACACAGCTTTCAGTCGCACCACATTGATGTTGAAACCTTTATTGGAATTACATCTCAGGACAAAGGATTTTCAGCAGGGTGGAGCTTTAAAATACAGCATGAACAGCAGCACGCCAAACATGCTCTATTCTCTTAATTTCGTTGACGACTCCGACCCTATGACGACCATAAATTATGGCAACAGGAATCTGAAGAACAGACGCACCCACACCATCAGTCTCGACTATAACGACAGAAAGCACACCATAAAGATATCTCCGATTGTGACATTCAACATAAGCGAGAACGATGTGGCCATGGGTTATGTGTACGACCGCAGCACGGGCCGCCGCACATACTCCTACTATAATGTGGACGGCAACTGGAATCTTTCCGCCAGATTCAACATGAACGGTCCGATGGACAAGAAGAAACGCCTGTATTTCAACTCAGCCACTTCATGGAACTACTACAACAGTGTCGATATGATAGGCGATGATTTGGCCTCCGCTCCGGTGAAAAGCACCGTCAAAAGCTCCGTGCTCTCGGAGACTCTCAACCTTGACTATACGCTGGGCAAGCACAGCATAGGATTCAGAGGCTCGGTGTCATGGTTGAACACAGAGGGCGACCGTGACAATTTTGTACCTATCAACGCATACGACTTCAACTATGGCGTATATGGTTATCTTCAGCTTCCGTTCGGTTTCAAGCTCGACACCGATCTGACCATGTACAGCCGCCGCGGCTATGAGGACACTTCGATGAACGACGACAACTTCGTGTGGAACGCCCGTCTGACGCGATCTTTGCTGAAAGGCAAGCTCACACTCCGTGCCGACGCTTTCGACATACTCCACCAGTTGAAGAAAGTGGAGAGCAGCATCAACACCCAGGGACGTGTGGAACGCTATTACAACACTCCGCCACGCTACGTGCTCATACACGCCATATACCGTTTCAACATATTCCCGAAGAAAAAGATGTAGGCTGTAATCCGACGCGGTAACACCATGAACGGTTGAGTGCGATTGCGCGAAAGACATAAACACAATGCTCTATGTGTAGCATATTCCATGCCCGCATCCCGCTGCGGACGGTATGATGTTTCGTGAAAGTACGGGTTATTAATATGATTAAGTGATTGAAAGGTCCGTCCCTATTAGGGGCGGATTTTTGATTCCAGGCGTGTATGGTTGCTGAAATAAGAGATGTGAGTGATATATGAAGGCGGAAACGGATGACGATTGTATGAAAACGTTGCGTCCATGAAAGGCTGATGGGACGGTATGTGCGTTGCCGATGTTATGTGCAGTTATATTATAGGAGAAGAAAATATTTAGAAAATAAGAATTCTGACCCCGGCATGGAAAAGCTGTTGTGACGCAAACCGGCTGACAGGTTTGTATATTCATGGCGGCCTTTACCGCCTTGTATGGGGCTAAAAGAAAAGGGCCGCGCTCCAAACTTCCGTTCAGAACGCAGCCCCGTTGTTATAGGACAAGACTGAAGAATATCAGTCTGTCAGTTCCTTATTTGGCAACTATCAGCTTAGAATTGCCTACAACGTGATTGGTCTCATCGTAAGCCGTGACGATATATACGCCCGGTTCTAAGCCGGATACATTGACCGTTGCCTCTTTTTCCGACTCTAATACACGTGCTCCGTTGATAGAAGATATTACGAAGTGGTCGTAGTTTCCTTCTATGTGTACAAGTGTCTTTGCCGGGTTAGGATAAATGGACAGCTTGTTGGTAGCTTTTACATCCTCTATACCCGAAACCTCACCGAACTTGATTGTTACGATGGCAGATTCGCCGGAATTGTAAACAGCCTTCACACCTGCCTCGTGCTCACCTTCGGCGAGATTCTCAAACAGATAGCTGTTGCCTGATGTAGTGCCCACTTTGTTGCCGTCGAGGTAAACCTCATACTCTACTGTCGGAGTGTTGTCCTTTGCCTGTGCGCTCTTCTCCTTGGCCGTCTTCATGCGTGGCAGGCTTCCGATGTATATGTCATCAATCATAAGGATGAATCCGTCGCTTGTCGATACGTTTCTGATGGCTACATGTTTAGCGCTCGCAGGTATGGTGTAAGAGTACTCGTTCCACTGAGATGACGGACCGACATTCTCGGCAAGCCATACGAAGTCGTCCGGTTCAGGATCTTCAACATCCGTATAGCCCACGCTGAAGTAGTCGGGATAGCCGGCATCTACGGCGTAAGAGCGTGCGTAGAAGCTCAGACTGAAGTCGTGTGCATAGTTGAGCACAGGCGAAATTATCCAGTCGTTGTTCTGCGACTCGGCTGCAAAGCTTGCCAGATATTTAGATCCGCTGTACGGTTGCAGAGTCTCTATGGTGCTGACAGCCGGTGTTGTGGCAGACGGGTTGAACACCATGAACGACATTGCGCCGCCCATACCCGGGAAGTCAGCTCTGGTAAATCCGTATGTTGCCTGCTGGTCAAGATCCCAGTAGTTCCATCCTATCTCGCCCGGAGAAGCAATGGCGAAGTCGTCGTACGACTCGAAATCATCGAACAGTGTGCCGGATGTGTTCCATGTGAACAGTGCCGACGAGTTGTCGCCTTCTACATCCTCTATTGTGAGGTTGAACGGTTCCACGATGATTTCTTTCAGTTCGTATGCCTGGGTTGTATATTCATTGTCTGTGCTGAAATCACCGCTGAAGGTCATGTTTTCATATCCTGACAGCGAGATTGTACCGTCGTACTGGTCTTTCAGCATATCCTCGAACACGGCTGTACCGTCGGGCGAAACCATGGCTGTGGCAGTCTTGCCGTAGGTCTTACCCTTGATGCTTACCGTAGCACCTTCAGCGCTGCCGCTCTTGCTGTTGGTTGTGACAGGAACGGTGATGCGTGTCTTCATGTCGTGAGCGTACAGCGGAGACATGACGCGCTCCGATTCGCTTCCGTCAGGATAAACCGAGCTGACGGCAAAACCGTAAACTCCGCTTCCTACGCCCTCCATGTTGTTCACAAACGTGGTCTCGCCTGGTGGTCTCGGCACCGTCGTTAAGCAGTGTCCATGAGTCTTTGTCGTCCTTCTGATCCTCACGGTAGCGCCATACCTTATACTTGCACAGGTCAGGATAGCTGCCTTCTTCGTGTGCGTAGTATGTGCTGTCGTTGTCAGCAAGACGATAACCTTCGGCACGTATCATGAGGTTCTTTCTGTATCCGCTGTCCTCTATGTAGTCGAAGTCGCCGCCTGCATAGTCGCCGCTGAACACGTGGGTGTGCTTGGCGAACGGGTAGGAGAGGTCTGAACCGGCGTCAACACCTACGCCCAGATATCCGTAATAGCCCAGTGCTACGAGGCAACCGCGCGGAGCATTGACCGGTTCGTCAAATTCGCACGACGACCATTGCTCGTCGGTAGTGGTTGTGAGATCGACGCTCTTCAGTATCTTGTTTGTCGGCTCTCCGTTCTCGTCGAGGTCGAATACGAACACATTGACAGCGTAGTGAGGTCCACCTGCTGCGGTGAGGAACCATTTTACAGAAGTCAGCTGCATAGGTTCGCGGTAGATGGTACCGATGACGGTGCGGTCAACGGCATTCTCTATGCCGATGTTTGCTGCCACCTTGCCGTCGTCCTTGCGCAGTTCTGCCTTCTTGTCGGCAGTCTGCCATGTTATGGTTACGTTGTTCGAGTCGTCGGCATCTATGCTTACGGCAGACGGAGCATATACAAGATAGTCTATCTTCACGTCGCCCAGAGCAACGGCATCGTTCTCAACCTTAACATCCTGCACGGCCGATTTATACCACTCTTTGCTAAGGTTCATCGTGTAATGATCGGCAGATGCAATCACCTTGTCCCAGCTGAATGTTCCGTCTTCGGCTGTCTGTGCGGTGTATTCATGCTCGCCTTCCTTGAGAGTTACCGTTACACCGGCCAGCGGTTTATCGTCGGCAGACACCACGCGGCCCGATACCGGATAAACGTTAATCTTCTCGATGGTCATGTCTTTGGTCACGGTTTGGCCGTTCTCCACGGTCACTGTTCCCTCAACATCGTTGTATCCGTCCTTACTTACCTTTATGGTGTACTCGCCGTCGCGCATATATCCGAATCTGTAGCAGCCTTCGGCATCGGTCTGGGTCATCACTTTCTCGCTCTCTATAGCCACTGTCGCACCCTCGACAGGTGCTCCGTCGGCGTCTGTTATCTTACCCGAAATCTCTGTTCCGAGGCAATACATCGACAGCGTCACTGCGGCTTTCTGACTATATGCGGCACTTCCATAGTTGGTGAAATCGAACGGTGTGTAGTCGCTTGCGTAGTAGTAGGTGCCGCTTCCGTCGGCAGACTCGTAGTAAGGGAAGTTCACCTGATTGTAGTATCCCTCCGGCATGGCGTGTGTGGTGAGCACTGCCAGGTTCTTGCCTTTGGCAAACTCGAACTTGTGCGACAGGTCTATTGTTATTTCGTTCTGTCCCTGCGGCAGTGTTACCGTGCCGTCATATACGAGTGTCATTTCCGATTCTGGAATCCATCCGGTCTGATAGTTGGCTGTTGTCAGGTCGGTGTTCGCCATGTATATCTTGATAGGCGTGTCAACGACGTCGTAAGTATGCGAGTTCTTCACGGTGAATGTGAATGCCTCTACGAGTCCTCCGTCACGTCCTATCTCCTCAGGTGTGTAGATGTTGAGCGCCGCACTGTTCTTGTTGTAGAAGTTGAACAGGTTGTTGCGGCTGAACTTAGACGCGTCTATCTTGCCGATGTCGAGCACGTCGGTAGAGCCCAACGGCAGCACCTCAACGGCCAACGGCTCAGAAAGGTTGTCGTTGTCAACCTCGTCTCCGGTGCATACCACTTCGCCGACAACCGATGTCACGGTCTGGTCGGCAGGTGTCCAGTCGAGCGATACTTCTTTCTCGGCTCCGTTCTCCAGTGCTTCCTGAACGCGTTTTGTGGCAAGAATCTTGCCCGAAGCGGCGTCTTTCAGGTTCACGGTATAGTCGGATACCGTCTGGCTTCCCTTGTTGAGCACGGTCACATTGTATGTGTATGTGGAACCTACAACCGGTTTGCGCACACCCTCAAGCGACACGACGCGCATGTTTATGGCAGCCATCTGCTCTATGGCGATGTTGGTCAGATAGAAGAATGAGCTGTTGCCGTCGGAGTAGATGTGGAATCCTATGTTGTAGTATCCTGATTTGTCAACCGTGATGACAAGGCTTTGCTCCTGGTAGGTGTAAGCCGGAGTGAGTGTCTGGTTGAACAGTTCGGTGGTCATCGCTTCGGGAGTCAGACCCTGTCCGAGGCACACCTGCAGCTTGTTGCTCTTCGTTCCTTTGGTTTGGAACGTGAATTTGTACTGTTTGCCGGCTTCGAAATAGAAGTCGTGAGAGATGAGCCAGTCGTCTGCTGCCACCGGAGGATTGTCTATGATACCTCCGTTATACTGCATGGCACCGCCAGTATATTCCATCATTGACCACGTGCGGCCGTTGTTGTCAGCATCGACTATGCTCCACGATTCGGCCTGTTCGGTGGTGGTGAAGTCGCACGAGTAAGGCAGTTCGTTCACCGGTCCGAGCACTATTATGTCGCTTGTGGCCGTGCCTCCATCACCTGCTTTGGTGACAGGAGTAATCTCGTAGGTGTAGCTCTCAAGGTCGTCTGCCTCGTCGGTGAAGCTCGTCTCCGTAAGCGATTCGTACAGAGTCTTGCCGTCGGGCTGGCGTACCACCTTGTAGCGCAGTGTCGAAAGATCTATCCAACCGCCCTGAACGCCTTTTGTAGGAGCGTCCCACGACACTTTCACCTTATTTGATGTTATCTTTTCCATCGTGATGTTGGTCGGAGTGGCAGGCACATCCTCGCCCACAAACAGCTTCATCTTGGTCTCGACACCGTCGCCCACGCCGTTCACAGGAACGATTCTGTAGTCGGCCATGACGCCAGTCTCGCCATCAATCACGTCGGTGACGGACGACGGCTGACCCGGTTTCACGTTCTCAGTGGATAATACCAGTTCGCCGTTGCGATAGATATCCACCCGTTTAAGGTCGGTCAGCTCTCCGCCGCCGAACACTGTTGTCGGGTTGGTCCACGATATTGTGGCGCTGCATGCGCCGTTGGCGTCGGGCACAATCTTAAGGTCGCTCACGGCGTTAGGCGCACCGTCGATGGCAGCCGAGAAAGGTATGTAGAGTCCGGCAATGGCTGCATCCTGTGCCGAACCGAGCGTACCTATCTGCTGTGCGGCTCCTGTGGACACGTCGATGGTGCACAGCAGGCTTTCCTCGTTCACCGTGTTCAAGGTCATGTAAAGTGTCTTGTCTGAATGGTTGAACTCCATCGAGAAGTTTCCCGACGGCCGATAGCCTGTCGCACCTACTATCTCGCAGGTGCCGTCGCTCTTGTTTATCTTGCAGAAATTTCCGCTTCCGTCGACACCGTAGAGCTGTCCGTCATACGAGCAGGCCAGTGTGAAGTAGAAGTTTCCGAGGTCGGCAACCTTTGTCGTGGCTGCTGTTGCAAGGTCTATCTTGTATAGTGCACTTGCCGAAGTGGCCAGACTGCCCACGATGCCGTACATGGTCTTGGTGGAATAGTCGTAGGTCATGTCGGCAAACTTATATGGAAGTCCGGAAAATGAACCGACAACCGACATCTTCTTTGTTTCCATATCGACTGCCATCAGACGGTCGGCGGCACTGGTGGCATAGCTTACCGAAGCAAGATAATACACTCCGTCAACGCACGCGCCGGCGCTGCAATAATTGTAACCCAGGTCGTAAACGGTTTCGAAACTCGAGACATCGGGCATCTGAAACGATACGAGTTTGTTTGTCTCAGCTCCCTGGTCGAACAGCAGAATGTCGTATCCCAGCTGGGGATTGTCTGCTGTCGCGACTTTCTTTTGCGAGAAAACAGTCTGTGGACTCAGGCAACAGAAAAGTGCCCAAAACCACAAACACAAAAGCTTTGTTTTTTCATAAATGTTTGTTTTTTGTTATTATATGTATGGTGTATATTAATTCTGATTTGCGATGGTATAAACTCATATAAGACGATTACGGTATGGGTGGACCGTTCATACGTTTTTGTAATTTATTTATGTCATGTTTCAGTGGGATAATCTAATAAGGTGAATAAGAATCTAATAATGACGAATGTTTCCAAATATCATTCTTTGTATAATGTATTATGTCATTAAGTTAACGTGAGTTCGATATAAGCAAATAAATATTTCACTGAAAATTAGGAACATAG
>ENA-ORSK01001699-ORSK01001699.1-human-gut-metagenome-genome-assembly--contig:-NODE-1699-length-16547-cov-11.934635_pt1 | contig 16547 bp, 14 predicted proteins | sample MGYA00242192_ERZ509159 | MGnify/ENA primary metagenome ERZ509159 (study PRJEB26280, sample SAMEA2338663) | human gut metagenome | biome: human gut; feature: human-associated habitat; material: faeces...
CAAGCACGCCCTTGCCAAGCTTAGTCGGCAGCTGGAACACGGTACGCTTTACAAAGCCGCCCGCCGCATGATCCAGCAGCATGTATTCGCCCTTGCGCGGGGTTATGTGTATCTTTTTTGTGCTTACCATGTTGTGCAGCACGTCCGCATATGTTCCCGCCGCGTTTATGACGGCATTTGCGCGTATCAGCCCCTTATCCGTCTGCACGCTCCACGCGCCCCGCTCGTGTCTGAGCGCGGTAACGGCGGTATTGAATATGAACTCAACTCCGTTCGCCGTCGCGTTTTCCGCAAGCGCTATCGTAAGCCCAAACGGGCATATTATGGCCCCCGTGGGCGCCCACAGCGCGGCATAGGCTTCCCTGCGCACGGCGGGCTCCAATTCCCTCAGCCTTTCCCCGCGCACTATTTCAAGCCCCTCAACGCCGTTTTTAAGCCCGTTTTGATAAAGCCGCTCCAGCTTAGCGTAATCGGCTTCATCCATGCAAACAACAAGGCTGCCGTTGTTCATGTAGCTGAAATCAAGTTCCTTTGCAAGCCTTGGCATAACGCGGCTGCCCTCAACGTTCAGCTTTGCCATAAGGCTGCCCGTGGGCGCATCGAACCCGGCATGGACGATTGCGCTGTTGGCCTTGCTCGCGCCCGCCGCGCATACGTCCTCCGCCCGCTCTACCACCGCCGCATGCACATTATAGCGGCTCAGATATCTTGCCGCGGCGCAGCCCGTAACGCCCGCGCCTATTATAACAACGTCGTATTGTTTATTCATCCGTTTATTCATCCTCCTTCGCCCAGCCGTAGGCGCACTTTACCGCGCGGTTCCAGCCCGCCGTTCTTGCGCCGCGCTCCGCTTCGCTTATTGATGGATAGAACTCGCGCTCCGTTTCGCGGCTGTGCTTTATTTCCTCCGTATCGGCCCAGTATTTTACCGCAAGCCCCGCCAGGAATGCCGCGCCCATTGCCGTTGTTTCAACGCAGCGCGGCCGCGCGACCGGTGCGTTTATAATGTCCGCCTGGGTCTGCATAAGGTAATTGTTTGCGCTCGCCCCGCCGTCCACGCGCAGCGTGTTCAGCGGAATACCCGAATCCGCCTGCATGGCGGCAAGAACATCGTTCACCTGATAGCATATGCTGTCAAGCGTGGCGCGGATAATGTGATATTTATTGCAGCCGCGGCTGAGGCCAACTATCGTACCGCGCGCATACTGGTCCCAATGCGGCGCGCCAAGCCCTGTGAACGCGGGAACGACATAGCAGCCGTTGGTATCGCGCACCTTCTGCGCCATGTATTCCGAATCCGCCGCGCTTTCTATCAGCTTCATCTCGTCCCTGAGCCACTGTATTGCCGCGCCCGCAACGAATATGCTGCCCTCAAGCGCGTAGTTCACCTTTCCGTTTCTGCCCCATGCAACGGTGGTAACAAGGCCGTTATTTGAATAAACCGGCCTTTCGCCCGTATTCATCAAAAGGAAGCAGCCCGTGCCGTATGTGTTTTTGGCTTCGCCCGCCTCAAAGCAGGTCTGCCCGAACAATGCCGACTGCTGATCCCCCGCAACGCCCGCAATGGGTATCTCTCCGCCCAAAAACTTCGCGTCCGCATGGCCGAATATTCCGCTTGAGGGCTTCACCTCCGGCAGCATGCACGCGGGGATATCAAGCTCCTTCAATATATCTTCGTCCCATTTGAGCGCATTTATGTTAAAAAGCATCGTGCGGGATGCGTTGGAATAATCCGTTGCAAATATTCTGCCGCCGGAAAGCTTCCACATAAGCCATGTGTCCACCGTGCCGAAGCACAGCTCCCCGCGCTCTGCCTTCTCCCGCGCGCCGGATACGTTATCCAGTATCCATTTCAGCTTTGTGGCCGAAAAATAAGCGTCTATAACAAGGCCGGTCTTTTGCCTTATTACAGGCGCAAGGCCGCGCGCCTTCAATTCGTCGCAGAATTTGCTCGTGCGGCGGCATTGCCACACTATCGCGTTATATACCGGCTCTCCCGTTTGCCTGTCCCATACTATTGTTGTTTCGCGCTGGTTTGTTATGCCTATGCCGGCTATGTCCGTAGGGGAAAGCTCGCTTTTTTCAAATGCCTCGGCAAGGGCGCGAAACTGCGTTTCCAATATGACCATCGGGTCGTGTTCGACCCAGCCGGGCTTGGGATATATCTGTGGAAAAGGATACTGCGCTATAGTTACAGGCTTACCCTTTGCATCAAAAATTATCGCTCTTGAGCTGGTCGTTCCCTGATCGAGTGCGACAACATAACCGTTCATATGATTACCTCCATACTGATTTTGCTAATTCCGTTGCATTTTGCTGCAAGTATGCTATAATTCATATAATAACATATACGGAGGTCGTTTTCCATGCCTAGTTTCAATGATTTTTATTTTAATTCAAGCACGGGCAAAAACCGCATCCATGTTCGCAGATGTGTTCCCGACGGGCAGGTGCGCGCGGTCGTGCAGATAATGCACGGTATTGCCGAGCACATAAGCCGCTATGATGATTTTATGGCGTTTCTTGCGTCTAACGGTTTCGTTGCCGTCGGCACAGACCATCTCGGCCACGGTCAGAGCATTGAAAAGCCCGAGCAGATGGGCTTTTTCGCCGAGAAAAACGGTTGGGATTATATCATAAAGGACGAGGAGATACTTCGTCTTGCAATGAAGCAGACCTATCCGAACGTTCCGTTTGTCCTGTTCGGACACAGCATGGGCAGCTTCATGGCGCGCACGCATCTTATCCGCTATCCCGGCGGCTTTGACGCTGCGATAATAAGCGGCACCGGCAATCAGGGCGCAGCACTCGTAAACGGCGGCCTTTTCATGGGAAATCTCGTCACGGCTCTCAAGGGCGCGCATCATTACAGCAAGTTCCTCAATAACCTCGCCTTCGGAAGCTATAATAAGATATATGAAAATCCGCGCACCGAGTATGATTGGCTCACGCGCGACACTGACGTTGTTGATAAATACATTGCCGATCCGCTTTGCGGCTTTATACCGACATGCAGCCTGTTCAGGGATATGATGACCGGAGTTAAGTTCATTACAAACGTCAACAATCTCAAGTCGATGAAGAAGGATATGCCGGTTTACTTTATGTCCGGCGATAAGGACCCCGTCGGCGAATGCGGCAAGGGCGTAAAGCTTGCGTATGAAAACTTTAAAAAGGCCGGCATGAAGGACGTTTCCATAAAGCTGTATAAGGACGGCCGCCACGAAATGCTCAACGAGATAAACAAGGCTGAAGTCTATGCCGATATCCTCGCTTGGATAAACAGCAGGATCTGATATTTTATTATAAATTAATATGCAAACACCGCACGGTTCATTTTCCGTGCGGTGTTTTTTTACTTTCTGCGCCTGTTTCTGCGCTTTCTGATCTTCCTCGGATCGGGGATGAGCACGCCCACGGCAACATAGCCTATAACAAACAGCAGTATGACTGATATAACAAGAACAACACTTTCAATGTCCATAACGGCACCTCATCTCTTGGTCCAAAGCTGCGGCGACAGCAGCAGAAGCAGGGGGTATATCTCAAGCCTGCCGAGCAGCATGGCAAATGACAGAACAAGCTTTGAAAACGCCGAATAATCGGCATAACTCAGGCTCGGGCCGACTTGCCCGAAGCCGGGGCCAATGTTGTTCACGCAGCTCACGGTAGCCGAGAAATTGGTCTCTATCCCGAACGGCTCAAAGCTTATGAGCAAAAACACGGCTCCGATAACCGCAATATACAGTGCAAAGTAAGAAAGAATCTGCCTTTCGCCCTGTGCGTCAACGCGTCGGCCGTTTAAAATGACTGTGCTTACCTCGCGCGGACGCAGAGCGTGACGCAGGTCGTTGCGCGCTATCTGCGCAAGCACTGTAACGCGGCTCATTTTAAGACCGCCTGCCGTTGAACCCATGCAGCCGCCGAAGAACATGAGAATGAGCAAAACGGCCTTGGCAAGACTCGGCCAGGCATCAAAATCTGCGGTAGCGTAGCCTGTCGTCGTGACGATGGAGGATACCTGAAAAGCGGAAAGCCTGACTGCGTCGGCGATGCTGCCGTACAGGGGCATGATGCTCAGCACGATGATTATCATTGCTGCAAGGCTTATGCCCAGGTAGCATTTAAGCTCGTTTGATTTGAGCACTTCGCGCCATCTTTTGATAAGCAGCAGATAGTACATGTTAAAGCTCACGCCAAACAGCAGCATAAACACGGTTATCACCCATTGACAGAAGTGTGAGTACGATGCGATGCTGTCGGCCTTTATTCCGAAGCCTCCCGTGCCGGCTGTGCCGAGCGCGTGAACGATGCTGTCAAACAGCGGCATGCCGCCGCACAAAAGGAGCACGGTCTCGAGCACGGTTAGGGCAAGGTATATGTAATACAGGATCTTTGCCGTTCCGCTTGCCCTGGGAGTGAGCTTATCCACATTGTGCCCCGGCATTTCAGCGCGAAGAATGTTCACCGAGCGCTCGGGCGTTTTTTCCATGACGGCCATTATGAACACAAGCACACCCATGCCGCCGACCCAATGCGTGAAGCTGCGCCAGAACAATAGACCGTGGCTGAGCGCTTCAACATCCGTGAGGATAGATGCGCCCGTTGTCGTAAAGCCGGAAACGGTTTCGAAGAACGCATCTATAAACGAAGGTATACTGCCGCTTATGACAAACGGCAGAGCGCCGAACAGCGATATTCCGATCCACGACAGAGCCACTATCGCAAGTCCGTCGCGAGTGTACAGATTTTTGCTGTCACTGCGGCAGAAAAACTTGAGGGCGGCCCCCACAACGGCAGGCCCCCCAGCCGATATCACAAAAGAAAGCGAGCAGCTTTCGCCGTAGATCAGCGAAACGGCAAGCGGCAGCAGCATAAGCGCGGCCTCGAGGAGAAGCACTCTGCCGACTGTATGAAAAACAAGCTTTACCTTCATTTTGCTATCACATCCGAAAGATCGTACAGCTTTCTGCCGGCGGCTATTATTATCACGCGGTCGTCGGGCAGTATAACATCGTCGCCGCATGGGATGATGTTTTTGCCGCCGCGGATTATTCCTGCCAGCAGAATGTCGGGCTTGAGGTCAAGCTGTTTTACGGGAATGCCCGTGTAGCCGAAATCCGGAGAAACGATAAACTCAAGCGCCTCGACCTTGCCGTTCATGAGGCTGTAGAGCGTTTCGACCCTGCTGCCCATGGAGTTTTGCAGCGCGCGGGCGTATCTTAAAAGAACGTCGGCGGTTATGTGCTTCGGTGACACGGTGCATTCAACTCCCAGATGCTCCGAAAGCTCGTGGTATGCATCCTGATTGAGCTTGGCGATGACCTTCGGCACACCGCGGTCGAGCGCGTAGTACGAAAGCAGCAGATTTTCCTCGTCCATTCCGGTGAGTGCCACGAAAGCATCGGCGCCGTCAAGCCCCTCCTCATCAAGAAGCTCGTGCTGCGAACCGTCGCCGTGAATGACAACAGCGCTGCCGCCGAGTGCGGCGGATATATCATCGCAGCGCTTTGCATCCTTTTCGATTATTTTTACGCCGTTTCCGCTGCGGATAAGCTCATCGCTCAAATATTCCGCTATGCGGCTTGCACCGAGCAGCATCACATGCTTTGTGCGCTTTTGCAGTATGCCCATGTTGCCGAGCAGCTTCTGCATATCCTCGGGCGCGGCTATAAGGCCGAGCTTATCTCCTGCACGCAGAACAAAGCTTCCGCGAGGAATGTACGCGGTCTTGTCACGCAGCACTGCGCACACAAGAAATGATGCCCCGCTTTTTGCTCTCAGCGCCGAAAGCTCAACTCCATCGAGCGCAGAGCCGGGCTTGACGCTCATTTCGGCCATCTCAAAGCGGCTTCGCGTAAAGCTCTCGGATTTTACGGCAGACGGAAACTTTAGAATGTTATATATGGCCTTTGCCGTAAGTCTTTCGGGATTGATGACCATCGAAAGCTCAAGCTGATTTTTAATAAAGTTAAGGTTTTCGCTTGTGTATTCGCTGCCGCGTATGCGCGCAACGGTGTGCTTTGCACCCATGCGCTTTGCAAGAAAGCAGCTGAGCATGTTTATCTCGTCCGAGCCTGTTGCCGCGATGAAAAGCTCGGCGCTGTCGGCGCCTGCGTCCGACAGAGTTTTAAAATGCGTGCCGGCGGCGCATATGCCCATGACATCGTAGTTTGTGCTGACACTGTCTATGACCTCACGATTGGAGTCAACAACAACGATCTCATGTCCCTCGCTTATAAGGCTTTGCAGAATGCTTTGGCCAATTTTACCGCAGCCGACTATAATGATTTTCATAAATCGCGCCTCGTTTGATCTTTTTATGATTAGACTATAATACCGATTAGACTATAGCACCGGCGGCATTATAATGGGATTAGAGGATCGCCCAAAACATTAAAGTTTCATTAAAACACAGACTAAAAATGGGAAAACGGTTTTCTGGCGCCGTTTTATATGCTATAATTGCGGCAGAAATGAGGTGGAAGAATGCAGCGCGAGGAAAAAATACTTGTATGCCTGTCCGGTTCGCCGACGAATGCGCGTGTCGTCAGAGCGGCTGCCAAAATAGCCGAGGCATTCCACGGAACGCTCACGGCGCTTTTTGTTGAGCCTGCAAATTATGATGCCGAGCCTGACAGCCGCCTTGCGGAAAATATTCGCCTTGCAAAGCAGCTCGGAGCACAGATCAGAACGCTTTACGGAGATGATGCCGCGGCAGTCATAGCCGAGTATGCGCGTGTTTCAGGCTCAACAAAGATAGTGATAGGACGAAGCCCGGGTAAGCGCGGCTTTTTTTCAAAAAAGAGCATAGTCGATCGCTTGGGTGAGCTTGCGTCCGATATAGACATATATATAATCCCCGACAAAAGCGAGACCTCGGATACGCCGCGCGGCTCGGCACGCAGTCAGGAGCGGCTCAGTCTTTGCGATACGCTTATAACCGCCGTTATGCTTGCTTTCTGCACAGGCATAGGCTATTTGTTCTCCGATCTTGGATTTTCTACGGCAAACGTTATAGTCATTTATATAATCGGCGTTCTCGGCATTGCCATGCTCACCGCCGGACGCAGCTACAGTCTTGTCGCGTCAATACTCTCGGTCCTGATATTCAACTTCTTTTTCACGGAACCGTATTTTTCGCTGTTTTCGGACCCGAGCCATATTGTGACGTTCATCGTCATGTTTGCAGCGGCGTTTTTCATATCGTCTATAACGGCGAGGATAAAGCGCCAAACGCATCAGACGGCGCTCAGAGTCTACAGAACCGAAATACTTCTCGAAACAAGCCAGAAGCTTCAGCAGGCGATCGGCACAGAGCAAATACTTACGGTGACTGCCGGACAGCTTGTCAAGCTGCTTGAGCGCAGCGTTCTGATATACCCGGTCGAAAACGGCGCATTGAGCGAGCCTATGCTGTTTCCCGTGAACGAAAACGCCGGCTTTGACGATTATCTTACGCAGTATGACCGCGACAGCGCACGGTGGGTGTTAGAGAACGATCGCCGCGCCGGAAACGGAACTGACACGCGGCAGAAGTCAAACGGCATCTACATGGCAATTCACGCAAACGGCAGAGTGTTTGCCGTTGCGGGCGTGGCAATGAAAGCCTCCCCGATGCTTGAAAGCTTTGAAAAGACATTGACTGTTGCGATACTTGACGAGTGCGGTCTTGTGCTTGAAAATGAGTATAATCGCATCGAAAAGCGCAGGATCGAAGAAAAAGCCAGAGCCGAGGAGCTGAGATCAAACCTTCTGCGAGCCATATCTCACGATCTGCGCACGCCGCTGACGAATATATCCGGCACTGCGGCGCTGCTTATGGAAAACGAGCTTTCAGAGGAAAAGCGCAGACAGATGTATGTATCGGTATACGATGACGCGCACTGGCTCATAGACCTTGTTGAGAATCTTCTCTCAATAACTCGCATGGAGGGCGGCAGCAGAATCGAGGATCTGCAGCCGGAGCTTCTGGACGATATCTTCCGCGAGGCGGTTTCACATTCGGACAGGCTGCTGTCGGAGCATGAGCTGGAGATAAGACTTGACGATGAGTTGCTGATGGCGCATATGGACGCAAGGCTTATAGTTCAGGTCGTAATTAATCTTATAAACAACGCAGTGAAATACACGCCTCGAGGCTCGCATATCTGCCTTGAAGCGTCGGCACGGGATGACAGAGTGCTCATAAGTGTTGCCGACGACGGAAACGGCATAAGTGACGAGGCAAAAGAAAAGATATTTGATATGTTTTACACCGGAAACAAAGCAAGCAGCGACGCAAGACGCGGCCTCGGACTCGGGCTTGCACTGTGCAAGAGCATTGTCCAAGCGCACGGCGGCAGCATAGCGGTTTCCGACAACACACCGCACGGAGCGGTGTTTACATTTGATCTTAAAAGGGCGGAGGTGCAGCCTGATGAATAAACCGCAGATACTTATAGTTGAGGATGATAATGCCGTTGCAAATCTCATCTCGGCAACTCTTGAAACGCAGGACTACGCCTATAAGCGCGCAGCCACCGGAGCGGGAGCCGTTATGGAGGCGTTATCGTGCAAGCCGGATGTTGTTCTGCTTGACCTCGGCCTGCCGGATATGGACGGGGTCGAGATAATAAAAAAGATCCGCTCGTGGAGCAATATGCCGATCATAGTGGTCTCGGCGCGCAGTGAGGATTTTGACAAGGTATCGGCGCTCGACGCCGGAGCGGACGATTATCTGACAAAGCCGTTTTCCGTAGATGAGCTGCTTGCGCGCCTGCGCGGTGCGCTCAGACGTGTCAGATACGACGGTGACCGGCTCGGCGAGGAGTCCAGCACATACGAAAACGGCGATATGCGTATCGACTATTCGGCCGGCTGCGTGTATATATCCGACGTCGAAATACACCTCACCCCGATAGAGTACAAGCTCCTGTGCCTTCTCGCAAAAAACACCGGCAAGGTGCTCACGCACAATTACATTTTAAAAGAGGTATGGGGAAGCCCCACTGTGTCTGACGTATCGTCGCTTCGCGTTTATATGGCAACACTGCGCCGAAAGCTTGAAAAAAACTCAAACGGCGTTCAGTATATCCAGACGCATGTCGGCATCGGATACAGAATGCTCAGGATAACGAACAAATAATCAAATAGCGTATGCTAATGCATAAAACTATTAACAAAAATTTCGTGAAATATTGCTGCCTGCGGTGTTAAACTATACACAATATATATTTTGATGGGAGTAAAATACATGAACGAAGTAAAATCCCCCAAAAAGCCGCTGATGTATTACTATACGATAGTGCTCATCCTTTTGCTGGTGTTCAATTTTGTTGCAATGCCGTGGATAAGCGAGCATCAGATCAAGGAAGTGGATTACAACACCTTTATTGAAATGGTCGATAAAGGGGAGGTGAGCGCTGTTGAGATCCAGCAGCAGAACAACCGCATTCTTTTCCAGGGAAATGACAACAGCAAGATCTATAAAACCGCAATGCTGCCGGATAACGACCTCGTTTCGCATCTGCTTGACGCCAATGTTTCCACCACCGGCGAGGAGATCGAGCAGACCTCGGCATTGGTGAGCATCCTTGCGTGGGTGCTGCCGATCATACTGTTTGTCGCTCTCGGGCAGTTTATGTCACGCAAGATGATGGAAAAGATGGGCGGCGGGAACTCCATGATGTTCAACATGGGAAAGTCCAACGCCAGGGTCTATGTAAAATCTGCGGAAGGCATTAAATTTGCCGACGTGGCAGGCGAGGATGAGGCAAAGGAAAACCTCTCCGAGATAGTTGACTATCTGCACGACCCCGGCAAATACCGCGAGATCGGTGCATCGATGCCAAAAGGTATACTGCTTGTCGGCCCTCCGGGAACGGGTAAAACCATGCTCGCAAAGGCCGTCGCCGGCGAAGCGGATGTTCCGTTCTTCTCAATGTCCGGCTCTGAGTTTGTCGAGATGTTCGTCGGTATGGGTGCAAGCAAGGTGCGCGATCTGTTCAAACAGGCGAAGGAAAAAGCGCCCTGCATAGTTTTCATCGACGAGATCGACGCTATCGGCAAAAAGCGTGACGGTCAGCTCGGAGGAAACGATGAGCGCGAGCAGACATTGAACCAGCTTTTGACCGAAATGGACGGCTTTGAGGGCAATAACGGCGTAATAATTCTTGCCGCAACCAACCGCCCCGAGTCGCTTGACCCGGCGCTTACGCGCCCCGGCCGCTTTGACCGCCGCGTTCCCGTTGAGCTTCCCGACCTCAAGGGCAGGGAGGAGATACTCAAGGTCCACGCCAAAAAGATAAGAATAGCCGAGGACGTTGACTTTAACAAGATCGCGCGCATGGCCTCCGGCGCATCGGGCGCCGAGCTTGCAAATATCGTCAATGAAGCGGCTCTGCGCGCCGTGCGCGACGGACGGCGCTTTGCAACTCAGGCAGACCTTGAGGAGAGCATCGAGGTCGTCATAGCCGGCTACCAGAAGAAAAATGCTATTATGACCGACCACGAAAAGCACATAGTTGCATATCACGAGATAGGCCATGCCCTTGTCGCCGCAAAGCAGACAAATTCCGCGCCCGTGCAGAAGATCACCATCGTTCCGCGCACCTCCGGCGCGCTGGGCTACACCATGCAGGTCGAAGAGGGCAACCATTATCTTATGAGCAAGTCGGAGATAGAAAATAAGATAGCGACCTTTACAGGCGGACGCGCTGCCGAGGAGGTAGTGTTCGGCTCTGTAACGACCGGTGCATCTAACGATATTGAGCAGGCGACAAAGCTCGCCAGAGCTATGATAACGCGCTACGGCATGAGTGATGATTTCGATATGGTCGCAATGGAAACCGTCAATAACCAGTATCTCGGCGGCGACACATCGCTTGCATGCTCTGCCGATACTCAGGCCGAGATCGACCGTCAGGTGGTCGCGCTTATCAAAAAGCAGCACGATAAGGCGATAAAGATCCTCACCGATAACCGCGATAAGCTCGACGAGCTTGCAAAATTCCTCTATGAGAAGGAAACCATAACCGGCGAGGAGTTTATGGAGATATTAAATAAGTAAACAGCGCATGAAAACGTAAGAAGCCTGGAAGCTAGGCTCCTTGCGTTTTCACCGTTTATCAGGCATGCGATGCTAATGCATGGTAAATGCAAAATGCCGAAACGATGCTGAAATGAAAACCGACAATCACGCAGAAATTGTACAATTATTAAAAAATGCTTAAAAACGCTCAAAAACACGTTGCATTTCGCGTTAATTTGTTGTTAAATAATAATGTTATAAAATAGTTTGACCTGTTGCTTAAATGAGGAAGGCTTATGAACCTTACGGACATTTTATCGGTTATCGGCGGTGCGGTGCTAGGCGCTGCGGTGGCATATATCAATATGCGCATAAGCAAAGCAAACCTGAATGCGTCGAATATGGCTGCTGTAATGGGCGTTAATATGCTGCGGCTGCTGCTTGACGCGGCGGCTCTTGCCGTGTGCTTTTTTGTTTGCAGGGCTTATGATCTTCCGATGATGGCAACCCTCATTGCGGCGGCCGTCGGTCTGTCCGGCGGCGGAATGCTGTTTTTGAAGATGATGGTCAACAAAACTCAGCCGCAAAGTAAAGATACGGCGGACGGAGGTGAAAAATAATTGAAAGAATTCTTTGAAAACTTTTTGATGCCGACCAAGACTATCTATTCTATGTGGGTGATAATGGCGGTCATTTTGCTGTTTAGCATAATAGCGACGCGCAAGATGAAAGACGTGCCCGGCCCGCTGCAAAATATTGCGGAAATGGCTGTGGGCGGACTTTTGAACTTCTTTGCCGGAGTCCTGGGAGAGAAGAAGGCACGGCACTATTTCCCGATGCTGGGCTCATTCTTTGTCCTTATCATCGTGTGTAACTATTCCGGACTTATTCCCGGATCGGGAGATCTGTTCACGGTCCCTACATCGGTGCTGACGGTAACGGCGGCGCTGTCGACCATATCTTTTGTCGCCATCCAGTCGTCCGGCATAAAAAAGCGCGGCCTTGGCAAATACCTCGGCACGTTCTTCAAGCCATTTGCGTTCCTGTTCCCGATCCTGATCCTCGAACAGTTTACGCGTCCGCTTTCCATGGCATTGCGACTTTACGGCAATATCTACGGCGAAGAGCTTGCAGCGGAAACGCTGTTTGAACTGTTCCCGGTAGGATTGCCTATAGTCATGCACATACTTAGTCTTCTGTTCTGCTTCATTCAGGCAATGGTATTTACCATGCTGCTTGCAGTATTCATCAATGAAGCGACCGAAGACGAAGAATAAACAAGTAAACACATACACAATTATAGGAGGAAACACAAATGTCAATAGCACAGGGTCTTATCGCAATAGGCGTTGCACTGGCCATCGGCCTGAGCACGATCGGCGTCGGTATCGGCCAGGGTCTTGCAGCCTCGAAGGCACTTGAGGGTATGGCACGTCAGCCGGATATGAAAGGTCAGCTTCAGTCTGTCATGATCCTTGCAATGGGCTTTATGGAAGCGCTGGCCATCTATGGTCTGGTCATCGCATTCATGCTTATTGCCAAGATGTAAGAATAGAAATAGCATCTTGAAAGGGGGAGACCAGATTGATTTTAGACATAGTTGGACTGCAGATCAGCGTACCTGAGTTCATACTTACTATTATCAGCTTCTTCCTGTTTATGTTCCTGTTGAACAAATTCCTTTTCAAGCCCGTTCTCAGCTTTATGGACGCGCGCAAGGCACGCATTGACGAAGGCCTTGCCGAGGGAAAGAAAGCCGAGACCGCACTTGAAGAGAACAAGGCACAGCTTGCACAGGAGCTTGCTCAGACCGGCGCTGAAGCCCGCGGCGTTATAAACGCGGCACGCAGCGATGCCGAAAAGGCAAAGGGCGAGGTGCTCAATGCCGCCCATGCCGAAGCCGAGCAGCTTCATAAAAACGTCCGTGAGCGAGTGAAAAACGAGGAAAAGGCCGCCGTCAGTGAAATTGACGGCAGTATGCCCGAGCTTGTCGCTCTGCTGTCCGACCGTCTTGTCGGCAGCGGTGCGAAGGATAACAAGGCGCTCATCGACGATTGTGTCAGCAAAACCAAGGAATGATCCCGATGTATAACAGGAATTACGGGAAAGGAGGGATAGTTCTCAAGTGGATATCATATGGAAAATAGTTAACTTTATCATACTGTTCGGCGCTTTGTATCTCATCTGCCGAAAGATGAATCTTTTCGACAAAATGTTCGGCAGCCGCAGACGCGGCATAGGCGAGGAGATCGAAAACTCCGAAAAAGCCAAGGCTCAGGCCAAAGCCCTCGGAGAGGATATCGAAAAAGCCAGAGCCGAAAACGAAGAGCGCAAGCAGCAGCTTCTCAAGGATGCCGAGGCCCAGGCCGAAGCTGACGGAGCGGCAATAGCGGCTGCCGGAGAACAAGAGGCAAAAAGCCTTGTCGAGAATGCCGAAAAGAGCGAAGCTCAGCTTATGGCTCAGATGCGTGACAGAGTGTCGTCCGACGCTGTGCGCCGCGTAGCCGAGATAACCGCAGAGGTACTTCGCAACGGCAATTTTGAGGACTCCAAGCAGGCGCTGAATGATAAGTTTATCGAACAAATTAAAGAATTGGTATCGGCAATGCCGAGTGACATTTTGAACATGAACGAACTTAAAAAACTTGACATTTCAATAAAGAGCGCGCAGCCGCTGAGCGACGAGGAAATGAAGAAGCTCACGCAGATAATATGCGAGACCTTTATCTCATGCCACAATGAGGTCGATTCCGATGTTATAGGCGGCGTGCGTATGCAGGTGGGCGATACCGTTTATGACGGCACCCTTGCCCACACGCTCGACAGGCTCAGCCAGGATGTTGAAGACAACACCCGCCAGAGCGACAGTCAGATGAGATCTATCGCCGACGGAATCAAGCAGCAGCTTGAGAAGGTCAACGGCGATATAGACGTATTCCAGACCGGCGAGGTCATCACCCTCGGCGACGGTATCTGCCGCGTATCCGGCCTTGCCGACGTTATGGCAGGCGAGATGCTCGAGTTCCCCGGCGGACTCAAGGGCATGGTACAGGATCTGGATAAAAACAATGTCGGCGTAGTCCTGCTCGGACCGTTCGGCCATCTTCAGGAGGGCGACAGCGTCCGCCGCACAGGCAGGATCGTTGAAGTTCCTGTCGGCGATGCGCTTATCGGCCGCGTTGTTGACGCAATGGGCAGCCCCATCGACGGCAAAGGCCCCATCAAGACAGACTCCTTCCGCCCGGTCGAGAGCCCCGCTCCGAGCGTGCTTTCAAGGCAGCCGGTTTCAGTGCCTCTGCAGACCGGCCTGAAGGCTATCGACGCGCTTGTTCCTATCGGCCGCGGCCAGCGTGAGCTTATCATCGGCGACCGCCAGACCGGTAAGACCGCGATCGCGCTCGACGCTATCATCAACCAGAAGGGCAAGGATGTTATCTGCATCTACGTTGCCATCGGCCAGAAGGAATCCACCGTATCGAGCGTTGTCGAAAAGCTGCGCAGTCACGGCGCTATGGATTACACGATCGTTGTTGCCGCAACGGCATCCGAGCCTGCTCCCATGCTGTATATCGCTCCTTATGCCGGTGCTGCAATGGGCGAGTACTTCATGTACAACGGCAAGGATGTTCTTATCGTATACGACGACCTGAGCAAGCAGGCCACCGCTTACCGCGAGATCTCTCTGCTGCTCCAGAGACCGCCCGGACGCGAAGCATACCCCGGCGATGTTTTCTACCTGCACAGCCGTTTGTTGGAACGTGCCGCCAAATTGAGCGATGCAAAGGGCGGCGGCTCGCTGACAGCTCTGCCCATTATTGAAACGCAGGCTGGTGACGTTTCCGCTTATATTCCAACCAACGTCATCTCCATTACCGACGGCCAGATCTTCCTGGAAACCGAGCTGTTCCATTCCGGCATCCGCCCGGCTGTCAACCCCGGCATTTCTGTTTCCCGTGTCGGCGGCAATGCGCAGATCAAGGCGATGAAAAAGGTTGCCGGTACCTTAAAACTGGTTTACTCCCAGTACCGCGAGCTGCAGGGCTTTGCCCAGTTTGGCTCCGACCTGGATGCCGACACCAAATCTCGTCTGGCACAGGGCGAGCGCATTGTGGAAATCCTGAAGCAGGACCGCAACAGCCCAATCCCGGTAGAAAAGCAGGTTGCCATTTTGTATGCAACAGTCCACGGCTACCTGAAAGACATCGCCGTAAAGGATATCGCCGCGTACGAAAGCGCGCTGTATCAGTACCTTGATGAAAATGTAACCGCTGGCGGTGTGATGGAAGCCATCCGCACCACAGGCGATATGAAGCAGGATACCGAACAGCAGATGAAAGATGTGCTCGCCGCATTCACGGCAGACTTTATCAAAAATGCCGGATAATCACAAAATACGCCAAAGGGGGTGCTGCCGGTGGCTGGTTCCATGAAAGAAATCAAGCTGCGCATCAAAAGCGTGGAAAGCACCATGCAGATTACCAAAGCCATGGAGCTGGTAGCGTCCAGCAAGCTGCGGCGCGCCAAGGAACGGGTGGAAAACAGCCGTCCCTATTTCGAAACGCTTTATGCCACGCTGTTTGATATTGCGGCTGCGGATTCTGAGTTCAGTAGCCCATATCTGGCCAAATGCGAGAAAAAGTGCTGCCTGTACATTGTAATTGCAGGTGATCGCGGCCTTGCGGGCGGCTATAACAGCAATATCTTAAAAGCCGTGGAAGCGGATGCTGAGGGGCGGGAATATTGTGTGCTGCCCATCGGCAAAAAGGCAGTGGAATACTTTGAGCGCCACAAGATCCGGATTCTGACGGATTCTTTTGCCATCGCAGGGGATATTTCGGTCAGCGACTGCTTTGAAATTTCCCGCCTTGTGTGCCAGAAGTTTCTGGAAGGCGCTTTTGATGAAATTCGCATTGCCTTTACCCAGTTTATTTCCATGCTGACCCAAACTGCAGTCATTCTGCCGGTTCTCCCGTTTGATGCCGAACCGCCGGAGCCGGGCCACGAGCATCAAAGTCTGATGCTCTATGAGCCAGACAGCGCCGCCGTGTTTGATGCCATTATCCCGGAATACTTGGCCGGGGTTGTGTATGGCGCTTTGTGTGAAAGTGTTGCCAGTGAACAGGGTGCACGCCGCACCGCCATGGACTCTGCCACCAAGAACGCTGGCGAAATGATCGAGCATTTGAACCTTTATTATAACCGCGCCCGTCAGGCAGCAATCACGCAGGAAATCACCGAAATAGTGGCCGGTGCAGATGCTGAAAGCTAGGGCGCACCAGAAAAGCCGAAATTTTATCCGATTTCTTTGCCTTCAGGTATGCCTTTGGGCAATATCTGATGCAACAGTGCTGAGAGTTTTTTCAGACACACCCGGAAACAAGCCCGACAGCACGCTAAAAATTCACTCAAAGGAGTGTGTGCAATGCCAGAAAAACACATCGGTAAGGTCGTGCAGGTCATGGGACCTGTAGTAGACGTTGAATTTGAAGATAATGACCTTCCGTTTATCAAAGATGCGCTTGAAGTAGACAACGGC
>ENA-ORSK01001705-ORSK01001705.1-human-gut-metagenome-genome-assembly--contig:-NODE-1705-length-16494-cov-2.750046_pt1 | contig 16494 bp, 9 predicted proteins | sample MGYA00242192_ERZ509159 | MGnify/ENA primary metagenome ERZ509159 (study PRJEB26280, sample SAMEA2338663) | human gut metagenome | biome: human gut; feature: human-associated habitat; material: faeces...
TCTGCCGCACCTCGCTCGCCGTATCGGCACTTAGAATTATGCGGTATTGCCCTAAGGTGTATCTGAAAACAAAGAAATAGACGATATTTTTGACTTTTCAGATACCCCCTAGTATGGTTTTGTCAGCCTCGATTTTCCATTGGTGCTTCCGGTGCCGCCTGCCGCTTGTTGTCGGCCTCCATCTTGACCCCGCACAGCCCCAGCGCACGCTGGAAAGACTTTGGCCCCTTATACAAAATACCCGTGATCCCCAGGTTATAGGCTGCCTGGGCGTTCACCTTGGTGTCATCCACAAAAATGGTTTCGTCATAGGCAAGGCCGTATTTTTGCATCATCAGGCCAAAAATTTTCGGGTCGGGTTTGCTCAGGTGTACTTCGCACGAGGCAATGCCGCCGTCAAACAGCGGGAAAAAGTCCCGCTGGCGGATTTCGTCAATCACGTCCTGCGGAATGTTGGAAAGGTAATACAGCCGGTAGCCCGCCAGCTTCAGCTTGCACATCGTTTTTACCGTGCGCTTGTTGGTGTGCAGGATGCTCTGCCATTCATCAATGACAGCCTGCACCTCAAAGGTACGGCCGCGCTCAGCAGCGTTTTCCAGCATCAGGCGGTTGGCAGTGCCGCGGCTGATGACCCCGCGGTCCAGCTCTTCCCATTCTTTGCTGCCAAAGGTCAAATCAAACACTTCATCCTCGGCGCTCTTGTTCAAAAAATGATCCATCAAAAAATCCCGCGGCTTAAAATCCACCACAACGCCGCCCAGATCAAAAATGATGTTTTTATACATAAACGGTTTATCCCTCCGGTTTTGGCTTACATCATACCTGCATAGCAGTCTGTATTATCCCTTATTATACACATAATTGCCCCAAAGCACAAATAAATTATTTACAGCATAATCTGTAATAGGTGCAAAATGGGAAAAGGGGTGGTGGCATGACACTGCGTGACTTGAGCGAGAAAGATGTGATTCAGCTGAAAACAGGGGAGAACCTTGGCCGCATTGATGACCTTGCCTTTGAGGATGGCCAGATCACCCAGGTGGTCCTGCACGGCCGCGCCCGAATGTTCGGCCTGCTGGGGCGGGACGATGATTTGTTCATTCCCTGGGCCGCTGTCAAAACCATAGGGACAGATGTTATCATGGTGGATGCCGAAGTGCCGCCCCCGCACGCAAATCACATCAGAAAAGGCTGGATGTAAAATCACTGAAAAATCTTCTTGACAGGGGTGAACATTTTGTAAGACTGTGCTATAATATTTTGAAAGAGTAACTTCCAGATACTGCCACCCAAGGAAAGGGGAGCCCGCCATGCAGATGAACGAAAAGCAAACCCTGCTGGCCGGTGCTGCCGCCCTTGCGCTGATCGTATTTGGTGCGCTATTCTGGATCGCTCCTGTCTGGCAGTTTGGTTATGCCCCGGCTGCCTATCAGCCGCCTGTTTTGCCGGCGCAGGCTGAACCTGCACCGGAACCCACGCGGGAAGAACAGGGGCCAGTCAACATCAATACCGCTTCGGCCGAAGAGCTGATCACCATGCTCAACATCGGTTCCATCAGCGTAAAAACCGAATAGCCATGACACCGACGCTGCAACTCTTCACCCGGGCGCTGCTGACGCCCGACCTCTCGTTCAAAACGCTCGCCGACGCCCGTGCGGCGACCGGGGCGGACGGACTGCCGCGGCTGATGCGCACGACGCGCTTCGCCGAGCAGCGAGGCCGGCAATGGCTGCTCTCGATGCCGCTCTCGCCCGCTGCGCTGGCCGCCGTGGAACGCACGGCGTCGCAGCTCGGACGCCTCAACACCGACCATCTCGCGGAATACCGCATCCTGCGGGACGAACTGCGGTGGACGGACCCGGCAGGCCGCGAACGCCGTTTCGACCTGGCGCTACAACACCTTCCCGCGGGCAAACCGTTCGCCGAAGCACTCCACACGGAACCCGCGGAGCGGCTGCTCGCGGCGCTCGACACCCTCGAAACGGCCCTGCGGGAGCTGAACTTCTCGCACAACAACCTCCGGGCCGGAAACCTGCGCTGGTCGGGCGGGCGGTTCGTGCCGCTGCGCTACCACGACGCGCATTTCGGCCCTTCGGGAGACGGCGCGGCCTTCGAAAGCCTGCGCGAACAGGTCCGCCGGACGGCCGACCCGATGTGCGTCGGCGACACGGAGGCCGTCTACACCCCGCACCGCCGCCTGACGGGCCACCGCTGGACGAGCCACGTCTTCGAAGGGCTGGTCTGCGTCGAGGACGACGAGGGATTCGGGTTCGTGGACACTGAGAACAACCCCGTAATCCGGCCGCAGTACACCTGGGCCGGGGATTTCCGCGAAGGACGCGCCGAGGTCGAGACCCCATCGGGGATGGGGCTGATCGACCGCCAGGGACGCTACGTCATCCCGCCCGAATACGAGATCGTCGACTACGCGCCGGCCGAAAGCGTCGTCCGGGTGCGGAAAGACGGCCGCTGGGCGGAATTCGACTACCTGGGACGACGCCTGACGGAATTTGGAACGAATAATGATTGAAACATGCAAACAACAACCGATACCATGGAAGAACAAGTAAGAGTCCTGATCATCGGCAGCGGCCCCGCAGGGTCCACCGCCGCCATCTACGCCTCGCGCGCCAACCTCAAGCCGGTGCTTTACGAAGGCATCGAACCGGGCGGACAGCTGACGACGACCACCGACGTCGAGAATTTCCCGGGACATCCCGACAGCGTGAGCGGTCCCGACCTGATGGGGCTGATGCGCAGGCAGGCCGAGCGGTTCGGCGCCGACATCCGCACGGGCAACGTCACGCGCGCCGACCTCTCGTCGCGTCCGTTCCACGTCGTGATCGACGGCGAGAAGGAGATCAAGGCCGAAACGCTGATCATCGCCACGGGAGCCACGGCCAAATACCTCGGTCTCCCGTCCGAGACCAAATTCCGCGGGCAGGGCGTCAGCGCCTGCGCCACGTGCGACGGATTTTTCTACCGCAAAAAGGACGTGGCCGTGGTGGGCGGCGGCGACACGGCCTGCGAGGAGGCCACCTACCTCGCATCGCTCTGCCGCAAGGTCTACCTGATCGTGCGCAAACCCCACCTGCGCGCCTCGAAGGCGATGCAGCAGCGGGTGTTCAACACGCCGAACATCGAAGTGCTGTTCGAGCACAACACCGCCGAGGTGCTGGGCGACGACTCGGGCGTAACGGGCGCGCTGCTGCGCAGGAACGACGGCTCGGAGCGGAAGATCGACATCGCGGGATTCTTCCTGGCGATCGGCCATCACCCCAACACGGAACTTTTCGCCGAACAGCTGGCGCTCGACGCCGAAGGCTACATCAAGGTCGAGCCGAGAACGTCGAAGACCTCGGTCGAAGGCGTCTTCGCCGCCGGCGACGTGAAGGACCCCCACTACCGCCAGGCCATCACGGCGGCTGCGTCGGGATGTGTCGCCGCCCTGGACTGCGAACGGTTTCTGCTGCAATAAGGCAAAAGACAGACCATGAAGAAGCTCCTTTTACTGCTGGCGGCGGCATGCTGCATCGCCTCGTGCGCCGAAATCCGCACCACTTATATCGGCAAAGCCTATCCGACAACCGGAACCGCGCCGGAACTTTATTTCGACTGGAAGGACGTTCCCTCGGACTACGAAACGATGGGCAGCATCAAGGCGACACCCTTCGGCAAAACGCTGGAGGAGGCGCAGGCCCTCATCGAACAGATTGGCCGGGAGAAAGGAGCCGACGCCATCGTCTTCGAAGGCGTCGTGAGCGAAACCTCCGCCCCGACCTACACGACGACCGAAAAGATCGAGAAAAACGACGACGGCAGCAAAACCCGAACCGCCACCACATCCCAGAGCGTTTTCACGACCAACCGGCTTCTGGCGACATTCATAAAGTATAAAACACAGACGAATTGAGTTTCTCGGTCACCATACTGGGCTCGTCCTCCGCAAAGCCGACCGTCGCCCGCCACCCTTCGGCGCAGGCGGTCAACGTCCACGAACAGTATTACCTCGTGGATGCGGGCGAAGGCGTGCAGCAACAGCTGGTCCGCTACGGCGTCAATCCGCTGAAAATCCGGGCCGTATTCATCTCGCACCTCCACGGAGACCATGTTTTCGGACTGTTCCCGCTCATCTCGACGCTGGCGTTGTACGGACGCAAAACCCCGCTCCGGGTCTTCGCCCCGGCGCCCTTCGGCGAGATTCTGGCCTGCCACCTCCGGTACTTCGACACGGAGCTGCCCTACACCGTCGCGTGGACCGAGGTCGACACGACCAAGCACGCCCTGCTGCTGGAAAACCGCACCCTCGAGGTGTGGAGCGTCCCGCTGCGCCACCGCGTGCCGTGCGCCGGGTTTCTGTTCCGCGAGAAGGAGCCGCCGCTGAACGTCGAGAAATTCAAGATCGAGAAATACGGGCTTTCGATCGCGCAGATCACCGCCGCCAAGCGCGGCGAGGAGATACGGCTGGCCACGGGCGAGGTGATTCCCAATGCCGAGTTGACCTACCGCCCCTATGCGCCGCGCTCGTACGCCTACCTCTCGGACACGAACTACTCGGCCAAGGCCGCGGGACTGTGCCGGGGAGTCGATCTGATGTATCACGAAGCGACCTATGCCGCCGCCGAACAGCGGAGCGCCCGCGACCGCGGGCACTCGACCACGACGGACGCAGCGAAAGCCGCCCTGAAAGCGGGCGCCCGGCGGCTCGTGATCGGCCATTACTCGTCGCGCTACAAGGACGAAACGCCGCTGGTCGAGGAGGCGCGGACGCTCTTTGCCGAGAGTTACCCGGCGACCGAAGGAACCACCTACACCATCGAAAAACAACGATGACAAAAGCCGACATACAACTCGTCCGCGCGCTGGCCGACAAACGCGGCCGCACGGAGCACGGACTTTTCGTCGCCGAGGGGGAGAAACTCATCGGCGAACTGCGCGCATCGCACCTCTCCGTACGCAGGATATTCTCGCTGGAAGGGGTTTTCAACGGGCCCGAGGTTGAGACCGTCGCCCCGCGCGACATGGAGCGGCTCTCGCAGCTCAAAACCCCGAGCAACTCGCTGGCGCTGGTCGAAATCCCCCGCTGCGACCTGAAGCCGGAGCGGCTGCGGGGACGGCTGACGCTGGCGCTCGACGACGTGCAGAACCCCGGGAACCTGGGCACGATCATCCGGCTGGCCGACTGGTTCGGCATCACGGACATCGTCTGCTCCGAAGCCTCGGCCGACTGTTTCAACCCCAAGGTCGTACAAGCCACGATGGGGGCGATCCTCCGCGTACGGGTCCACTACACCGACCTCGCGGCGCTGCTTTCGAAGGCCGCCGCGCTGGGACTTCCGGTCTGCGGAACCTTTCTGGAAGGAGCGAACATCTACGAAACCGAACTGAAGCCGGCGGGCATCGTCGTGATGGGCAACGAAGGGCGCGGAATCACCGACGCCGTGGCCCGCACCGTCACGCAGAAACTCTTCATCCCGCCCTGGCCGGCCGACCGCCGGGGTTCGGAATCGCTCAACGTCGCCATGGCCACGGGCATCGTCTGTGGTGAATTTCGCCGCCAGGCGAGCGCAAAAGCCGGAAAATAAAGTCCGAAGGACTAAAACGCATTAGGCCCCGCCGGAAATTCATTTCCCAGGCGGGGTCCGTTGCGTTTTAAACCGGCTCCGGTTTTTCCGGCTTTTGCCGAGCCGCCCAAGAAATCACGGAGCGCGGTTATCACGAGCGAAGACGAGGGAGGCGACGTAATTTCGGCGGCAGGAGGAGCCGCCCAAGAAATCATGGAGCGCGGTTATCCCGAGCGAAGGCGAGGGTGCATGACAGAATCCCTGCGACCTGCGGTCGCAGGGGCCGGGCGGAGCCGGCATCCCGCAGCTATTCCGAATCGTGCGAAAGAGCCGCCGCAAGCCCGGCGGCGCAGGCCGCAGGCAGCGCATTCCGGATGCGTCCGACCAGTTCCTGCGCCTCGGCGCACTCCACGGGCGAAAACAGCCGCGCTTCGGCGATCTGCCGGACAGCCCGGTCGAGCGCTGCGACGGTCTTTCCCAATTCGTATATCTGCGCCCCGGAGGCCGAGGCGAAGTCGATTTTACCCAACAGCACCGACGCATGGCGCGCATGACGTTCGAAATTGACCAGCACCGGGAAATCCCGCCGCAGGTCGTAAGGGGCCACCCAGAACGTTTCGAACATCAGACGGAATATGATATCTACAAGTTCAGCATTGCATTTCAACATTTTCCGCTCACATCTTCTCATTTCTCCAAACTTGCTTGCTTGGTCCGGAAAAAAGCGCGGGCAGACTTGCTGCTCCACCGCCGAGGTATTGGACGACCCGTAACGTAGAATGCGGCAAATGCCCACGCTGGAAAACAGCGAGAGCATCAACCCTTATTCCTTACGTTACACAAAAGTGTCCAATTTTCGGCGGTAAGAAAAAAAGCCGATGCGCTTTTTATCCCAAAAATGTCAGCAATCCTCACAGACTGCTGTAACAAAGATAGTGAAAAATTGCACTTCCGGCGCAAAGCGGGGTAAAAATTCATTTTAATCGAATCCGAGGCATTGTGTATTCTGAATATTTTATAACTTTGTAAGTTGAAATAAATAAAGCAATTTCTTTTAATTGAAGGCCAACAAAATTTGTTGTGCCACTGCCATAACGCCTGCCCTTAATGATCTCACCACAATTATTGACACCGAAGAGGTACAACTCCTCTTCTTGTTTGTATCTCAAAATTTGTTCGAGATGATCATAAAAGTCGCCAATGGTTTTCAAAGAACCTTTATTAAAAGTCTTTTCAAAACTGTAGTAAAAGAAGATTTCGAGCAGGGAGTGCAACTTTTTAGCAGATGCATCTCCCATGCCTCTAACCTGTTTTAAATCTTCAACAGAAGCTTCAAGAATGGTAGGAATATCATTGAAACGATCAAGGAGTCTATGTGCTAGAGGATTGACGTCACCGCGAGGGAAAATGAAGAACAAAATGTATTCCATGACTTGAATTTTACTAAGCCCTTCAAGTCCAACGATAGAAACAGTTTCAGTCAGCCTAAGCCTGTGCCCCTCATGAATACATTTTTCTTTTACCGGTGTTTTATCGTTCATAATATTTAACCTCCATTTTTTGTTGATGATTTAGCAGAACTACTAATAGTCTCTCCAATGAATACTCTATTGTAAGCTGCTTCAATCCAGCTCAATACTGGATTATCTATTTGAGCTCCATCCGAGCGACCATATCCAGGCAAATCTTGCATTGTTAACTTTTCACCTATGCTTCCATCACTTAATTTTATAAACTCTAATTCAGCAGTAGGTTCGGCGGATTGTGATATGTCTTGTAGTTGTATAGTACTAATAGGTTTTCTACCTTTAAATCCCGCATTTCCTTGCAATCCATAAAGACCAATACCATTATTACCTGTAAAACCACTAGTGTCACCAATATCTCCTCCAGGAGATAGTGCACCTTCTGTGACAGAACTTTCATAATTATATGTATACCTTATTCCATCTTGTCCGAGTACAAAATAAGTGCTTCCTCCGGCACCGCCATTGCCGCCATCACCAACTTTTAAAATACCTTGGTTGTCCATCGAGTAATTATTTGCATTTGAATAAGCTTGAATTGAGCCGCCTTTTCCTCCGTCGTCACCTTTTACACCATTCTTAGTTGAAGCACTGCCATTGTCGCCATTGTCGCCATCTCCACCATTTATTGCAGAAATAAAGCCATAATTTACACCTGTACTATGATGTTCAGATTCGCCGTCAGATAGGATAGAATAACCAATGCCTGAGGTAAATAGAGTTAAGGTACCTCTATCTCTGTTATTAGCACTCATGATTCTGCTATTAATGGTTGTATAATTCTCTATATCATCCAAGATTGCAGTCGCTGAAATCAAGGCTGGAGTATCTGCTGATGTATAGTTTAAAATGCTTCCATATAGCGCGACATTTTTTATAGTAGGCTGAACAGTACTTGTATTTGCTGTTGTGAAATAGCTCTGGTTATATGTTTCATTAAGCAGCATTAAATCCTTCATGAAAAGATTAGTATTCTCTTGTCCACTGCCAACATTACTAAATAGTGTATTATACGAAGATAAATAATATCCATTCCCTATTATGTTGATATTGGCATTCCATGTTACTGGATCTATTCCTTTCAAGCTAACATCTTGAGTGAAGATAATTGGCTGTGCTGTAAGCGGTGCGCCATTCGTTGATAGAGTCAATTTTCCGTCTGAAGATGCTATATCGGTCTCCTCCCCAGCTTTATTATTATTTGTTATTTGTCCATCATCCTTATCAAAATTATCTGAAACAGAGACGGCTATTGATATGTTGCTATTGGATTGGTTTACAATATCTTTATCAGCAAGGAGCATTACAATTTGAATAGGAGCCGCATCGTCATCCTTTATAATATTAAATAAATCAGGAACATCACCTGTAAATGAAATTTTATCATACTCAGATCCTTCGATCTTCAGCGTTTGAGTAATTGCACTATATTCAGAGAATTGTGTTGCTGTCCAAACATAATGATTTTGCATGACAAATGTATTATATTCTGTTAATAGCCCTTCTTCTTCAAACGAACCATTAATAACGCTGTACTCATCAGAAATTATAATATAATTGTCTTCAATTTTTACAACAGGTTCATTTTGTAATTCATTTTGATTAAAGAATGTATTTAATAATTTGTCAAATTTTTGATATGCTTCAACTTCCTTATTAGCATTTGTCTCAGTTAAAATGTTGGTAATCGTGCTCAAATTTTCAGAATCTATACCCTCCGAATAAATGTAATATTTACCAGAAGATTCATATACTTGCAATGCTTGAGAAGGATCAGGCGCTTCGCCTATACATAATCTTGCACTTGTTACTTCATTAGCCCCGTTTTGCGTATATTCATAATATCCTTCTTGTAGAGATATTCTTTCGCCGTTAATAAGATAATATTCTTTTTCAGTATCACTGACCTTTACTGAATATCCATACAAAGTATCTCCTTGTGTGTCGTCTTCGGTGTTGGTATATTCATTTAATCGGAAATATGATCTTTCTGAAATATCTTCTGCGAGTTTATATGACTCGGATCTTTCTATTAAGCTATTACTATCATCATAAATTTCATTTATTGTATAAGATCCTAAGGAAATAGATGATAGATAATCTACTCCAAGACTTTCATCTTTAACGCGATAATGGTAAATGAGATTATAATATGTATTATAATATGTATAGTAAATAGTTTCAGTTGTTGAAGAGTCTTCATTTGTCGAAGTCGACGTCTGTGTTTGTGTTTTGGAAATTTCGAAATAGTATTCATCATTTATTGATGACATGTTTTTAAATAAAATTGAATTAATATCTATTCCATTTATTGAATTTCCTTCTCCTTGTATTGCTAAACTTCCATCTATATAGGCGCGTATATCATCATTTTCTAAGACTAAACCTATATTTGTCCCTGCCGCTGTTACATCTTTATTTGTAATTCTGTAGGCAGAATTTGTTTCAAATGAGAAGGATATATTTCCAGTCGCTAAAATTGGAATTCTTTCAGTTCCTGCAGTCGCATCAGGATTTGCTGTTAAGATTATTTGTATTGTGGTATCTCCTTCTGTTTCTGCATCCAATTCTATAGTTACAGATACGTCTTCTCCTGGCACTGAAGAATTGTATGCATTATAGGAAATATTCAATGCCCCTTTTAAAACATCTGTATAGCCAATTATAACTGATGTATATTCAGTGTATGTTGTCACGCTGTAATCAAAGATGTATGTGCCTCTATAAATCGTTATGTCGCCTATAGAATAAGAATTTAAGTCACTAGGCAGATTCTCGCTATTAAATGATACTTGATATCTATAAGTGTCATTAGAGTCTATCTGAGTAGGTATATCAATCATGCTAACTGTCAAATCACCTGCATTAAAATCTGAAATATGTTGTTTAAATCTAATCTTGTAAGTTCCATTTTCATAAAGAGCCGCTTGCTCAACAATAATAATCCCAGTATCAATATTTGTCACATCACTAAAATTATCTTGATAAGCAACAAGAGAGCTAATAAATGATCTAACATTAGTAAAATCATAATTTTCAGTCATATTCGAAACTTTGAATATCAGCTGATTGCCATCAAGTGAAATATCATAATCTGTGCCTAATATTTCGATTCTATCTAATTCTTTTATCCAATTATTGCTATATCCCAAAATTACTTGATCATTATCAGGGTTTACAACCACTGTCTTTGCGCTAAGGCTATTTAAAGTAAACGCCAAAGTGTGAGTCGCTGAAGAAACCTCATCCGTATGAGCAGATTGAATACTAAAGCTGTTTTCAATTGTTGATGATAAGCTAGAACTTATAGTAGCTATATTTTCTATGATCTCACTCTGCGTCATATCATTGATCGAATACTCAATTATCAAGCTACCATTTTCGCCAATTGATATTTCATAATCTGTTCCAGCGTAAACGATATCCCACTGCCCAGTTTGAGTAATTTCATCATATTGATAATTTGCAATTGAGTCACTACCCAAACTCAAAGTGAAATTCTCAGAAACTGTAGGATTTATAGTTAACGATACATCGCTATTGTAAAGAACATTTGATGATTGTACTCCACCGTTATTCCAACCTTGAATTTCGCTTCCATAGATGAGAGAGCCTTGTCCAGTTTTATCACCGGCACTTGCGTTGTGAGTCAAGTCTGCTGAGCTTGAACCTGCAAAATTAACCATTGTTTTTAGCGTTCCTTCTATTTGCTGACTGTACATAATTCGACCATCAAATGTACTAGTAAGTAACTCAACATTGTCAATCAAATATTGTCTTACAGCATTTGGATCATAGGATGCAACTAAAGTATCACCATAGCGTAACTCAAACTCTTCATTAACTCCCTCATTTGTTGTATAGTAGAGATTTATTGTAGTTGATGAAGTGCTAGTTGATGAAGTGTAATTTTTATATGTTATATATTGCGAATTTGGGTCAATTAATGATGCAATATCATCTTTTACATTATTAACTAGTTTTGCAATATCCTCTTCGTCCAATCTGTCTTTTTCATTTTCATAACGTATTGTGAATGATACAACCAAATCGCCATTTGCTCCATCGGTCTGAGTAGTAATGTTTAGATCTACCATGCCAACTTCTTCAATTGTTACATCGCTAATTGAATTTGTTGCTATAGTCCAATTAGTTTTTTTGCTATCAAAAGAATTTACATTTACAGGACCAGTATCTGATCCAAGACGAGTGCGCAATCTTGTATTTGGTACATAGACAAACATACTATTTTCTGTATCATAATATAGATATACAAAATTGCTTTCTTCGCCTTCTCCATTCTCATTTACTGAGAATTTGTATACATTATAGTCTGAAACTTGTCCATTTGGAAGATAAATTTTAACACCATCTTCTGCGTATAAGCTAGCAATATCAAGATTTCCTTGAATTATTATGCCGATTGATTTGTCGTCTACATAAACATAGTCTATATCTTTTGCATCAAACTCTAGATTTTCTTGATAGATACATTTAACTGTCACATTAAAATTACCTGTCAACCCTTTTGGACTATCTGTAAATACTCTTAGCGTGATTCTTGTCTTAGTGATAGTCTCGCCTTCCGAGTTCTTTCCAGGTATTTTTTCTACGCTTTGCACGGCATTGTCTATATTGGTCTCTCCATTATTTGTGGTTACGGTTACAGTTGCTTCATAGTCATTTACATCGCCAGTATAGAGAAGGTCTTCCGAGGTTATTGTAATAGTTCCGGTATATACTCCTGCTTGCAAAATATTGTCAATGTTGTTGGAATTTGCTAAGTAGTAGTTTTTGCCTGCAATTTGAATCTCATCATAATTGGTGCGTCCTTCACCATTTTGACTTCGTGTTGAAGCTTTAATGTCGCTAAGATCTTTTTTTATGTCCTGATAATATACATTACCTGCATCTTCTTGATCAATAGCCTGTTCGTTTTTATCTCCTTTGCCAATAGAATGCTGGTTATTATAATTGTGTTTAGGATTTTCTCCACCAGTTCCACTATCATCAGATCTTATTGTTACTATATCATCAAAAGTAGAAATTTGTGTATCTGAGCCTCTATGATTCTCTGTTAATAGTCCTGCATAAGCTGCTACAGCTGATGCATTGTAAAGAATCATAATGCCTGTTACTATTGTCGAAGCTGACCAACCTACAAAAGGTATACCATATAATGCATAGAAAGCTACTCCTGGGAAAGCATTATACATTTCTCCCCAATTTGCTTCATAGTTAGCCTTTACATTTTGTTCTATTTTAACAGCAAAACTTGTTGGCATACCATTTGAATCATATGAGTTTATATAAATATCAGGGTTATCTGTAACAGCAGGAATTTTAACATTAAGGGATAATAGTAAATTGTATAATAAAGTTCGCGTTCGAGTAACATCAATTAATACTCCCGAAGCTAGTTTTGTAAGCCAATCTGGGACAGAAATGCCTGCCTCTGCTAAAACACCTTTTCCAGAAAGCGTTACTGAAGCTCTGTTTGTTTCTATATTCGTATAGCCTTCTGTCGCTTCAGCTACAATCCAACTCCATGGTCTTGTTAAGAATACTGCGTCATATTCAGCTGAAGCACCATTTTCAAAAATGTTTTCATCTTCAATTACAGTGACATTGTTATTGCCATCGTTTTCTTGATAATATCCAATTCCGTATGCCCAAACATTTTTGTCTGATGATTGATACATTTGAAGTTCATCAGTTACTCCGACTTCATTAGTATATGCCCATCTGAATGCAAACTGTGCATTTACGCCAAGGGCCTCTACTGCGCCTTCGTTGTAACAATTTGTGATTGAGTCAATTGTATTGGTTATACTGTATGTATTGTCTGGATTTAAAACGGAATAAGCAGCTTTTCCAACTATTCCTCCAGCATAAGCTGAGCCCATGAACGATTGTTCTGCTTGAATATATTGATTTGATTTGTTACCTGATTTGATCATACCAGAGTTATATGAATTGGTAATTGATGTGCTTACATCTTTGTCACTATCGTAAACCCAACCTACGAGACCTCCTGTGTAATAATAACCTGCTAAGTTTGAAAGTGCTGTCGATGTGGCATAGCCGTTTAACACACTTGTAGCATTGTAGCTATGGTCAATTATTCCGCCTTTCATTTTCCCAACAAGGCCTCCAACTGATGAAGAAGTTAATCCCGTTACTTTACCATCTTCGTCTTTCTCAGTTTGTAGAAAATCAAATACAACTGAGACTGGGCCATAGTTTGAGCTAAATTTAATTGTTGAGCTTCCTTCCATAATACCTGCGATGCCTCCAACAGAAGCATTTGCGTTAACTTTTGCAGTTATCGCTGCGGTGTTTGTTGTAGCATAGACATTTGCACCAGTAAGAGTATTTGTCAAAGCACCTAGATTGCCAGAGCTTCCATTAATCTTACCTGAAAGTGTAACATTTGAAATTGTAGCCCCTGAAATTGTAGTTGCAAGAATTGGTGCTGATGTAATGTCAGCATCTGTCAAGCGAAGGTTTTTGATTACGCCACCATCAGAGATGTTGGCAATTAATGTTTGTTTAAGAGCTGAAATAGTCTTGCCATTGCCATCTATAATGCCTTCAAATCCTTCCATAACATCTGTTGTATCTTCATTATCTGGCCACAATGAAGTCCATTTATTAGGGTCAGAATCAGAATTAAACTGGGTATGCGCCAAATCCATGTCATAGAGAAGTACGAAATTCTTGATAGCAGTATCATTCTCGCCAGTTTTAATGTTTGCAATTTGACTTAGTACTCCTGCATTTGGAACTATAAAGTAACAAATATCAGGTGCTGCATCCTTTGGAGTGGCATTGTTTTGCAATCTTTGATATGTAACTTCCTCTACATAGTCGTCATATATCTCTTCATCATTTGAACTTGAAATTATACTGCTTTCGAAGATAGATGTGTCTTGTTCATCCTTATCTTTGCCAGTTTTAAATGATGTTGCAGTTGCATACGAAGAAAGTTTCATGAAGCTGTATTTAAGAGTTGGATAACCATAGTTGAAATCATAGTTGGAAGATGCATAGATGTTTGTATTTAACTTACTTATAATACCTGATGTAGTCTTGCTATACTTATCTTCATTATTCTTTAAGTTATTATCATTTATTGCGTTATAGTCAAAGTAAGAATTTTCATCTATTGTTGAACCGTTGCCGAACACACCAATGTTAAAATCGCTATCGGCACTTGTCATTTTGTCTGCAGTTGTGTAATCATTCCAATCTAGTTTTGCTATTGAATAACAATTTGAAATTTTTGCCTGACTATTTCCATTGGCAAACGCATACATATTGATATCTATGTAAGAAACCACACTTCCTGTTGAATATGTATTATCAATGATTTTATTTTTGTTGTTGTTAGGATTATTGTCAGCTGATGATGTCGACAATTTGGCAATTCCATATACGCCATTGTCATCTAGGTGTACGCCTTCATTATTTGCCCTATAAGTAATGTCAAGTGCAGTAGAAGAATTGGTAATCTTTCCGCTGGACATCTCGGCAACAAGTCCACCAATTGTGATTGGCTTGCTCCCGCCAACATTTATTGCGCCTTTAACTTGCGCTGCATATATTTGAGTGTTGTCTCCCATCTTATTGGCAATACCAGCCATTGCTTCGATTTTTGTATCTGTGTCAAAATCGTAATTCAAATCAACATTGAGTACAAATCCAGAAAGGAAAGAATATCCTGCTAAGGTGTCAATAAATGATTTTGTAGTATTTGAATAAGTTTGCTCATTGCTATCACCAATTATTGCAATATTGGTTAAATCTGTTGAGTTATTATCTGAATTGCTTTCACCAACATACAGCTGATTCCTAATATCCTGATCTAAGCGGTAGTATTTAATACCATTGAAAGTCGCTGCAGAGTCGTTTAATTGTCCCCCAGATCCTACACTTTGTGGGTTAAGCTTGTGACCAGATTGATTATTCGAAATTTCGTTACCATCATTTAATTGAGTTCGGATAATTGTTGCAAGTGATAGCTTCACATTATCTCTATCACCTTCTTTACTTCCACCAATATAGCCAGTATGAGTAGAGCTAAGATATCCTATGTCTGTTCCATTTTGATCTTCTGTTAAGGTTACCGCATAGCTGTAATAATTATTTGCGATATTGGCGACAATTGAATTATCAGTATTATTTCCTTGAAGTGAACTATCCCCAAACAGAGCATGTGCAGTATTTGAAGTTTCGATATATCTTGCATTGTGAGAGGTCATCAAGGTGTAATTGTTGGAAATGTTATATGTTTTCTTTGAGATGGAAACTACTCTTCCAATTATGCCTCCGAAATAATAGCTTGAAAGACTATTGAAAGTATTATTGTCATATTGAACAAAGACATCTCCATAATTATAGGTGTTGTTTATTTGTAATATAATAGAATGAGAGTCACTTGAGTTCTCGCCCACTCTTCCAATAACACCACCAGCGTCTACATTAGCATTTTCACTATTTACACCTAAAATCTTCAAGGCTCCGCCAAAAGATGTACTATCCACAGTTAAGTCGCAGTTTGCGGCTAGATTTCCTACTGCTCCGCCAAAGTAGATTGTTTTGATGCTTGAGAATACACCGCCGTTGTATCTAAGTAGTCCATTAGACTGACCTTGTATTGCAGCCGAGCTTGTGGTATTCTCATTTGCTGATGCTCCAACCATTTTTCCAATAAAACCGCCAACATTTGAAGTTGTGCCCGTCACTAAAATATTTGCATTTGAGGTCAATGCACCATTTATATTAAGTCGGCTTGCGCTTGAGTTTGACCCTGATGCAGGCACATTTGCATATCCAATTACCGAGCCAACATTAGCCTCACCTGTAACATTGAGCTGGATAGAATCTCCGCCAATATAACCATTTTGACTGTTGTAAAGCATGTCATTAATATTAAGTCTTTCGTTGAGAGATAAAGTAAACCTAGAATCACTATTTCCAATAATTCCACCGACATTGGCCTTTACTACATTTACTGGATGATGATATGTAGATTTTGAATAATCTTCAAAGCTATTAATGTCTAATTTATTTTCTGGCACAAGAGTACTATTTGGTGCTCTACCAACTACTTCAAAGTTGATTTGAGAGATGTTTGCAAGAGTGATATTACTGCTAGATAATGATCCAGCAAAACCACCTGCGTTCAACAGACTTATAGGAGTTAAAGAATCCTCCACATAAAGACCGCCTTTGATAACAGATCCTGTGAAATCAATAGGTTGACTTATGGTGGAGCTTTCAAAAGATCCTATCATAAGACCTGCGTTGACTATTAAGTTGCTTGAGCTTCCAGCAAGTACTAGTGCAGTTTCGACTGTAATATCATTGCCTTCAAAGGCACCTAGATAGTTGATATTGGA